>Ga0316197_10001501_pt1 | contig 16640 bp, 20 predicted proteins | sample OudBiesiAoxic_MG_FD_204939 | JGI IMG/M metagenome (GOLD analysis project Ga0316197, IMG submission 204939) | Coastal sediment microbial communities from Oude Bieten Haven, Netherlands - site A oxic | ecosystem: Environmental > Aquatic > Marine > Coastal > Sediment | place: Netherlands... | reverse complement strand
TTTGACAAGTAGCGGCACCAATGTCGCATCGTCGACGGACAACCAGGCACCCGTTGCACCCAGTAATACCGCAGCGAGGACTACCAGTGCGCCAACAATTGCTCGTTTGACTGTTGTCATTCCCAATGAATCCATAAAAAAACCGGGGCTGTTGGAAAACAGCCCCGGCCATTGTACAAGGTAAAGGGGGTCAGCGGCGGTCGTTACGAAGGACCGGCCCGCATCCCTCGAGCCTTAGTGCTTGATGATTTCGATAACCACACGCCGGTTCTGATCACGACCAGCTTCGGTGCTGTTATCGGCAATCGGCTCGATCTCGCCCTTACCGCTGACGCGCATGGTTTCCCGCGGTACCTGGCCCTCGCCGGCAAAGTACTCTGCAACAGCCTGGGCCCGACGCTCCGAGAGTTTCTGGTTGTAAGCTTCCGGACCGGTGGAATCGGTATGCCCAATGACATTCATGTGTGCCACGTTCTGGCGCAACAGGGGACGAAAAGCCTCGATCTGCGCATTAACAGCGTCGAGCTCCCCTTTATCCGCTGCAGTCAGATCAGCGCTGTTAAACTCGAATTGAAGGTTCTGGATAAATTGTTCCGCAACAACTTCTTGCTTTGCAGCCAGCACCACATCATCTTTGACAATCGTGGTTTCCTGGAGAACGGCCACTGCCGCACCGATTGGCTGGTTCTCCACCTGGACGCCTTCCTTGACGATTCTCTTGTAACCACAGTCTTCGAGTAATTCCTGGCTGTCCAGGTAAGTGGTTCTCAAGCAATCACCGGAACCGGATTGCACGGCTTCGCCGGAAGAACTCTTGACATAGCCATCCACGGTCAGATCATCGGCGGCGTGTACGGGCAGGCTCATCATCAGGCTCATAGCCAGGGCGATGTTGGTTTTACTATCGAGGTGTGACATAAAGACTCCTTGAGGTGTAATATTTTGCGCTTTACGCGCATCGGGAAATTAGTGCTGAAATCCTTATGCCGCTCGCAGCGCGAGCGATGTCTGGCTGAAGCCCGCCCGTCTATTGGCGGCTTCGCGACTGAATTGGTGTATTTTGCGCCATACAATTCAGTATTTCAAAGTATTCTTATTTTCTTTAAGTCGACACTGCACCCCATGATTGCGGTTTTTTCGCCTGGTCAAGCCATGTTAAGGCTGTAACAATAAGACAAACATAGACAAACGTCTAGCGCATACCCGCGCTGCTGTTAATTTATTGACACCCTAATGCCTGGAGTACTTTTTTTGTGATATATCGTTCCTTCCTGTTACTGATCTGCCTGTCCTGTTTGCCTGCCCTGTTGACGGCCGAAGAAGCCACTCCACGCGATCAGATCCGGCGCTACATAGAGCTCACTCAGACTGGCGGCGACGCTGTCATCGACGGGGAGTCGGTCGCGTCGGTACAGGTACTGCCGGCGCTGTACGAGCAACACAACTATGCGCGCCTCTGGACCCGCCCTGACTCGGTTAATCAACTGTTTGACACGCTCGACACCATCGACGAAGACGGCTTGGACGCCAGTGACTACCACACCGCAGCATTGAAGGCGCTACGGGGGCAGATCGGGGAAAACGCGACGGCGGATCCGGCACTCGCCGCCAAATTCGATATCCTGTTGACGGACAGTCTGATCCGCCTGGGCTACCACCTGTCGGTCGGCAAAGTCGATCCGGTGGAGCTGGATAACAACTGGAACATGGAATACACCATTGGCGATCTGGATACCACGCTTGAGCTGGCTAGCGCCATTGAACAGGGCAGCGTTACCAGGCTGGTGAACCGTTTACGTCCTCAGGCGCCGATTTATGCAAATCTGAAGACGGCGCTTGCCCGTTATCGCAACATCGAACAGCAGGGCGGCTGGAATCCGCTAGCCTCGGGGCCGACGCTGAAGCCGGGTATGACCGACGCCCGTGTCGCTGAGCTGAGACAGCGCCTCGCGGCAACCGGAGACTTGCCGTCTGCCGATCTGACGTCAAACTCATTTGATGACAGCGTCGAAACGGGCGTAAAAGCGTTTCAGCGGCAGCATGGACTGGAAGCAGACGGTCTGCTTGGCAAGGCCACGCTGGCGGCGATGAACGTACCGGTTGAAGCCCGTATCGACCAGATCCGCGTCAACCTGGAACGTGCCCGCTGGGTGTTGAACAATCTGCCGAACGAGTATGTGATCACCGACATCGCAGGCTTCCGGGTGACTTATATCCGTGACGGTAGCGTGATCTGGGAATCCCGTGCACAGGTCGGCAAACCCTATCGCAAGACACCTGTTTTCAGGTCCGAGATCACCTATCTCGACATCAATCCGACCTGGACCGTGCCACCGACCATTTTATACAAAGACATCATCCCCAAGCTCCAGAAAGACCCCGACTACCTGAAGAAAAAGGACATGCGGGTACTCCAGCACAATGGCAAGCCTGTGGATGCCAGCACAATAGACTGGTCAAAATATTCCAGCGGGCGTTTTCCCTACATGATCCGTCAGAATCCGGGCCCGAAAAATGCCCTGGGCCGAATCAAGTTCATGTTTCCGAACAAGCATTCCGTGTACCTGCACGATACGCCGAATAAAGCACTGTTCGGAAGAACCGAGCGGGCGTTCAGTTCGGGCTGTATCCGCGTTGAAAATCCGTATGACTTTGCCGAACTTCTGCTGCATAGCGATGAGTGGAACAAAGACAGGATACTGCAGGTTGTGGACACACAAAAAACAACGTCGGTAACCCTGCCCAGCCCCGTTGCCGTGATCCTGTTGTACTGGACCGTGAATGCGGATAGCGACGGCCATGTTGCCTTCAAGCAGGATATCTACAACCGTGACGGGCTGATACTGACCGGTCTGAAACGGCCTTTCCGGTTCAGAAAAGGTCCGATACTGGATGACACAGCAACCGCCACTGGAGGCGCGGCCCCCTGATCACCCCCCGGCAAGCACGCCTCAAACGCCCAATAAGTCATGCCCGGCGGACCTTGTTAACTTGGGCCTTAACCGGCTCAAGTGGGTAAATTCCCTCTACACAAGAGAATTTACCGCGAAGGACGCTAAGGGCGCGAAGGAAACAGCGCGTGGAGAAGCGGGGGTTGTCCTCCAAAACAGCGTGTTATGCCGCGTTATCTTCCCTATATTAGAAAACAAATTTTTTACTTCGCGCCCTTAGCGTCCTTCGCGGTTGGGCGATACTAGGCCTGAATAACCCACTCGATCAGGGGAAGAACCGTTAACTTTTGACCAGCCAGCTCGTTAGTCATCCCTGTAAGCAACAGAGGATTTCACTATGCGAGCGATACGAATGACTATTACTGCGCTGGTACTCAGCGTTTCCAGCCTTGCCCTCGGCAATGCCGCACAAGCGCACGGCTACACCGACAAACCAGCCTACCGCGCCCATGGCCATCACCATTATCACGCGCCTCGTTACCCGTCGCGGCCTCGTGTCTATGGCCATGATGATTACCAATACGGGCACCATGGCATTTACAAAAAACACAGAGCTTACAAACATTTTGGCAAAGCCTCTGACTGGCGCCGCCGTCCCCACAAGTTTAACGATCATCGTTCTGACGACAGCGGGTACCGCGGCCGGCACGATAGCGGCGACCATCGGCCCGGCCGGGATGATTACCACGGCAACGATGACCACAATCGCCACAGCCGCGATTATTCGAGACAGATGCGGACTTCTTATGCTGAAAGCAACCGGCACTGACAGCAATGCACTGCTCCGGATTGGCGAGGATACGATGGAGACGGTATTCTTGAGGCCGATGCAAGCAGACATTCCCACAGGCGAGCGGACGAGCGACCAGGCGTTATTGAACAATTTCCTCGCTGGCCTCCAGCACAAGGCGTACCACGTCGCTTACGGCGCCTTGTGGGACAAGGAGACCGCACTTGATGTGGTACAGGAAAGCATGCTGCGTTTCGTCCAGTATTACCGCGACAAGCCGGAAACGGAATGGCCGGCGTTGTTCCGCAGCGTACTCAACAGCAGGATCAATGATCAACGCCGTAAGCGCCTGCTGGCGGCTACCAAGCGCAAGCTGCTGTCCTTAACCGGCATGGGACTGGCCGATGCGGAACGAGATGAACGCATGGCCGAAGCCGAGTTATCTGCCGTCCAGCACGATGCGGGGATCAGCGATCCGGAGGCCGGTGTTACAGCTGTCCAGTTAAAGCGGCGGATCGAGCAGGCATTGGCGACGCTGGCAGAGCGCCAGCGCCAGGTATTTCTGCTGCGCGAGCACCTGGGTTTGAGTATTCGCGACACGGCGGATATTCTGGGTTGCTCGGAAAACACCATCAAACAACACCATTTCCGTGCACTGCGTGCGATGCGCGCGCAACTTTCGGAGGTATGGGAACATGAGCAGACCTGATCAACACCCCGATACCGAATTACTGGACCAGCTGCGCGCCGGTCTGCTGGATGAAGATCCGTTACAAAAAGCCGCGCTGGACGCACATATACAGCAGTGTGCGGCGTGCCGACGGGGTTATGACTGGCCAGCCGCACTGCGCTCGGACGACGGACAGACTCAGCACCTGCTCGGGCAGCTCGACCAGGCGCGGCACCAGGCACTGCTGGCCCGGAAAAAGACCGCCCTGCGCCGTTTTGCGCCACTGGCCGCTGCTGCCGCCATTGCGCTGGTTGCCGTGCTTGTAGTCAAGCCGTTGCAGTCGCCCGACACCGGCGATACCCGGTTGGCGGGCACAACGCCCGACGCAGTCCCGGAAATTTACGAAGATCTGGACTTCTATCTGTGGCTGACAGACCATAAGGCGTCGCCGGATTCTTCAACCTGATGATTATGAGAACACACCTGAAACCACTGACCTCGACCCTGTTCACCCTGGCCCTGTCGCTGTCCAGTTTGCCGGCCTATGCCGACGTCGATGCCCACCGTCTATACCTGGCGGCGCGCGGTGACATTCCCTGGCAATCGCTGAACCCTGAAGAACAGCGGGCGCTGCAACGCCACCGTGGCAACTGGGACGATTACGACCATGAGCACCAACAGGACATGCGCCGGGGCGCACAACGCTACCTGGAGCTGCCGCCGGACAAGCGCCGTGAGGTGGAACAACAGCGCCGCAATTATGAACAACTGAGCCCGCAGGAACGCCAGCGTCTGCGTAAAGAATACCAGCGCCAGAACAGATAGCCGCTCCGCCTCATAACCCGTAAGAGCGGTCTCCTGAACGCGATTATTTTGCAGCATCATCGCTGTCAGGAGACCTACAGGGTTAAAACAGCCGTGTTATAGCGGTGCTATTCACAGTCCAGCAGCAAGCCGGTACAATCGCGTCCCCCTTTTGGTACCGGCCGGATTTCCCTATGCACCCTATGCACCCTATGCTGAACATCGCGGTGCGCGCTGCCCGCAACGCCGGAGATATTATCGTCCGGCACCTTAACCGCATCGACAAGCTGACCATCGTTAGCAAGGAACGCAATGATTTTGTTTCCGAAGTTGACCGTCAGGCGGAAGACGAAATCATCGCCATCATCCGCAAGGCTTACCCCCATCACGCCGTGCTGGCAGAGGAAAGCGGCCAGCACGAAGGTAAAGACGATTTTCAGTGGATCATCGACCCGCTGGACGGAACCACCAATTTCCTGCACGGTTTCCCGCAATTCTCGGTTTCCATTGCACTGAAACACAAGGGCCGTCTCGACCAGGCCGTGGTTTATGACCCCATGCGTCAGGAGTTGTTTACCGCAAGCCGTGGCAGCGGTGCGTTTCTCGATAACCGCCGCATCCGTGTCAGCAAACAGAATACCCTGACCGGTGCCCTGCTGGGGACCGGTTTCCCCTACAAGGATCAGCAACACCTGGACGCCTACCTGGAAATGTTCAGGGCGTTGATCGTGGATACCGCGGGTATCCGTCGTCCGGGCTCTGCAGCACTTGATCTTGCCTACGTCGCGGCGGGCCGCTTCGACGGATTCTGGGAAATCGGTCTCAATGCCTGGGACATGGCGGCAGGGATATTGCTGGTGCGCGAAGCCGGCGGACTGGTGGGTGATTTCAGCGGTGGCCACGACTTTATGCAAACAGGCAATATCGTGGCTGCCGCGCCCAAGCTGTTTCCGCTGATGTTACGCGAAATACGCCCCCACCTGAGCGACGCCCTGCCGTGTTGACATTTATAATACCGTCCTGAAGTTTTGACAATCTATCGCGGCCAGGAGACCGCTCCTACCGGGGTCACCGTGAAGGCTCTGCCAGCTCAAGCCTGTGTCCCATCCGCCGCTACACACGCTGAACCTGCAGCAACTGGAAACAACGGTTTCTGTATGATTAAGCCCATGTAAAACAAGTATAAAGAAGATCCCTGTTTTTATGAAACTAAGCGATAAGGCACTCAGGCTTATTGGTCTGACAGTATTGGGAAGCATGCATCACAAAAAGATTCCGGACGACTCGCCCTCCTCCCCCAACAGCTCAAAGCCGGGCGGCTATGGCCGGCCCAGGTTAACCCTGCAAGCCCGGCGTAAAGCCGTAAAAGCACCCGTTATACCGATCCGTAACAAAAAATCCGAAAGCTGAACCTGGGCGTCTGTCCGACTCAGGAACAAAGATCAAACGAGATCGTGTCGAGCTTGTGAGAAATGCCTAGTGCTCTGTCCATGTGATAATTACGGGTTCAGCGCTTCTCACACCATTTACAGTGTGATATAGGATAGCACCGGTTCCGTAATGGATTGAGGCATACACATGAAACGAGCGACCCTCACACTGCTTGCACCGACGGTTGCGGTGTGCAGATTTGGCTGTGCAAGTTGTTACGCAGCACCGATAACGGTGCTCTGGCTGGCGGGTATTGTCGCGATTGTTTTCGGTTTTCTGGGTGGCCCGGTCGGCCTGGCGGAACCCGGCTGGCGTGTAGTGGCCCTGGGGCTGGCCCTGTGGGGTATGGCCTCGCTGTGGACAGCCATCGCCATACGCGGCAGTGACGAAGCGCAATGCGACAGTCCGGACAGCCCTGTGTGCCACACCATTAACCCTGGCACAGATGAGTCAGACAGCCGCAACGAGCCCCCTGGAGCACGCTGATACCCTAGTGAGTTTTTCCCAGCAACCCGGCCAACAAGATGCCATCCGATGGATTCAGACCGTGTCCGGCATCGGTGTACAGGACGTTCGCACGTCGCCTCAAGGCGGGTACATTATTCATGTCCTGACTGTAGGCCGGAACCACGTCATCACCCAGAGCGAACGGCGACTTGCGCACCACCGACACATAGACAATATCCGGATGCGCTTGCTGGTTCATCCAGGTCAGTACATTGCCTGACTCGGCGGGCAGCAGATCGATCAGCACACCGCGTGAATATCTGAGGTAGTCATAACTCGAACCGCCGACCAGTCGTTTCAGGAAATGAATACCCGGCCCCGGGCAAAAAAACGGTTTTGAATCGACCACACCGAGACCCTGTGCGGCCCTCACTGTTCCCAGGTGGGGCGATGCAATGGTAATCAGTTCATCGACCCGGTACGGATTGTTGCCGAGCAGAACGAGACGAGCCACCACGCCGCCCGCAGAGTGCCCCACCAGTATCAGTTTCTCATCCGGGTAACGCTGGCGTATGCCATCCAGCGAAGCCCTTAGAAAATTCGCCTGTACCAGCAATGGCGCTTCCGCCGGCAGGTTGACAGTAAAGCTCCTGTTGGCCACTTGCTGTAGCGGATCCGGCATGTTCGGCCCCGGAATAACCGCTCGCGGCCAGCCGTAGGCCTGCAACTCGCTGTTGACGCCGCTGCGTTCCCAGGTTCCGGCGTCCGCTGCATAACCGTGCACAAGCACTAATACGTCGCCCCGCACTGACTGAACCAGCAGCAGCACCAGCAACCCGACCAGGAAGGAGACTCGTTTTGACATACCTGAACCCGCTACAATCTACCCGCTCGCGCGGCGACAAATTCAGATTAATGATAATAAACTCCGGCTACCTTGATCCCGGTCAAGCAATACGGAAATGGGAACCGCCGGGGTCAGCAGAACATGCCGTCGAAGGCAAAGCCTGCAGCACGCTCGGCTTCCATGGAGTCGCGGATTTCCAGCACTTCAAACTTGAAAGCCAGGTGTTTGCCGGCAAAGGGGTGGTTGGCGTCGAGCGTGACCTGTCCATTGCAGATCGCGGCAACGGTGAAGGTAAGCGCCCGCCCGTCCGGTAATTCCCCATCGACCGGGGTACCGGTCTGCAGCATTTCCCCGGCAAACTCTTTCGATGGCAGCACCAGCACCAGATCCGGCTGGTGGTGTCCGTAACCTTCTTCAGGCGACAAGGTCAGGTCGATATGATCTCCAACCCGGCGGCCTTCCAGGACCCGCTCCACTTTCGGGAACGCCCCACCGTAGCCTCCATGCAAATAAACCAATTCGTCGCCATACTGCAGCAACCGTCCGGTCGACTCGTCAGTTATCCGGAAACGCAGGCCAACCACCTTGTCCTGTCTAACCCTGTCGCTATTTGCATTGTTTTTCCGTAAGTTACTGTCCCGCGCATTCATCGTTAGCCGCTGCTCCATGCATCCCCTGTCACGGTATAATTACGCCGACTATCGGCATTATGCGCAAGAACTGGACTCCTAAACGCCCGATTCAACGATTATGATCTGTATGAATGCATATATATATATGTATGTCAGTATAAAAAAGTGCTATCTTTAGCTTACAGTGGTGTTTTAGATTAAGTTTTCTATCGGCTAGCTTGATCAGAGATTCGCTTTCCGGGCTGCTATAACAATAAGTTAAGCCGCTCTACTTAATAGATTTTCTTTATAAGACAGGAGGAAACAATATGTCTGAGATGTTTTCTGAAGATTTCATGAACGGATTCAAGGATCGCTGGAATGCAGACGGCGAACTCGCCGGGGCATTGGAAAAAATCGGATTCAATTCTGTCATCGCCTATGGCATTGATGGTGAAGATAAACCCCGCGGTATACTCAGCATAGAAAACGGACACGTCGTCGAGTCTGGAGCCTATACCGGTCAGGAGGTTAACTGGGATCTGCGTGCCACCGAAGACAACTGGAACAAATGGATGAAAAAGCCACCGGGCATGATGGGCCTGGGTATGGCATACACCTCCAGAAAGCTCAAGTTTAATGTGGGTGATTACACTGCCATGATCAAGGATCCGCGCATGGCCGGTCCATTTATCCGCAGCTTCGCGGTCATGGGTGGCTAAGCCAACAATCGCTGAGCAAGGAAACATAAAATAGCGGCCTTTCAGGCCGCTATTTTTTTATATCGACAGTCATCCCGCCTGGCGCCAATTTCGGTCTAATATTTAAATAGAATGTGCCAGTGAGGAGAAAGCGCTGTGGAAACAGGCGCTCACCCACGGACCCGACTGTCTGTTCCTGTGGGCTTGTACTGTGCTGATAAGAACAGGTATTACCGCAGAAAAACCAATAATATCAGCGTAGGTGGCCTGTTTATCTCCGGCACTCCCTGCGAACGTAGCGGTGTGCAATTGGAAGTAATCGTCAACCCCGCCAGGCGGGTGCAGGAAGCGTCTGACCGTTATACGGCCGATGTAATCAGAAGTTCAGTCAGTGGCTTTGCCTTGAAATTCAATCGCCTTGATGAGCAAAAAAGGCGTGCACTGGAAGACGCCATCTGGCCCAAATGGGATGGCGAGCAACTGTTTGAAGGCCTGTTGATTGTTGCTCCACACGAAGACATCGTTGACCTGGCTGACTGGATGCGCCTCACCTCTCTGCTATGTAATCAGTACCGGCGTCTTTGCGGCAGGAAGCATATCTATCATCTCAAATAACAACTGATCTGTGTCAATGACAAGCCCGGGCCGGAGTCGATAGTATACGTCCGGCCAGCACCAGGCTCCGCTGCTCTGGACCCGGGGGTGGCAGACACAGGTGCTGAAATCGGCTAGACTGCGCCCGAATCACACGCTGCCCACGGGCTGCAGTGTCATATTTTCTGTTGCGCCAGTCATAAAATCGTAACGACAAGATCGTAATGTTTATGGATATTTTTCCAGGTATTCAACATGGATGATTCTGCCGCAAGCAGCACCGCCGTTTCCGGGTCACACTATGCCCTGGTTTTTTTTGTATCCCTGTTACTCTGGCTACTGCTGGTTGGCAACCTCAACCGCGATGAGCTGGTGACCGGTGCGCTTGTCGCCCTGATGGTGACACTGCTGTTCGGCTCCCGCTTTACCATCTTTACCGGTTTCCGCTTCAGCTGGCTGGCACCCGTATACATCCTGATCTATCTGGCCAATTTCTTTGTCGCCCTGTTGCGCGCCAACCTGGATCTGGCCGCTCGCGTTCTTGCCCCCTCACTACCCATCAATCCCGCGCTGGTGGAGATCAACACCAGACTGAAATCACCGTTGGGGAAATTGCTGCTGGCCAACACCATTACCCTGACCCCCGGCACCCTCACGGTGGACGTGGTCGACGATCAGCTGCTGGTGCACTGGGTATACTGCCCGCCGGGCACCGATATGCAGCAGGCGACGGAAAAAATTGCCGCCGCATTTGAGAAACACCTGAGCAGGTTCCTGATATGACGCTTAGTTTACTGCAACTGATCGCCGTCGCACTGCTGGTTCTGGCTATCGGACTCAGTGCCATACGCCTCTTTCTGGGCCCGACCACACCGGATCGGGTGGTGGCGGCAGATACCCTGGCAGTGATAACGACCGCCGGGCTGGCCGGTCTGGCCAGTGTTTTTGACAACCCGATCTACCTGGATATTGCGCTGGTGTACGGCACACTGGCTTTCGTCGGTACCGTGGCCATTGCCCGGGCTATTGAGGGGAACAGGGAATGAATCTGATCGGCGATATCCTGCTTGTCATCGGCTGTACCTTCATTGCACTGGGCAGCCTCGGTCTGATCCGTATGCCGGACGTCTATAACCGGCTGCAGGCCGGCACCAAGGCCGCCACACTGGGCGCCATGTCCGTGCTGCTGGGCATCGGCTTCCACCACCCCGACTGGTGGGCCAAGCTGCTGGTCATTGCCGGCTTTGTGCTGTTTACCAATCCGGTGGGTTCCTCAACCATCGCCCGCGCATCCCGTAAAGCCGGCATTGAACCCAAGCGCCTTGGGGAAAAACTGGAATTCGAGCCCTGACGCGAGCTGAACTATGGAATTACTTGTACTGGTCATCGTTGTCGTCATGTTGTGCAGCGCCGTTGCGGTGCTGCTGCTGAAGGACTTTCTAGCCGCACTGGCTGCGTTTTCCGTGGTTTCGCTGGGGCTGTCCGTACTGTTCGTCATCCTGCGAGCACCGGACGTCGCCATGACGGAAGCCGCCATCGGTGCCGGGCTGAGCAGCCTGTTGTTCGCGCTGGCCTTACGCCGGCTGGGCCTCTGGCGTCTCAAGGGGCAAACGTAATGCGCCGCTTAAGCTCGGCCCTGTTTCTGCTCGGTCTCGGACTGCTGATTGCCGCGATTTTCCAGACCATGGAATTCGGCAGCGTGGCACCGATTGCGGGCCAGGCCATCAACGCCGTGGCAGCTGAACAGGTGGGCGCTGCGAACTTTGTCACCTCCGTGGTACTGGCCTATCGCGGTTTCGATACCCTGCTGGAACTCACCATCCTGTTCACGGCGGCGACCGCCGGCGGGCTGGTGCTCGGCAAACCCGGAACCGGTGCGCCGCGTGACCCGGATTCGGGATTCATCCTGCGCGCCGGTGCCGACCTGTTTTTCCCATTGCTGCTGGTGGTCGGTCTGTACATCATCCTGCACGGACATCTCACACCGGGTGGCGGATTCCAGGGTGGCGTTATCCTCGCCTCGGCGTTCTTCATCCCCATCCTGGCAAGGCCCGGCACAACCATGGATCATCGATGGGTAAGCATGATCGAGGGACTCGCCGGCGCCGGCTTCATCCTTATCGGTCTGCTCGCCATGCTGGGCGGCAAGGAATTTCTCACCCCGCTGCTCGACAAGGGTGAACTGGGCGCATTGCTCTCCGCCGGCAGCCTGCCGCTGCTCTACATTGCAGTCGGCCTCAAGGTAGGCGCCGAACTGGCCGGGCTGCTGGCGCGCCTGTCGGAAACGGAGGCGATTGATTAACGATGGATACCGGTCTGATCCTCTACACCGCCGCCTTCGGCCTGATCCTCATTGGCAGCGCCGGCATCGTGCTGTCCACCCACCTGGTGCGCACCATTTTCGGCATTGCACTGCTGGAGGCCGGAGCCAACCTGCTACTGCTGCTGGCGACCTACCGCGAAGGCAACTCAGCGCCGATCATTGTCGATGGCCGCATACCGGCGGCCATGGCGGACCCGGTACCACAAGCCCTGGTGCTGACCGCCATCGTGATCGGGGTCGGCATCCTGGCACTGGCGCTGAGCCTGGCGCTACGCGTACAGCGCGCCTACGGAACCCTTGACTTGCGGGAAATACGCCAGCGACTGGAACAGGACATCGCGGATGAAGCGGGCATCGAACTGTCGTCCAGCAGTGACGCTCCGCAAGCGGTGGCAAGCCGGCAGGAGGGCCAGGCATGAACAAGCTGGCGCTGCTGGTGGCCCTGCCTCTGATCACCGCGTTTCTGCTGCCGGTCATCAACCGCGCCTCGGCGCTTGCCGGCCGCTGGAGCGGGCCGCTGATATTACTGATCACCAGCGCACTTGGCATTTCGATGTGGAGCCAGCTCGGGGACAACGCCGTCGCCGTTGAACTGGGTGGTTTCCGGCCTCCGCTCGGCATTACGCTGTATGCGGACCAGATGGCGATCCTGTTTGCGGTCGCGGCCAGTCTCGGCACCCTGCTGCTGTGGCCCAACGGCGGTGAAGACCGTGTTCGCCAGTCAACCCTGGCGCTGATTCTGGCAGCATCCGGCAGCGGCCTGGCGCTTTCCGGCGACCTCTTCAACATCTATGTGTTTTACGAACTGGTGGCGGTGGTTTCCTACGGGCTTATCGCCGCTCAAGCCTCATCCGGCAGCTACGCAGCCACCATTCGATACCTGGTGGTGAGCAGCTTTGGTGCAGCCATGGCGCTGACCGGCATCGCGCTGGTCTACCAGGCCACCGGCACCCTGAATCTCGCCCAGCTGGCCCAGCTCGCGCCCACCCAGCTGAACAATACGCAGGGTCTGGCCGCGTTTGTTCTGATGCTGATCGGTTTCGGCGTCAAAGCCGAACTGTTCCCGGTCAATACCTGGGTGCCGGAAGTCTATGCCACCGCACCCACCCGCATATCCGGCCTGCTGGCCGGCGTGGTCTCCAAACTCGCCCTGTTGATCATCGTGCGTCTGCTGGTGCTTGTTTTCCACCAGCCCGAAGCGCTGACGGTGATGCTGGTGCTGGGTATTATGGGCGTTGTTAGCGGTGAACTGGCCGCCTGGCGCGCGCGTGACTTCAAGCGCATGATTGCCTTCTCTTCCATCGGTCAGCTCGGCATCGTGTTCATCGCCTTCGCCATCCCGGGTAAAGCCGGTATCTTTGCCGGCCTGGCGGTCGCCCTGCATCACCTTGTCGTAAAGCCCGCCCTGTTCCTGCTTGCCGAACGCTGGAACGGTTCGCTCAGCAACCTCGCCGGCGCAGCCAAAACCTCACCGCTCGCTGCGGCCCTGTTTATTCTGTTGGCGCTGTCGCTGATCGGCGTGCCCCCCTTACCGGGCTTCTGGGCCAAGTTGCTGGTACTGGTGGAACTCAGCCAACAGGCACAGCCGCTCTACTATCTTGGCGCCTTTGTCATCCTGGCGGGTGCGGCGCTTGAGGCAAATTACTTGTTCCGGGTCGCCAGCCGTTTCTATCACACGGAAAAGGCGCAAACTGCACCCGCTGCGCACCGGATGCCGGAACTCGCAACTGCCAGCCTGCTGTGCGCCGCTCTGGCTGGCAGCGTGTTTGTGCTGTCACCGCTGGCCGAACAGATCGAAAGCATCGCCGCCCAGGCGGCCGATGCGGCGCACTATATTCAGACGGTCAACCCCGAGACACTGCCATGACGCCATTGGACCACCTGCTGTTGTTGTCTGCGTTGAGCGTGGTTGTCATGCTGGTGATCGGCAACCGGCAGGCCGCCGGCTGGACTGCCACGGTGTTGTATGCGGCCCAGGGCGTAGCCCTGCTGCTGATGTCCGGCCTGGGTTACGGAACCACAGCGGCAGTCGAGTCCGCGGTCAGCTTCCAGGTGCTGGAGCAGGCTCTTCACTGGCGTTTTGATGCGCTGTCGTGGTTTTTTGCCCTGATCACCATCGGTGCCGCCCTGCTCAGCAGCTGGTTTTCGGCCGGCGAGTGGGCACAGACTTATCGCCTGCGGGGTGGCAGTCTGCGCATTTTCCACACCGCCCTGGCGCTGAATGTGTTCAGCATGCTGGTATTGCTGGCGAGCGGCGACCTGTTGAGCCTGTTCATCGGCTGGGAGCTGGTCAGCTGGGCGAGCTTCCTGATCATGGCACTGGGCGGAGCCAAGGCGAGCCGTTATGCTCTGCGCTACCTCAGCTATGCCTTTGCCGGCGCCATGGCGGTGCTCGGTGGCCTGGCGCTGGTCTATTCCCTGGTCGGCAGTTTTCAGTTCCAGGCGCTGAAAGCTGCCGCGCCGACCATGGACAGCGCCAGTCTGTGGCTGTTGTTCACCCTGTTCGGGGCCGGCTTCGGGGTCAAGATGGCGCTGTTGCCCTTCCACCTCTGGCAAGCCAAGGCTTACGCGGAAACCCCCGGTCCCGGCGCCTCGTTCCTCGGTGCAATCTCTTCGCGTATGGGACTGTTCGCCATCGCCATCGTGCTGGTTCAACTGATCGGCATTGCCCGCCTGATGGAGATGCCGGTCCCCTTCAGCTTCCTCAGCGCCCGCGACCTGCTGGCCTGGATCGCGGTGTTTACCATTATTTTCCCGACCTTCACCGCCCTGCGTCAGCACGATGCCAGGCGCCTGCTGGCCTGGCACGGTATCGGTCAGGGTGGCTACATGCTGCTTGGACTACTGATCGCCGACGATCTCGGTTCTGCCGGCGGCCTGATGCACGTCTTCAACCACGCGACCTACCAGGCGATGCTGTTCATGGCGGTCGTCGCCGTGATCCACCGTACCGGCACCTCGGATCTCAACCGGCTGGGCGGGTTGGTGGCGCGCATGCCGCTGTCCTTCGTCGCCATGCTGATCGGCATCATCGGCCTCGCCGGCCTGCCACCCATGAACGGTTTCGTTTCCAAGTGGCTGATTTACCGCTCGCTGATTCTCGACGGCAGCCCGCTGCTGTTCCTGGGCGCCGTAATCGGAACGCTCGGCACCATACTCAGCGTCTACAAGCTGATCCATAATACCTTTCTCGGTCAGTTGCGGCTGGAACACGAGGACATCGGGGAGGCACCGCTGAGTATGATTCTGCCGATGATGATTTTGTCCGCCGTAGTCTTCATCACCGGCTACTTCCCGGGGCTGGTACTGGACTGGGTCGCTGCAGCACAGACCTCGATCGGACTGCCGGCACTGGCACACCACCTGGGTGGCGTGGCTACCGACAAGGGGGGCCTGGATATGATATGGATCGTCTCCGTACTACTGGCCGGTTTCGCCGTCGGCACCCTGGTATTCTTCAGCGGTAACCGCCACAAGCGCGTGCACCAGCTGGATAACTACGCCGGCGGCCATTTCCTGACCGCCGAGACACGCTACCAGTACAGCGATAACTTCTATCCCGGCCTCATGCATCTGATCGGCCCCTGGTACCGCAAGAGCTTCCGCTGGCTGGAACGTGGGTTTGTTTCGACGGTGGATACCGTGTCACTGGCAATGCAGGGGCTTTATCGACCGGTCCATCCGTCGCTCTATTTACTGGCGGTTGTTGTGGTCGCGCTATCGTGGGTGATTTCGAGTGTCGCTGTATAACCGCGAAGGGCGCGAAGGAAATGAAAGCAGGAGCGATAGCTTTGTTGAGAGTAATCAGAACTGGATAGACAAGCGATGTGGATGAAAAGCGCTAAACACATAAAATGGTTTACCTTCGCGTCCTTCGCGCCCTTCGCGGTTAACATACCGCAGGCAAGGCAATGAAGGCGACCGAACTGATCATCGAACTCACACTCATGCCGCTGATCGCCTTTGTGGTCGGCCTGGGTATGGTGCTGATGATGCGCAAGATCGCAGCGCGTATTCAGCGGCGTATCGGCCCGCCGTTGCTGCAGCCGTTGTATGACATCGTCAAACTTTACGGCAAACAGACACAGATCTCGCATGGCCTGATCCACGAGATCGGCATCATCATGGCGGTGGGCGGCTATGTAGCTGCAGAAACGCTGTTACCGGTACCCGGCATGGACGGCCTGGCGGACAAGGGCGGCGCCATAACGCTGGCCTATGTGATGATGATACCGTCGCTGGGTCTGGCGCTTGGTGTCGGCCAGTGCGCCAACCCGAACGGCTCCATCGGTATCTCGCGTGCCCTTACCGCCATGCTGGCCTACGACATCCCCTTCATCCTGGTCATCTTCGGCGCCGCCTACGTGTATGGCACCACCAACCTGGCCGATATCATCGCCATCCAGCAACAACAGGGCCCCGGCGGTTGGGGTATCATGCAAATGCCGTTGCTGGCCATTGCCGGCCTGCTGACGCTGCCGGCGATGATGGGCAAGCACCCGTACGAGATCTATGTCGCCCCGGCGGAAAT
>Ga0316197_10001500_pt1 | contig 16644 bp, 14 predicted proteins | sample OudBiesiAoxic_MG_FD_204939 | JGI IMG/M metagenome (GOLD analysis project Ga0316197, IMG submission 204939) | Coastal sediment microbial communities from Oude Bieten Haven, Netherlands - site A oxic | ecosystem: Environmental > Aquatic > Marine > Coastal > Sediment | place: Netherlands... | reverse complement strand
GTTAAAGAAAGGCAATAAAAAAGTAGAAAATACATATGATACATTAGAAAATGCAAAGACACCAAAGGTAACACCAAAAGCCAAAGAAGAACATACGTATTTTGTGTTAGAAAAAGAAGGAAAGAAAGTGGATAAAAAAGTACCATCAGAAAATATTTATGATGAGATAGCAGATACGAATGTTAAACCAAAGGTCAATCCAAATAAAGGAAGACCATTACCGGCAATCCCAACAGAAACTTCTAATAGTAAAAAATTAACAAATGCAGAAAAAAATGTAAAGAAATTAGATTTAACAAAGTATAACAAAGCAAAAGATGGAATTGTGGGAGAAGAAGGGCAGATATATAAGTTAAATTCTAAAAAAGAAGGTAGAATTTTATTTAATATCGAAAAATCATACAAAGAATCTAAAGCAAAATATTTAAAGGAACCAACAGATGCTAATCTTAAAGAGTTTAAGAGTAAGGAGAAGATATTTGAAGATACTTTGAAAAAATATAGTCAACAAATTGATTCACTTCTAAATAAAGCAGATGCCAAATAAGGAAATGTTTTAGACGACATGTTTAGAAAAATCAATGAAAAAGATTAACAAATAATATAGATAGAGAGCTAAAAGCTCTCTATCTAAAGGGAGAAGATATATGAAAAAATTAATTTTATTTTTTTTGATGTCCACACTAGCGTTTTCACAATCATATGTAAAAGAAATTTCAAAGGATTTAGTTGAAGGTGTAGAAGTGATAAATTTAGAAGTTTATGTGGAAAAAGATAAATATTACGAGGTTTATCCACTGGTAGAAAAAATAACAAAAGATAATATAAGTATTTATTATGAGAATAATAAAATCTATGAAAAGGTAGAAGTTAAGGATAAAACAATAGAAAGAAGTTTTATGAGTGGAAATGAAATTTTAGAAGTTCAAGAATATCCCGTAAAGGAAATAATAATAGCTCCTAAGTATATAACTAAAAAATACACCGAGAAAAATCATAAAAAATCATCAACTTTTGATAAATATATAAAATTGATATATTCTAAAAGTTTATTGATGGATTATAATATAAAAAATACAGAGAAATTAATGGAAATATTTCCAGATAGAGGATCAAGAACTATTAGGGAGGTTAGAAAAAGTTGAAAAAAATATTAATTATATTGGTAATTTTAATGACAGGATGTCAATCTAATAGTGTAAAGATGAAACCTATAAGACTAGTAGAGAAAAGAAATCCTCCTAAAGTAGTAGAAGATAAAGGTAGGCTAATATTTGAGATTTTAGGAATGAATTTTAAAATGAATAAAACTCAAATAACACTTGAAACTGAGGAGAAGATAAAGGGATTAGCTGAAAAGTTAAAAGGTAAAAAAGGAGTTTTAAAGGTAATCGGATCGGCTTGTTCTACAGGAAGTGAAGAATATAACCTTAAAATTTCTGAAGAAAGAGCTGATAATGTGGCTTCTATTCTAGAAAATGAGCTAAAAACAGAAAAAATCCTAATTATCGCAGAGGGAAATGGAGAAAAAGATCCAGAATATTCTAACGATACATTAGAAGGAAGATATAAAAATAGAAATATAAAGATTTATTTTGTAGAAGATAGTGGTAGTAAGAAGATAAAATATGTAAATAAAATAGAAGATTTAATATAAAAAGGGTCTATTTCATATTTTGTGTAAATCACATTTCTAATTACCAAAGGAGAGAGCTATTAACGGCTCTCTTTTTATATATGTTTTTTTTCTACTCATAAAAAATCCTTCCCTAATTACTAGATTATACCTCTAATAGTTAGGGAGAGAATATTTAAATCTACACTAAATTTTGGGAACGCTCTAATAAATAGAAACTCCTAAATTTTCTTTCGTTTTTTCAAAATCAACTCCTCTATATTTTGCTAGAGATCTAATCTGATTCTCATCAATTTTTCCTAGATCAAAATATTTTGCATTTTCACTGAAAAAGAGTAAACCACAAACACTATGGATAGGTGTCATAGTATAGGTTGGACTAAGAGTCACTCCTAGTTCCCAGACATTCATAAGGTCAAAGATCTCTTTTTTCATAGAATGATCAGGTAAAATAGGATAACCGACTGCTGGTCTGATACTAACTGGAATTATTTTACTTACATTTTTCTCTAAATACTCTGCTGCAGCTTCTGTCAATCTGTTTCCTAATAACTTATACATAATATCTTCATATTCTGTTTTTCCAGATACAGTATCTATGGATACTGCAAAAGTTCCAATATAATCCTTATCTTCTACAAAGTCTGCTAAAGATAATGAAGTATCCCATTGTTGGGTCCTTACCATGGGAAGTTCTATACCATTAATTTTTAGAATATCCATAGGTTTTTTCTCCACATCAAAAATTCCATATCTTGCAGATATTTTTAATTTTTTATCTTTTAATGTTTCTAAATATTTCTTACCGTCTATTAAAATATCGATCTCTTTAGAGGTGTTTTTTATTTTCCAATCGTGTAAAAATATATCCCAGTTGATAAATTTTTCGATATCTATAATATTAATATCTAGGTCAAATACACCTGTTTTAGTTGGCTTTATCACTTTATTGATTATTTTTTCCCTTCTTTTAAAAGCTTCTTCTAAACTCAAATAAGATCTATCTTCTTCAGTTTTTTTATAGGCCTTTCTCAGCTCTTCATATGAATTTAATATAGTATTGATATATTTTGTATCTCCTCCTAAGATCTTATCTAGGGTTATTACGGTATTAGAAGCGTCTGTTAGATGAAATACACGACCACTATAATTTGGTTCTATTTTTATAGCAGTATGAAGGCTAGATGTAGCAGCTCCTCCAACGAAAAGTGGGATATTTATTTTTTCCTCATCTAACTTTTTAGCTACCCTTGCCATCTCGTGTAGAGACGGTGTGATGAGTCCACTCAATGTAACGGCATCTACATTTTCATTTTTCACTGTAGCTATAATATCATCCATAGAAACCATGACTCCTAGATCAATGATCCTATAACCATTACATTCTAGAACTGTTTTCACTATGTTTTTTCCAATATCATGGACATCTCCATCTACAGTTGCCATAACAATACTTTTCTTGTGTTTCATATGAATTTTTTCATTTTTAATTGAGGGAGTTAAATAAGTTACGGCTTCTTTCATAATTACGGCGCTTTTAACTACTTGAGGTAGGAATAATTTACCGTTGTTAAAATGTTCTCCTACTTTTTCCATACCTTCCATCAATATATCTTGTATTATTACAATAGGAGAGTAATCCTTTAATAATAGATCTATAATAGTTGTCAAATTCAATTTATTTCCATTAACCAGGTTATCGATAATTTGTACCCTAGGATTAGATTCTTTTTCTGTTGTTTTAGGAGACATAATTTTTTCTATTTCTTCATCTAATAATGAATCTAATACATCTTCTGTATTCATTATTAGGTTATAGATCTTATCTTCTAAAGAATTTTTTATTATAATTGCTTTTTCTGATGGATTCATTATCACCATATCTAAGCCATTTTCTTTGGCTAATCTTAAAAATATTTGATGGATAGCATGTCTTAATGGGTTATTCCCTCTAAAAGCAAATGAAACATTGCTTAATCCACCGCTTGTTTTGGCATGGGGTAAATTTTCTTTTATCCATTTTATGGAGTTTATATAATCTTTGGCATAATTTCTATCTGTTTTTTCTCCTGTTCCAATTGTTAAAATGTTTGTATCGAAGATAATATCAGTAGGAGAAAAACCTATTCCCAATAACAGATCATAGGATCTTCTAGAAACCTCTATTTTTTTATTGAATGTATCTGCCTGCCCTGTCTCATCAAAGGCCATAACGACTAAAGCAGCACCATATTTTTTTACTATTTTTGCTTTTCTAATAAATTCTTTTTCACCGTCTTTTAGACTGAGTGAGTTGACAATTCCCTTAGAAGGGAGATTTTTTAATCCTTCCTCTATTATCTCAAAATCAGAAGAATCGATCATAATAGGAATATTAGCAGTGTCAGTAGAAGATAAAAGTAATTTTATGTATTTTTTAATCTCTGTTTTGGAATCTATCAATCCATCGTCTAGATTAAGGTCCAAAATATGAGCTCCTGTATCTACTTGGGTTCTAGAAATTTCTAAAGCTTCATCGTATTTTTTTTCTTTTATCAATCTTGCAAACTTTCGAGATCCTGCTACATTATTTCTTTCTCCTACAACCAAAAATCCATCATGATCTAAAACTTCATTTCCAGATAAATTAAACTCTAAAGATTTTTCTTTTAAAATTCTAGGGTTTTTATTTTTTACTGCTTCTGCTATGAGTTTTATATGTTTAGGAGTAGTACCACAGCATCCTCCTACAATATTTATTTCAGAATGATCTATTAGATCATTTAGAATTTCTATCATTTCTTCTGGTGTCTCAGTGTATTCACCTATTTCATTAGGTAATCCCGCATTTGGATATATAGAGATTGGTTTATTGGTGAATTTTCCTAGTTTATGTATCAGCGGTATCAGCTCAGTAGCTCCAAAGGAACAATTCAAACCAAAAGATAGGATAGAGTCTCTATCTAGAGAAATAACCAACGATTCCATAGTTTGTCCAGACAAAAGTCTACCAAATTTATCTACTGTGGCTGAGATCATAATAGGAAGATTTTTTCCTTCCTCTTCAAAGACCTCTTCTGCTCCTACAACAGCTGCCTTTGCATTTAAGCCGTCAAAAATAGTTTCGATAAGGAGGAGATCTCCTCCTCCATGGATGATTCCTCTAATCTGTTCTTTATATGCCGCTTTTAATAGGTCAAAGTCGATCTCTGAGGAATCTATACTTATGCTTTTATTAGAAGGGCCTATAGAACCTGCCACCCATACTTTTTTACCAGTTTTTTTAAAATAATCTAAAACTGTAAGTTTAGCGAGTTTAGTTCCTTCTAAAGATACTTCATATGCCAAATCTTCGAGATTATAATCTCCCATAGAGATAGTGTTACCGTTAAAGGTATTGGTTTCTATAATGTCTGATCCAGCTTCTATATAGCTACTATAGATATTTTTTATAATATCAGGTCTAGTTAGATTCAGTATCTCATTAGCTCCCTTTAATTTAAAAGTAAAATCACTAAATCTCTCTCCTCTAAAATCTTCTTCGGTTAAATTATAGTCTTGTATAGATGTTCCCATAGCCCCATCTAAAACCATTATTTTTTCTTTTAAAATGTTTTTTATATCTATATTTGCATCTGTATTTATATTCATATTTATTTGGCCTCCTCAATTAATCTTTCGTGAAGTAGAGAAACAGCTTTTTTTAGATTTTTCTCATGGATAATACAAGAAATATTTATATCTGATGAAGAGACCATCTCAATTGAAATATTATTTTTAGATAATACTTTAAAAACTTGTGCTGCAACTCCCTTTGATTTTACACCTATTCCTATGACAGATACTTTTCCTAAATTAGGGATATGAATCAAATTTTTTCTGTTCTCAGGGTATTTTTCTTTCAAAATTTCGAAAGCGTTTTCTAGGATCTCTTGTTTTAAAATACAAGAGATAGTAGCACCCCTTTCAGGGTCAAAATCATGGGTAATAATATCTATATTATACCCTTTATTAGATAGTGTACTAATAACATCTGCCAATCTATGTGGAGTGTCTCTTAAAGTTATTTTAGATAAATTTTTACTGTGGGTAATTCCTCTGATTACTTCTTTTTCCATATTATCTTCTCCCTTGATAATACTCCCTTCCTTCCATGAATACGAAGAACGTAGATGTATTTTTATATTGTATTTACAGGCTAGTTCCACACTTCTACTATGAAGGACTTTAGCACCGTTTCCAGCCATTTCTATCATCTCGCTATAGACAATTCTATCGATCTTTTTAGCATTTTTAACTACCCTTGGATCTGCTGAATAGATTCCATCAACATCTGTATAGATTTCTACCTCTTTAGCCCCTAAAGTTACTCCTAAAGCTACAGCAGTCGTATCAGAACCACCTCGTCCTAGAGTTGTTATATTTCCATGTGGATCTATCCCTTGAAATCCTGCTACAACAACTATATTTCCTTCTTGTAGTGCTTGTTTTATTTTTTTACTTTCTATATCTAAGATTTGAGCACAGTTATGATTGCTACAGGTTTTTATCCCTAGTTGTGCTGCAGTAAATGAAATGGCATTTTCTCCTAATTCCTCTATTGCCATGGCCAAGAGGGCTATCGATATCTGTTCACCAGTTGATAAGAGTACGTCTAATTCCCTTTTCTTAGGAGTTTTAGATATCTTATGTGCTTTTTCTAAGAGAATATCGGTATATCCTCCTTGAGCAGATAAGACAACGACTATGTCATCTCCCATTTTTTTTCTTTCTACAATCTTTTTAGCAACTTCCAATATTCGTTCTGTATTTTTTACAGAGGTTCCTCCAAATTTCTGAATAATAACTCCCACTTTTATTTACCTCCGTTTATATTATGTCTATATTATAATACTTATTCAAGTATCATATCTAACCAATTTTTATAAAAAAATTCCCTGTGTTTATCCCAAGTAAATAATATCTCTTTATTTGGATCATTATCTCTATAGTAGTTTTCAGGAATATTTTTTAGATCTCTTCGATATTCTTTATCTAAAGTATCCATTTGATATTCATTATGTCCTGAAATATAGATTTTTTGTAAGTCTTTTGTGGCTGCCATATATACTCCAGCTTTTTTATTTTCTGCGATTATCATAAGTCCTGCTCCTAAAATATCTTCTTTTTTATTGTATGTATGTCTAGAATGAGGAGCATGAAATTTATCTAATGGGATCAGTTTATTTTTATTAACACTATGATTAAAAACCCCAAACATTTTTTCTTCTAGTGAATGTTTTAATATGTTATATTGGTGATATAGAGCTCCTTGACTGGCCCAACAAATATAGACACTAGGGATATCCAAATCAAAGATAGGTTTTAATTCATTCCAATATTTTATCTCTTCAAACTCTAGTTTTTCTATGGGAGCTCCTGTTATAATCAATCCTTGATAATTTTTTTCCTCTAATTTACTGAGTGGTATATAGTTTTTTTTCAAATATTCTATAGAGGTGTGTTTTGAAATATGGTTATCTGGATATAAAAATTCCACCTCTACAGTTAGATCATATCTACCTAAAAGATTGAAAAATTGAGACTCTGTCTCTTCTTTAAAGGGCATTAAATTTATAATTCCTATTTTTATTTTCGTAGCAGATTTTTTTTTATCTTTAAAGAGGATTCCACTGTCTCTAGAATCTTCTATACCTCTCAAATTATAATTGCATAGAATAGACATTTTACTCTGCCTCCTCAATTCCTTTACGAATATATTTTATATTATCTAAAATTTTTCTGGTCACATGAACTTTATTCATTGTATAGATATGGATACCATCAACTCCAGAAGCTATCAAATCTATGATTTGCTCTGTGGCATAGGTTATTCCAGCTTCTTCTAATGCCTTTGGGTTATCCTTGAACTTATCTAGTATGGCTTGAAATTTCCTTGGAATCTTTGCGTTACATAACTCCTGTACTTTTTGAATCTGTTTATAATTTGTCACAGGTAATATTCCTGCAACTAAGGGTATGTTTAAATTTAATTTTTTAGTTTTTTCCCTAAATGCATAAAAATCTTCATTATCAAAAAAAAGTTGTGAGACTAAAAAATCTGTTCCAGATTCAACTTTAGTTTTTAGGTGAAAAAGATCTAATAGATCATTATTTTCAAAATGTACCTCAGGATAAAAAGCTCCTGCCACAGAAAAGTCATCTTCTTTTTTTATATGTTTTACCAGATCGCTAGCATAGCTAAAGTGTGAATTATGGACTTGATCTCTTGGTATATCTCCTCTCAGAGCTAATATGTTTTTTATTCCATTGTTTTTTAGCTGTGTTAGAGTAGAGTTTATAGATTCTTTAGTAGCTCCTATACAGGTTAGATGAGCCATAGTTTCTATCTTATTTATATTTTTTATTCTCTTGGTGATCTCAACGGTTCTATCTTGGCTAGTTCCCCCTGCTCCATATGTAACGCTTATATAATCTGGTTTTAGTTCTGCTAGTTCATCGATAGTTTTATATATTTTTTCTATGGGAAACTTATTGTGTGGTGGAAAAATCTCAAACGAGATTACTGTTTCTTTATTTTTAAATATCTCTTGTATTTTCATAAATTCTCCTTGTGAGTAAAATTGTGATTTTTTTCATATATATATTTAATAAAAAGTACTCTATTTAGATTTTATTATTGCGTTTTCTAAATCTGCTATGAGATCATCGATATTTTCTAATCCTATAGAAATTCTTATCATATTTGGTTTTATACCTGTTGCTTTTAGTTGTTCATCATTTAATTGACCGTGAGTTGTACTTGCAGGGTGGATAATTAAAGATTTAGCATCAGCTACATTGGCTAGATGGGAAAATATCTCCAAACTTTCTATAAACCTTTTTGCTCTTTCCTTCCCTCCGTATAGTCCAATGGTAAATATCGATCCTACACCTTTTTTATAATATTTATTGGCTAATTGTTTTTGCTCTTCGGTTGTAAATTCTGGATGAGTGATCCATTCTACTTCTGGATGAAAATTTAGATATTTAGCTACTTTTTTTGAATTTTCTACATGTCTTTCTACTCGTAGTGAAAGAGTTTCTATTCCTTGTAAGATCAAGAAAGCACTAAAGGGAGAAAGAGCAGCTCCTGTATCTCGTAACAATCTGACTCTAGCTTTTACTATAAATGCTTGTTTTCCAAGATCTGAATAGATCAAATTGTTGTATCCAGGATCCGGGATATTAAATGATTCAAATTTATCATCTTTCCAATTAAAATTTCCCCCGTCTATGATAACTCCTGCTATTGTAGTCCCATGACCTCCTAAAAATTTTGTAGCAGAATGAACTACTATATTAGCCCCATGTTCAATAGGTTTTATTAGATATGGTGTTCCAAAGGTGTTGTCTACAACTAGGGGAAGTCCATGTTCTTTAGCTATTTTTGATATAGCGTCTAAATCGACTATTTGTCCCGTTGGATTTTCCAATGTTTCTATGAAAATTACCTTTGTTTTAGGAGTTATAGCTTCTTCTAAGGTCTTTAGGTTAGAGGTTTCAAAGAACCTTGTTTTTATCCCAAAATCTTCTATTGTATTAGATAAAAAGTTATAACTACCACCATAGATTCCCTTGGCTGAAACTATTTCATCTCCTGCTCTAGCTATAGTTAGGAGAGCATAGGTTATAGCTGCCGACCCCGATGCCACTGCTAATCCTCCTACGCCACCTTCTAATGCTGCTATCCTTTTTTCTAATACTTCAGTTGTAGGATTACCTATTCTTGTATAGATATTACCTTCTTCTTCTAAGTTAAATAATCTAGCTCCATGGTCTGTATCTTTAAAAGTATATGAAGCAGTTTGATAGATAGGGACAGCTCTGGCTCCTGTTAAGGTATCTTTTACTTGTCCTGCATGTAGTTGTAATGTCTCAAATTTTAAACTCATAATTATTCCTCCCTGGATCTAGGTTATTTTTTCTAAAATATTTTGTTTTTATTAAATTTTGTAAAATAAAAAAGCCTGCGGAGTTTCCCACAGGCTTTCTAGTTAAAGATGCTTGTGAACAAACTCGTAAGTTACTACAAAACGAGTCTGTTCTTAAATTTAAAAAATTTAAGTTACAAACCCTACAAAAGCATCATCATAAACATATTTAATTGTCCGATTCTTGAATTAACCATCTTAATCAGCTCACTTATTTTTATTTTTTTTCTTAGATTAAAACTTTTTTTGGTACTAAAGTTCTAATTTTTAAACATTCTAGCATGTTTTTTTTCTTATGTAAACTTAAATTTTATTTATTTAATTATTTTTTAGTAGAAATTTTCTTATTTTATAATTTTTTTCTTTTCTTTAAATACGAATTTATCTCCATTAAAGAAAAATAATAATAAAATAATTATCTCTTTCTTTTTATCTAAATCCCTTTCAACACCAATAGTATCAATAATTCATCCTTTTAGTCTTAATATTAAGTATTAAATTAAAATTTAATTTGAAAAAAATTTGTTGACAGAAGAAAAATTAACTGTTATTATCTTTCTTAATTACAAAACGAGGAGGAAACAATATGATTTTAACTAATATTTTATCTATAAATTTATTATTATTGCTGCTGTTATTATTATTGCCGTTAGGCTGCAAGCAATTGAATATATTTAGAATGATATTGGGGAAATTATATACTTTTAAACATCCTACTTTAAAATAATTGGGAAGAGTATAACTATGATAGTAGCTAATATTATTGGCTGCTTTTTTTATAAAAAATTATAAAAAATACAAATTTTTTTAGGCAGCTATAGTTATAGCTGTTTTTTTTATAACTTAGGAAGTGGATGCAACTTTATGTTGCTTTTAATAATCGTTGAAAGTTAAAATTGGGAGGAATAAATTATGGAAAAGATGATAAAAATATTTGATACAACACTAAGAGACGGGGAACAATCACCGGGATGCAGTATGAATATAGAGGAAAAAGTACAGGTTGCTAAACAACTAGAAAAATTAGGAGTAGACATAATAGAGGCAGGATTTCCCGCTTCATCTAAGGGAGATTTTAATTCAGTCAAGGCAATAGCCGAAAGTGTCACAAATGTAAGTGTGGCAGGGCTAGCAAGGGCATTAAAGGGAGATATAGATACTACATGGGAAGCTATAAAAAACGCTAAACACCCAAGGATTCACACATTTATAGCTACTTCAGATATTCATATGAAATATAAATTAAAAAAGACACCAGAAGAGGTTTATAAACAAGCCGTAGAGATGGTTAGATATGCAAAATCTAAGTGTGATGATATAGAATTTTCAGCAGAGGATGCTACTAGAACTAGACCAGAATTTTTATATAAAATAGTAGAAGGTGCTATTGAAGCAGGAGCTACAGCTATAAATATACCTGATACAGTGGGATATACCACTCCAGATGAGTTCTATAAGATAATAAAAGGTGTAAGAGAAAATGTAAAAAATATAGATAAAATAGATATATCGGTACATTGTCACAATGATTTAGGATTAGGAGTAGCTAACTCACTAGCCGCAGTAAAAGCAGGGGCGACGCAGATAGAATGTACTGTAAATGGAATAGGAGAGAGAGCAGGAAATGCAGCTTTAGAAGAAGTGGTTATGGCCATGAGGGTAAGAAAGGATATCTATCCAGGAAAGAATAGGATAAATACAGAGGAGATCTATAAAACTAGTCAACTTGTCACAAAAATAACAGGAGTTGAGGTACAGCCAAATAAAGCCATTGTAGGAGAAAATGCTTTTGCTCATGAATCAGGAATTCATCAACATGGAATGTTAGAAAATAAAGAAACTTATGAAATTATGACACCTGAATCTATAGGGCTTAGTAAAAATAAGATGGTACTTGGAAAACATTCAGGAAAACATGCTTTTGAAAATCATTTAAATGAATGTGGATATGAACTTAGTAAAGAAAAAATAGAGGAAATTTTTATAAGATTTAAAGAATTAGCAGACAAGAAAAAAGATGTATCAACAGAAGATATTGAAGCCCTTATAGATGGAACAAGGGAAATAAAAGACAAGGCTTATAGACTAAATAGATATACTGTAAATACAGGTAATACAATCACTCCTATAGTATCCATAAATGTGGAAAAAGATGGAGAAATAATAGAAAATGTAGCCTTTGGAGATGGTCCTGTAGATGCAGCATTTAAGGCCATCGACAAGATTGTAAATGTGGAATTTAAACTGAATAAGTATGTTATAAAAGCCGTAACAGAAGGAAGCGATGCTCAGGGAGAGGTATTTATAAGACTAGGTAAAAATAAGAGAAGTTATAACGGAAGATATACGAGCACAGATATAGTAGAAGCCAGTATCATGGCATATATGGGAGCTATAAATAATTACTTTGATGAAGAAGGGAGAAGATAGATGACTATAGTAGAGAAAATTTTAGCAAATAGATCGAATAGAACTCAAGTAAAACCTGGGGATAATATATGGGTAGATGTAGATATCTTAATGACACATGATGTGTGTGGACCTGGAACCATGGGAATATTTAAAGGGAACTTTGGTGAAAATGCCAAGGTATGGGATAAAGAAAAGATAGTTTTAATCCCAGATCACTATATATTTACAAAAGATAAATATGCCATGAGAAATATAGAATATGTGACTAAATTTGCCAAAGAGCAGGAAATAAAACATTTTTATGAGCCTTTTACAAGTGACTACAAAGGTGTGTGTCATGTAGCTCTTGCAGAAGAGGGACACAATAAACCGGGAGATGTATTATTTGGAACAGATTCCCATACGTGTACATCAGGAGCCTTTGGACAATTTGCTTCTGGGATAGGAAATACAGATGCAGGATTTATTATGGGAACAGGAAAACTTTGGGTGAGAGTTCCAGAATCAATTAAATTTCAGTTTGAGGGTAAATTCCCTAGCTATATTATGGGAAAAGATGTGGTGCTTCAGACAATTGGAGATATAGGATTTGACGGTGCTACATATAGATGTATGGAATATGGTGGGCAAGCGATATCAGGGCTAAATATGGAAGAGAGGATGACAATCTGTAATATGGCTATAGAAGCAGGAGGAAAGTGTGGAATAATAGCCGCCGACGAAGTGACTAAAAAATATTTAGAGGAGAGGGGAGTAACTGAGTATGAAGTTCATAACTCAGATACAGATGCAGTTTATCATTCTGTTCATACCTATGACGCTAGTAAGGTAGTTCCAGTAGTTGCAAAGCCATATTCTCCAGGGAATGTAGAGCCAGCAGAGAACTTATCTCATATAGAGGTAACAAGATCATACATCGGATCTTGTACAGGGGGGAAAACTACAGACTTTATAGCAGCAGCTAAGATATTAAAAGGGGAGAAAGTAAAGATCGAAACTTTTATTGTACCTGCAACAAGAAATGTTGAAAGAAATTTTGAAACGATCACTATAGGAGGAGAAACGCTGAGAGAGATCTTTGAAAATGCCGGATGTAAGATAGGACCTCCATCGTGTGCAGCATGTTTAGGAGGACCAGAAGATACATTTGGAAGAACCCATGCAGATGAGGTAGTAATATCTACAACTAACAGAAATTTTCATGGAAGGATGGGATCTATGGATTCAAAAGTATACCTAGCGTCTCCTTTTACAGCAGCGGCATCAGCATTGACAGGAAGGATAACAGATCCAAGAAAATATATATCTAAAATAGAGGTGGAAATAGATGGATAAGATAAGGGGAAAAGCATATGTAGTAGGAGATAATATAGATACCGATCAAATAATTCCAGCTATTCATTTGGTGTATAGAACAGATCTAGAGGAAGAGGCTAAAAATTATGGTAAATATGCCATGTCTGGGATGGATCCAAAGACTATAGAGGTACCTTTTATACAGGGAGACAGATATGAATCAGACTATACAATAATGATTTCAGGAAAAAACTTTGGGTGTGGATCATCTAGGGAGCATGCTCCTCTATCACTTGATAAGGCTGGGATAAAAGCTGTAGTAGCTGAGAGTTATGCAAGGATATTTTATAGAAATTCTGTAGACGGAGGTTTTTTAATCCCATATGAAACTAAAGACAGGTTAGTGGATGAGATTAAAACTGGAGATGAGATAGAAATATCAGGAAATATATTAAAAAATATAACTACAAATAAGGAATATATCTTGGGAGAACTGGGAGATATAGAAGGGATAATAACAGCTGGTGGGATATTTAATTACGCTGTGCAGAATGGTTTTATAACTAAATAGGTCTACATTAAATTAGGAGGATAAAGATGGAATATAAAATAGCAGTAATGCCAGGAGATGGAATAGGTAAAGAGATAGCCGAAGGAGCAGTAAGGGTAATAGAAAAAATAGGAGAAAAATATAACCATAAATTTCATATAAATTATGCTGATATTGGAGGAATAGCAATAGATAATCACGGAACTCCACTACCAAAAGAAACAATAGAGATATGTAAAAATAGTGATGGGATAATTTTAGGTGCTGTAGGAGGGCCTAAATGGGATGATCTTAAAGGGGAAGACAGACCAGAAAAAGGGCTTTTAAATATCAGAAAAGAATTAGGACTATATACTAATTTAAGACCAGCTATAGTCTATGAGCCATTAAAAGATGCTTCTCCACTAAAGACCGAGATAATAGGTGAAGGCCTTGATATCTGTATAGTTAGGGAACTGACTGGAGGGATTTACTTTGGGGAAAAAGGAGTAAAGGAAGATGGAACTGCATATGATGTGCTTTCTTATAATGTTGAAGAGATAAAAAGAATAGCAATAAAAGGTTTTGAAACTGCCATGAAGAGGGGTAAAAAAGTTACAAGTGTGGATAAATCCAATGTATTAGAAAGTTCTAGACTATGGAGAAAAACTGTAATAGAAATTTCAAAAGACTATCCAGAGGTAGAATTAAACCATATGTATGTAGACAATGCAGCCATGCAGTTACTTGTAAATCCAACTCAATTTGATGTTATCTTAACGATGAATATGTTTGGAGATATACTATCTGATGAAGCTAGTATGATAACGGGATCTATTGGGATGTTACCATCGGCTAGTATAGGAGAAAAATATGGATTATATGAACCTATACATGGATCTGCACCAGATATAGCAGGACAAGATATAGCCAATCCAATAGCTACTATTTTATCGGCAGCTATGATGTTTAAGCACTCTATGGGATTAGTAGATGAAGGGACAGCTATAGAAAAAGCTGTAGAAAAAGTTTTAAATGATGGTATAAGAACTAGGGATATATATACAGATTCAACTAAATTAGTTGGGACCAAAGAAATGGTAAGGACCATAATAAAAAACATTTAATTGATAATATATTTAGGAGGAAATTATGATAGATACTAAGAAAATATGGATGAACGGAGAAATGATTGATCATGACAATGCCAAAGTTCATGTTTTATCCCATGTAATGCACTATGGAAGTGGTTTTTTTGAAGGGATAAGAGCGTATAAAACAGAGGAAGGAACCGCTATATTCAGATTAGATGAGCATATCGACAGACTATATAACTCTTGTAAGATATATAGAACTGAAATTCCATATACAAAAGAAGAAATAAAAAAAGCTATATTTGATACTATCAAAATTAATGGAATAAAAACGGCATATATCAGACCATTAGTATACAGGGGATATAATTCTTTAGGAGTAGATCCATCTAATTGTCCTGTTGATACTATGATAGCTGCATGGGAATGGGGAGCATATCTAGGAGAAGAAGCACTGACTAAAGGAGTAGATGTCTGTGTATCTTCTTGGAGAAGGTTAGCTCCTAATACCATGCCAACAGCTGCCAAAGCAGGAGGGAATTATTTGAGTTCTCAGCTTATCAAGATGGAAGCTCTAGAAAATGGTTATGATGAAGGAATAGCATTAGATTATTCTGGAAATGTCAGTGAAGGAAGTGGGGAAAATTTATTTATAATCTCTAATGGAAAGATCTATTCTCCTCAATCAGGATCGTCTGCACTCATTGGAATTACACGGGATTCAGTAATAACAATAGCTCGTGATCTAGGATACGAAGTTGTAGAAGAGACTATTTCTAGAGAATCGTTATATACAGCAGATGAGTTATTTTTTTCTGGAACTGCCGCTGAGATAACACCAATAGCTAGCGTTGACAAGGTAAAAATTGGAAAGGGTCAAAGGGGGCCTATTACAGAAAAAATTCAAGAAGCATTCTTTGAGATGACTGAGGGAAAAAAAGCTAAATATAACTCATGGTTAACTTTGGTTAAATAAGTTTGGATAAAAAAATGAGGTAGATCTTAAAAAATCTACCTCATTTTTTTGTTGCTTATTTTTTTAAGATATAGGCTTTTAAAAGAATTATTTCGCCTTTTATATTTCTATGGGTTACAGATTTAACATCAAAATTAAACATTTTAAAAACATATTGAATAAAACTACCAGTGAATACTGCTGTGATGATGGTACCTACTCCTGCATATCCTCCTAAAAAATATCCTATAACTAAAACAGTGATTTCAATGATATTTCTTATAAACATAATGGAAAAACCAGTTTTTTTGGTGAGAGCAACCATCAATGCATCTCTAGGACCGCATCCAAGACCAGTAGAAATATATAGATAACAGCCTATAGCTAATATAAATAATCCTATAAACATCATAGGAACACCACTAAAAGGACTGTGACTAAGGGGAATTAAATTGGAAAAAAGGATTAAATCCATAAAACTTCCAAGGAATATAATATTAAATATTGTACCACTTCCTATTTGTTCTCCTAAAAAAACATCCAAAGTTATAACTAAGATTCCAATAAGGATACTGGCTTGACCAATTGTAATATTTCCAACTTTTGAGATACCTTGGTGAAGAACATCCCATGGAGAAAATCCTAAATTGGACCGGATAATAATAACAATTCCTAAAGAACAGACGAAAAAACCTAAAAATAATTTTATATATTTTAAAATTTCATTTTTCATTAAATACCTCCTGTGTATATTTTTAATATTGTTGTAG
>Ga0316197_10001499_pt1 | contig 16644 bp, 15 predicted proteins | sample OudBiesiAoxic_MG_FD_204939 | JGI IMG/M metagenome (GOLD analysis project Ga0316197, IMG submission 204939) | Coastal sediment microbial communities from Oude Bieten Haven, Netherlands - site A oxic | ecosystem: Environmental > Aquatic > Marine > Coastal > Sediment | place: Netherlands... | reverse complement strand
TAAATTAATGCTATTAAGAAATTTTCTTCCAGCTTCTAGGCCATCATTAATGATAATATCTTTAAGCTCTGTTGCGTCAGGCGTCATTTTTACTTCCTATATTAATAATCAATTTCAGTGGATACAAGCAAACCAAGTTCTTTGCGGTTTATGCACTTCTTTTTAGTAAACAGCAGCTGTAAGTAAGGGTGTTTTCTACTATTAGGGCAAGATTCTAATGCCATCCCGTTTTGTTTAGCAATTTCACCTTCCGTTTTATTGTGTAGCATGCGTATCTCTTTATCTTTATGGTTTTTATTAGGGACATAAGTTGAGATTACCTCCACACCACAGCATCCTTTTTTTGAGCCGGGCTTGTAGTCTTCACCTGTGGTGTGCAATACCCATTTGAAATTTTGTAACTTTGATAAAATTAGTTTTGAGCACTTATTCATATCGTTGATGAAATAAGTGTCATTTAAATCGCTTGGACAGTTTTTAAAGTATTTTTGGAGTATTTTTGTGACATGTTTAAATACTTTTGAATGATATGCTTTAAATTTCATCTGACGATTTAGGTGCTTTATAATTGTAGATTCGTCTGCATTACTATCTTGGTATTTCTTAGCTTCAGTTTTGTTTTTATTTTTTACCATCATATCCCAAAATGCTACTTCCTGTCCTTTTTCCTGGGCATATTTGTTGTATTCATCTATGGTAATGTAATCTTTTATACGTCCTATGATGTGATTCCCTTCATGCAGCGGAATCCCTAAGTGGCAAGCGACGACAGCTGAGTTCGTTAATATCACTAGATTATGTGCACTGTTTACATTATACCCAATTTCATTTTCAATTATTTTTTGCCAATGTCTGTTAATGGATTCCGTCACGCTACAGCTAATTAAATGGTGTGGTGTTAATAATTCTTTATCGTAGTATGTTTCCCATTTAGAACTTTTTATTTTTTCTTTATCGATGAGAGTCAGGTTTGTTATTTTATTCCAGTCGCGTCGTTTTGTAACAGACCAAGGATGATGTGTTAAAAAGTAATTATCATCTTGCTTGTTACCTTTGAACTGAAAATAAGCTCGTATAGGTATCCAAGTGTCAAATGTTGATGGTTTCGTAGCTTTGATATTTCCGGTAACATCGTAAGCTATTCCTCTTGAGCAACTCCCTCGAAACTTTTTGTGTGGATCTTGTTTCAGTGCGTCATAATATCTTTCCCATTCTTCAACCGTGGAGGGCGCATTTTCTTTTCTTCTTTTCATTGCCATCTAAACCACCTTATGTCCTACGCATGTGCCGTCTTTATTTTTTTTCTGTTTTTTCTTGCCTGCTTTCTTAATGATTTTTTTACACAGCAGACAATGCTTGGTGCCTTGTTTGTCTTCATTCACTTTGGTCTTTTTCTTTCCTGCTTGAGAGGTGCCTTGGCCTGCGCTGTGATAGGTTCTTGCAGGGAATACGTCATCCGTTTTTGTTAAAATGGATTTAAATAATTGATCAAAGCTTTTCATCGCTTCACTTATGTTATCAATACCGAGTTTGTCGAGCAGTTTTAGCTCATCGACTAAATCAGTAAAATATTTGGTGAGCACATCAGCCCCAATTTTATCAGAAGCTGCGGCAAGCTCGGCGGCGACCTCATAGCAAGGTTTGATAACATCCGATAAAATTTGTGAACACTGTTTTGCGTAATCCGCCCAATCTAAGGTGCGTAAAAACTTTTCAGGATCCCCTTTACCACACGCCCTAATCACCGCAAGTAAATCGTCTTTTGGGGTTTCTTTCCCTAACTTAAGGGCAATTTTACAGGTACCTTTCATGGCACTCCCAAACAGAGGGATACACCCAATTAGCGTCAGTGCAAGCATTAACCAGTTTTCAGGCTCTTTACGGGCTTCTTCATCCAATAAATTTATCATATTGGCACTTAAATCTCGCAAGTCAGCCACTTGGTCAACCACGGGGATCATAGTAATCGCAGTATTGGCGATGATTTGCTCTACTGTGGCATCGTGATTAAAATCACCTAATGCCACGCCCCAAACCCAACGAACTTTTCCCGACAGTTTTCCCCATGGGTTTTCCCAAAAACCAATGTCACCTTGTTTAGCGTTATCTAATAAGGCTTGTGGATCGGTTGTTGGGTTATATTTGGGGTTGGCTTTTGTTGGCTCGTTTGGCGAAAACTCACGCGTGTCTTCTCCATATTCAATCGAGAACTCTCCCGGCGCAATACCACTAATGCTTGCCTTTCCGCTTGTGTTTAGGTTTCCCTCAAACACGCTGCCGGTTTGGTCAACTAAGGTGTAAGTTGCCCCTTGAACTGGATCGCCATCAGCGTAAGACAAGGTTAAATCGACACTATAGGTGCCTTCTTCTTCCGCGGAGATAGACACAGATGGATTTTGTGCGCCCCCTAAACATAGGGTGTTGGCTTTGTTCATCGTCATTTGGTCAGATAGGCGACATACGCCTTTTCCCTCAAACTTAACGGTCGGAGAGGCAGAGATAAATTTGGCTTCCCCTTCTATGGTGCCAGAAGCGATGCCTTTTTTATTACCTCCTGAATCTCCGGTACTTTTAGAAAAGGAGCTGCCTTTTATGGCGACGGGATTACCACCATCCATGGTAATTGTCGTGGTGCCTTTAACCAAGTCTTTGGATTTTGCACTGTTGCCATAAGGAATAGGCACAACAGCGTTGCCTACCTGAGTTAAGCAGACATCAGGTAGGGTGGCGCTTGCTTCTCCCCCTGAGTCTTTATGAATAATACTGAGTCCATTTGCAGCAACGGTGACGGCCATAATAGAACTGCCTTATTTTGGTTAAGTTAAAAAGAGTCTCTTTGCACTTATTTATAAATACATTTATTGATAGATAGAGAGGAGCTTTTGATACTTCATATCAATAATTAAATAAGTGGCGGCATACATGAGCGTAAACAATAGGGCACTAACCCCAAGAATGAGTTTAGGCGGCAAGACTCGTTTCAATGGTTTTTTGATGTATTTGGCTTTTACATCAACCAGTGAGACTTTTTCTTGCTCGGCAAGGCGTTCATCACGAACAAGGCGATAAACAGTATTGCCAATGTCGGTTAAGTTTTCTGAGCCTCGCTCAGCACGGCCATATTTTCCTTTAAAGCCCAATTGCAGTAATAAGTATAAAAACTCAATGACATGACGGTATTTTTTAGGATCGGCTTGTAGGCGAGTTAAAATGACAAAAAACTTATCACCACCAGAGGTTTCATTATGAAACTCAGACAATAGGCTGCTTTGGCTCCAATGGCTATTTGCTCCCCATTCTTGTCGGCATACGGCTTCATCCATGGCGGCACACAAGCAGTAACGTATGACTAAAATAGAGGCGTGGTCGACTTCCATTTCATTTAACCGACGTTCTCCTTTACGGATCTCGCGAGCGACTTGCTCTCTAAATGGCATAGGGTCATCAAGCCATGGAATGGACGACATGCAAGATAAACTCGCAATTAACCATGAAAATTGGTCAACTAGTGGATTGATCCCCATAGAGGTAATGTCAAGTTGGTTGACTGAAATATTACGAGATAAATCAGGGGCAGGCATAATTTCCATTGGCTTGCCTGGCTCAGGTTGAAAAAGTACAACCGTAATATCATCATCAGTATAACTCATAATCGAACAGCCCAAAGTTGGAGAGATAAGTTAGCAAAATCACCGGCTACATGAACAGCAATGGCTGCGGTGGTGTTTAATGCATCCCACTCTTCGCTTGATTTATCCAATTCAAAATATGTATATCCAGCATGATATGGTAGAGCACGAGGAACGACAGGCATTGGTTTGATAGCGATGCCCGGAAGTTGTAAATTGATAAGCTCTCGAATGTTATCAATGGAGCCAATTTTAGTTTGAGAGACAAACTGTGTATAAAGCATGTCAAGCGTCACATCAGCTTTTACGGCTAATATGAAGGTGGTTGAATCGACAATACTTCTGTCAGAAATAGGCGCAATGCGGATGCCATAGCCTTGCTCTTTAAGAGGCAGAGGTATTGCACGTTGTTCAGACATAACACTCAAGGTCATTTTAGAATTATTTAATATGGCAGATAAGCAACTTGTTAAATTACCGTGGTTGTACGGTATGAATTCTTGAGGTCTACGTGAAGATGAGCATAAAGTGGCGAGCTCTCCTTCTGCTTGTAGCAAAATACGGTAAAGGCTTTCAGGATGAACCCCCTCGGTATTAGAAAAATGCCAAAACAATGGTTCGTATCGGTTTAGTGCCTGCAAAAGCATAAAGTCGGAAACAGAGGAAACGCCTTGTTGGTCTACAACACTTAGTCGTTGAACAATAGATTCAGCACGATGACGTAGCATAGAGGCAAATTCAGTTGTGAATTTTTTTAAAACAGTAGAGGCGTTAATATCAACACACGTAGGAATATAGCTATTATCTAAGATAATGCTTCCATCTGGTTTTACCTCTGATATTTTTAAAATAGGAATTGAAGTGTAAGCACTTTTATCTTCGTCTTCATACATTAAACAAAAATTCAGTTTACCAATGGTGATATTAGTGATGTCTTCGCTTTCGTAGCATGCATCTACAGCTTCTTGTGTATGCATTGAATAACGAGCGCCTTCTTTATTTGAGCCAAATAGCTCAGAGCGCTCAGAAGGTAGTGGGCAGCATAAATACAATACTTTATTTGCAACAGAGGCATCAACATCTTTGACTTCAGGTAATGAAGCGTGCAGGGGAAGGCAGAAAGGCGTTCTATCTTGCAACACACCTTCAGCGTGAGTTATCCCTATTTTACCTAAGGCCAGTGATTCTGTATTAATTTCAATGCGCTTTATTCCCCAATGAAGAGGTGACTCAAAGCCGCTTAACATTCCACTTTGTTTATTTTGAGAGCGATCCAGTTGTTGGAAATGCTGTGGTTTCATGAACATACCATCTTGCCAAGCAACAGGGTTATATAGTGACATTATTGATATCCTTAGAAATATATTTGCGTAATACCGTGAGTATTGTTAGTGCTGAGAACGCTTTCTTTTAGGTTAAGATGCAGAACGTATTCACTTTTTTCTTCGATTAATTCCACTTTACGCCAGGTGGCACCATCAATATTTCGGAATGCGACAGAGAACCCAATAACACTAGTCTCAGGCTCAAGCACTAAGGTCGTGTGTATCACTTCCCCCGGTTGAATTTGATATTCGTGACGTTTGATATATTCATCATTTAGAGCTGCTTTATCATTTTCAAACAGCGCAAAAAAGTCGAGGTTTCGAAATAGAACAGGGGAGTTAAGCTCATGAATACGGAGGATAACAGGTGATGATTGTCCACCGTCACGTACATTTAATATATTGTCTGCGGTGATTATAAGCTCTATAGAGGAGGTTTCAGGAGTGATCCCTGTTGATTCCTTTACTTGGTCCCACATGGCACAACTAGATAGTAGGAAAATAAGAGAGATAATGATTAACTTTTTCATATTAGGTGTTGGTTCCCTTAGTGTAATTTTCTTTGATTTTTTGTTGTATTCCCTGGCTTGAAATATCTATTTTTTCATCGCTATGTAGAGCATGAAATGCAAGGTATTCCTTCCATAACTTGCCATTACTTTTTAGGCGAGATTGAGATCGTCTGATATGAGAAAATTGGTTAGGATCTAAGGCTTGTAATTTTTGGTTGAGCACTTCATTAGTTGCTTGAGCTACTTTTATTTTATGGCTTTCAAGTTCATCAAGAATTTGCTCAATTAGCTCATTTGGTGCGAGTAATTGCTGCTCATGAAGTGAAAATATCAACTCAATAATGTCTGTTATCTCAGTGCTTGTTTCACTTTCTTTTAGTGTTTTTAATTCGGTTAACTTTTTCTGCAAATCATCAATACAAAGACGTAAACACGTTCCCATTTGTTGAAAGAGGTGTTCATTCATTTGCTCTGCTTTTTCTTTTGGTATACCTAGCCCTTTGCAGAAAGCTAATTTTTCCTCATTTATATATTGATTAGGATTACTTTTGGTAATCACTTCAATATTTGAACGAGGTGGTTCTTTTTGTTCTTCTATTATGTCTTGAGGTTGTATTGCTTGAGTTACGTCTTCCCACGCTTCTGTGTTTGAAGATGTTTGTGTTTGTTTAGGCACAATAGGTTGCGTTATTGGTTTTGAGGGTGGTTCTATTGTTGGGGTGAGATCATGTGGATACCAATCTTCAGGAATAAGGTTTGGTGCATCAAACCCGGAGTGAACGCATTCGTTATCATCAAGTAGTTGACGATTTTGGAAAGACGCTTTGTTTGTGCTCTTTGTATTTTCTTCTGCATCATCACGAAGTAAAATGTCATCGTCATTTCTCATCATAAGATTTAGGTGAGCTACAGGGTCAGAGTTATCAAGCTTGTCTGTGCGAGTTTCTATGAATAGATCTGAAATACTTCCTTTTTCTTCTTCGTTTTCTGCTTGGTATTCCGCTAAGTTGATTAGGGGATCTGTTGAATCTATTTCATCAGAAATGTCTACTGCGATATTAATATTATTAGAGAGCTTCTCTAAATTTACTGAAATCTCATAGCGACCAAGAATGATTAAATCACCATGATATAATGAGACTGGCTGGTTTTTGAGTAGTTTATTACCATTAATTAAAGTGCCATTTGTACTGACATCACTTAAGTAATAAGTATCACCATAAATACTAATAAGGCAATGAGAGCCTGAGATAAAACGATTATGGTCGATTAAACTTACGGTATTACTGGGATGACGACCTAATGACCCCCCATTTTCTGGCATTTCAAGGTGTTTATTACCAGTATATTCTTCTGGTGACTTTGTAATAAGTAAAGTGAGTTGATATAAATGCACAATGTTTCCTTAGAATAACAATGCTACAGATAGCTCAAGCCCACCAATACCATCATTATAAAGTGGTTGGATATAAGAGGCTTGTGGAATAATTTGCAAATGAGAATCAGGATTATCGCTTAGCTTAATGACAGTTGCTAAAGAGACAACAACACCGAGCTCAAATTGGTTAATGTCTTCTAGCTCAGTACCTGATGCCTTGTTGTTATTTTCTATTTGCCAACGATTAGAGTATTGGCTATATGCCATAGATAGGCCTGTACCTATATAAGGCGTAAAGGCGTTCCATTTTCCTAATGCGTATTGAGGAACTACTCTAAACTCATAGTTGTTAACGTCTTGATGTATTCCATTTTCGGCGGTATCAGTAGTATCCGACAGATAATTTACGCCAAACCACCAACGCCAACGGTTATTATTTTCATCAATTGGTCTTGTGTGTACAAATCCATAGCTAATGGTATTAAACTCATCACTTAGACCTTCTTCATATTCAATTGATTCCATCATTTTAAAGTTGGCTACAGCACCATAGCGTTCGCCTTTAGCAAATACAGGTGTAGAAAGTGCAAATATGACAGCCATGAATCCAAATTGAATGGGCTTAACCATATGTATTAGTCCTCTAATGAAATTGGTATATATCCTAATTTCAGATTAAAATACCTAGTTGTATTTTTTTTTCAATAGGGAATGGCTGCGCTTTAATAAAACGAACATAATGACAAGGTGATTAGTTGTTATCACTAGCTTTTTAGTCATTTTGCTTAGAGCATTATTTATTGGTACGACTGACTGTTTATGTGGTAGTATATGACTTCACATTAAGGAGCTATCATGAAAAAAATCTTACTTTCACTATCTGTACTGCTGTTTTCTGCAAATTTATCAGCAGCACCAATGATTGAAAAGAATCGAGTGGTTTGTGATAACCAAAAATCGATGAAAGTTTTTTTGAATCGCAAAGATAATGGTAAGGCTAAATTACCTTCAGATTGTAAAAAACTAGACTACAAGCGCAAAGGTAAAGTGATTAAAACTTTCCCAAATAAAGGCTTTGTAAAGTTTGAAACAAAAGCGGGTCAAACCTTTTATACTCCAACGAGCGCAGTTAAACGTTAATATACGTTAATCAAATTCTAATGGCGTGATCATGAGAATGGTCACGCCATTTTGCTATCTGAACAAAAATTAACCTCCAAAGTATGTAAAAAGTATCAATTTTTCAAATATTTAAGTCTAGGTCACTTAATTTTGTGTTTTTTCAATCTATACTGATGAAAATCATAAAAAACTAAGAGGTCGCCTTATGTCTACTTTACCTCTCACGCATAAGCAAGTATATCGCTCAGCAACACTCGATGAAAACACCTGTAAATCAACCAAATATATAACACCCATTGATGAAATTGTCGGGCAAGATAGAGCGCAACAATCCGTTGAGTTTGCCATGTCTATTCCTGATCGTGGTTATAATATTTATGCTGTAGGTCAAAATGGCCTTGGTAAGCGAACCATGGTGCTTCGCTATCTCAAACGTCATAACCCTGTTGGCAATGGTATATATGATTGGTGTTACGTCACTAATTTTGATGATACTCGAACTCCCAAAGTACTAAAGTTACCAGTAGGAACAGGGGCAAGTTTTAAGAAAGAAATTGAAAAAATTACTTTAAAGTTGGTTAAAGCTATTCCGCTAGCATTTGATAATGAGCTTTATTACACAAGAACAGGAACGCTTAAAAACCAGTTGGTAGATAAACAAGAGTCCCTTCTTGGTACATTAACAAAAGAAGCAAAAAGTAAAGGGATCAGTCTTGCTGTTACTACTCAAGGTGACTATCAATTTATTGCTATGAATGGTGAAGAGCTGCATACCGAAGAGACATTTGATGCATTAGATAGACAAGATCAGCGTCAATTAGAATCAATTATTGATGAATTAGAAATAAAACTCCGGAGTTTGGTTCGTCAGCTAACAGAGTGGGAAGATAAATATTCCGATAAGATAGAAAAATTGAATGAGGATGTCGTTTCTCAAGTGCTAACTGTGAATTTTGGGGCGATCAAGAAGAAGTACCAAGGTTCAAAAGTAATAACACAACATTTAAAAGAGATGGAAAAAGACATCTTAGAAAATTTCGATGTGTTTATTCAGGAGGACAATGAGGATGCGGAGCTTGCATATGCTTCTTTAGAAAAAAAATTGCCCCGTCGCTATCAAATTAACTCCATTGTTAGTCAAAAAGAAGAAAAATTCCCACTGATTGTTGAAGAGAGCCCAAGCTACCATAATTTATTTGGCTATATCGAAAATGCGACTTTTAAAGGTACAGTATTTACTGATTTCTCTTTGATTCGTCCAGGTAGCCTTCATAAGGCAAATGGTGGTGTTTTGTTGATGGATGCCGTTAAAGTACTTGAGCGTCCGTACGTATGGGATGGTTTAAAAAGAGCACTCCGTTCTCAAAATCTTAACTTAAGTTCATTAGAAAAAGAGGTAACACTTTCAGGGACGGTATCTCTTGAGCCTGAGCCAATTCCTTTGAATGTAAAAATTATTCTGTTTGGCGATTACCAAACTTATCAATTACTTCAACATTATGATTCTGAGTTCAGTGAATTATTTAAAGTGACGGCTGATTTTGAAGACGATATGCCAAGAACTGATGCGTCTGAATATCATTATGCGCAGTTTATCTCTAGTATTGTACACGATGGAAATATGCTTCAATGTGATAAACGAGCTATTGAACGAATCATAGAATACAGTTCTCGTCAGGCTGGTGATCAAAATAGGTTGTCATTATTATCTGCCGATATATCTAATTTATTAAAAGAAACTAATTATCTCGCTCGTGCGGGTAACTCAAATATGATCCGCTTAAAACATGTAGAGCAGGCGTTAGCAAATAAAGAACATCGAGTTAATCGAGTTCAAGATGGAGTAATGCAAAGTTTCATCAATGGCACAACACTTATGGAAACCGAAGGTGGTGTTATAGGGCAGGTTAATGCATTAGCGGTACTTTCGACCTCGAACCATCAGTTTGGAATGCCTAATCGTATTACAGCGACTACTGCTTTTGGCAAAGGTGAAGTTTTTGATATTGAAAGAAAGGTAGAACTTGGCGGTAGTATTCACTCTAAGGGGGTGTTTATTTTAAGTGCTTATCTTGCTTCTTTATTTGGTAATGAGAAGACAATTCCATTAAAAACTTGTCTGGCGTTTGAGCAGTCTTATGGTGGTGTTGATGGTGATAGTGCTTCGATGGCTGAATTTAATGCAATTATTTCAGCGTTTTCTGGTATGCCAATCCGACAAGATATTGCCATTACGGGGTCTATGAATCAATTTGGCGAAGCGCAACCGATTGGTGGAGTAAATGAAAAGATAGAAGGCTTCTACCAAGTGTGTAAGATTAAAGGTATCAAATCAATGCAAGGAGTGATTATTCCCTACGCGAATATTCAAAATTTGATGCTTAATAGTGAAGTAACCAAAGCCATTGAAAAAGGAACTTTTGCCATTTGGCCAGTGAAACATGTTAGCGAAGCAGTAGAGTTGTTAATGAATGAGTCGATTGAATTAGATTCAGGGGAAGGCATTTATAATAAGATACGAACAAGATTGAATGCATAATTTTTACTAACTTATTAAGAAGCAAAGGCATAGAGAATATTCTATGCCTTTTATTGTGGTATAAGATAATTGTTACCATAAGATAATTGAACTAACAATTGAAACGATGGTATAATGAACATTAGATAACAATAAAATACTAGGTTCTTTCTTCAAGGGCTTCCTCCATTGTAATTTATCTAACCCATGTTTTTAGAGGCTCAATATGTACCATCCCTTATCCCCCTTGCTGGATTACAGTTCGTACCTTGTTGTGCGTGGCAAAAAAACGTATATAGAAGAAAACTTATTATTGCGAGTTAAACCTGTAGAGATATCAGGCACTGAATATTGGGTACCTATTGGGATTAATTGGAATAGCGGTCAATCGACAAAACGCCGTAGAATGGAATTTGCTCAAGTTCGATTTGCACGTAAAGGGCAACCTTATTACAGTAAAGCATATTATGCCGACTTTGATAATGAAGAGGATGATCTTGACGCTCGCTCAGAAGCGATTATTGAAGCCGCGTGGTCAATTGCGGAATTAGTTGAACAAGATGAATATGAAACTGCAGATGCCGCAAGAAAAACAAAAACGTTTACAGCAAAATCTGCTTATAATGGCTTACACCCTAACATTCAATTAAAGTTGTCCATGATAAATGGTACGCCTTATGTTAATAGTCATTTTGAACGACATGAAAGTAAGTCTTGTTATCGCTCTCATAATTTCTCTCGCAGTATCTATTCAGTAAATTTTGATGATCTTGGTGAATACCTAGCAGAGCTTAATGCTATCGGTGAGGTTTTAGATACGTATTTAAAAACCAAAGATGCAGATATTTCCGCTTTTAAACCAGCAAAAGGGCTAACCACGACACCGCTTTCTAAGTTTGAAATGCGTGAAATCTGTGATCAATTAATTCAGAAAGCAATGGATGGTTGCATGGCTGAGTTTAAAGATACTTGGTTTGAATTTAGAAGAAAACCGAAGCAAATATTAATGATTGAAGCGGATGATAAGTCCAATTTTATTGTAAGAAAAGAATTTGTTAAAACGGGCTCTACGATTCACCTGGATAAATTTAAAGCCTGTACTCACCCGACCCATGTATTACGTAAAGTCGCATTGATGAAAGCGAATTACAATTGGGCAAATTATAAGAATGAGCGTAAAGCTGAATCGGCAAAGGGTAAATACTTCAAAGCTGCTCATCCATCATCGGGTGTTATTGGTGTCGTTGTTAAAGTAACAGAAGCTGAAACGATCTATAAAGGAATTGTTGGGCAAACACCACGAAGTAGCTACAAGTTTAAAATATTTTCGACGAAAACAATGAGTGATAAAAACGCATTTATAGCAGCAAAGCAAGCCTATCTTGAAGCTATGGGTGAGGAAGCATGGTCTGACTATAAATTGGCAAAAGAATTTTCAATTTATAAAGCGAAATAAATACTTCTCTTAATTTAGTCAATAATTAAGAGAAGCGAATCGTGGTTATTGCTTATTTGTGAAGATACTAAGATCTAGCTCTAATGATGGGCCTAACCACACAGCAGAGCTAGTATGATCAAGGTATTCATTTTCAGTTAAAGGATGAATCAATACCGATAGTTGTTTTCTATTTTCTTTCAGCCACGCCATCACGGCATCGTAATCATGATGCTTAAAAGAAACTTGTCGACTCCAAACTGGATGAGGGCCGACTGGTTTTTGATTCACTTCTCCTAATTGGTATCCAAATTTCTCGTGTAATTGTTCTGTTAAACTAACGGCAAAGTTGATACTTGTATGGTCGAAATAAACATGAACATGATAACCATTTATATCTGATTGATGCATATTATTCTCTTAAAATTATGGGATATAAAAAAGGCCAAACCGAAGTTTAGCCTTATTATAGTTTATTTTAAATGAGAATGATTATTCCCAATCTAGAATTACTTTACCAGACATACCAGAGCGCATCATGTCGAAGCCTGCTTGGAAGTCGTCAATCTTATAGCTATGAGTAATAATTGGTGTTAGATCTAGACCCGATTGGATCAGTGATGCCATCTTGTACCAAGTTTCAAACATTTCACGGCCGTAGATACCTTTAATAACTAAGCCTTTAAAAATTACTTGGTTCCAATCTACCGCCATATCTGATGGTGGAATACCTAATAGAGATATTTTACCGCCATGGTTCATGTTAGTTAGCATGCTGTTGAATGCAGATGGAACACCTGACATTTCAAGACCTACGTCAAAACCTTCAGTCATGCCAAGATCTGACATTACATCTTCAAGTTTTTCGTTCATTACATTTACTGCACGTGTTACGCCCATCTTTTTAGCAAGATCTAGACGGTATTCGTTAACATCAGTAATAACAACGTGACGCGCACCAACGTGCTTTGCAACAGCAGCTGCCATGATGCCAATTGGACCAGCTCCAGTGATCAGAACATCTTCACCTACTAAGTCAAATGATAGGGCAGTGTGAACCGCGTTACCAAATGGGTCAAAGATAGATGCTAGGTCATCAGAAATTCCAGCAGGGATCTTAAATGCATTGAATGCAGGAATAACTAAGAACTCAGAGAATGCACCAGTGCGGTTAACACCAACACCTGTTGTATTACGACAAAGGTGAGTACGGCCGCCACGACAGTTACGACAGTGACCACAAGTAATGTGACCTTCGCCAGAAACACGATCGCCAATCTCAAAGCCACGAACTTCTTGGCCAATACCAACAACTTCGCCCACGTATTCGTGACCTACAACCATAGGAACAGGAATGGTTTTTTGTGACCACTCATCCCAGTTATAGATATGTACATCAGTACCACAAATTGCGGTCTTTTTAATACGGATAAGAAGATCGTTATGACCCATTTCAGGTTTTTCAACCTCGGTCATCCAAATACCTTCTTCAGGTTTTAGTTTTGAAAGTGCTTTAATTTTCATTATTTGATGATCTCCATGTCTTTACCAACAGCGATAAAGGCATCAATTGCGCGATCTAGTTGCTCACGAGAATGAGCAGCAGACATTTGTGTACGAATACGAGCTTGGCCTTTAGGCACTACTGGGAAAGAGAAAGCAACAACATAGATGCCTTTTTCTAACGCACGCTCTGCGAATTCAGCGGCAAGTTTTGCATCGCCTAACATGATTGGGATGATAGCGTGGTCAGCACCACCCATAGTGAAACCAGCGGCTTCCATACGAGTACGGAAATGAGCAGAGTTTTCCCATAAACTTGTGCGTAAATCACCAGACTCAGCCAGCAAATCAAGAACACGAATAGAGGCAGAAACAATTGCAGGAGCTACTGAGTTTGAGAATAGATACGGACGTGAACGTTGACGTAACCAATCGATCACTTCTTTTTTACCAGAAGTGTAGCCGCCTGATGCGCCACCCATTGCTTTGCCTAGCGTACCTGTGATTATATCAATACGGTCGATAACATTATGGTGCTCGTGAGTACCTGCACCGTTGTCGCCCATAAAGCCAACAGCGTGAGAGTCATCAACCATAACTAGGGCGTTGTATTTATCAGCTAAATCACAGATAGCAGGAAGATTAGCAACAACACCGTCCATCGAGAACACACCATCAGTAACGATAAGAGTATGACGAGCGCCTGCTTCTTTTGCTGCAATTAATTGTGCTTCTAATTCAACCATGTCGTTGTTTGCATAGCGGAAACGCATTGCTTTACAAAGACGAACACCATCAATGATTGATGCGTGGTTTAGGGCGTCAGAGATGATCGCATCTTCTTTACCTAAAATTGTTTCAAATAAACCAGCGTTTGCATCAAAACATGATGTGTAAAGAATAGTGTCTTCTTTACCTAAGAAAGTAGATAGTTTTTCTTCTAGTACTTTATGTGAGTCTTGAGTACCACAGATAAAACGTACAGAAGCCATACCAAAGCCGTGCTCATCCATACCATTTTTTGCTGCTTCAATAAGAGCAGGGTGGTTAGCTAAACCTAAGTAGTTGTTAGCACAGAAGTTTAGAACTTCTTGGCCTGTAGAAATAGAAACAGACGCTTTTTGAGCTGACGTAATGATACGTTCAGATTTGTATAAACCTTCGCTCTTTACTTCTTCAATTTGATTTTGGATCTGAGTGTAGAATGCAGAAGACATTGTGTTCCCTTTTTTAGTTATGATTGTTGCACATAAAAAGTGTAATCAAAATCCGATAAATAGATTCTAATTCAAATCAATTACGACTATTATCCCTAAAAATGGAAAAGCATTAGTGAATCATGGTCACAAATAAACTTATTACTTTATTACCCGACTTAGCAACATATATCGTTGTTGTTAATGAAGGTAGTTTTACAGCAGCAGCTAAGAAATTGGGTGTTACACCTTCTGCATTGAGTAAATTGATTACTCGGTTAGAAAGTGCGCTATCAGTTAAGCTATTTGAGCGAACAACGCGTAGTTTATTGATTACTGAATCGGGAAAGAAGATATATCAGCAATCCGTTATTATGGTTGAGGCAGCTCAGCAGGCGATTGATATTTCGAGTTCAGAGCATATTGTGCCATCTGGAAGCTTAACAGTGGCGGCACCAAAAGCATTTTTAACTATAGTACTGCAACCGTTAGTTACGCCTTTTCTAATAAAATACCCTCAAATCCAACTGAAGCTAAGGGCCTCGGATGGTGATATTGATATGATCGCCCAGGGGATTGATGTGGTCTTTCGTTTAACGGATAAACCAACCGAAGGCTTGATCATGAAAGAAATTGGTAAGGTAAACCTCAGTTTGTGTGCAAGCCCTACCTATATTGCAGAGCGTGGCTTTCCGATTCATCCGCAAGAGTTACCTGCTCATGATTGTTTGTACTTAGGTGAAACTAACACCGATCATATTTGGGAGTTTGTAAAAGGTGAAGAGAGTCATGTTATAGCTGTGACTGGTCGTTACGCTGTCAATCATTCGCAAATGAGATTAAATGGGGTTAAGGATGGTTTTGGTATTGGGATTTTCCCTGATTTTGTCATTAAAGAGGCGTTAGATAATAACGAGGTTGTTCCTGTTCTTTCTGATTGGCAGATAAAAGGGAATTATCATGGTGTTATCGCTATGCAATACGCTCAGAATAAATATATGCCTTCTCGTTTAAAAGTTTTTACTGAATTTGTAAAAGAGAATTTAATGAAAGAGCAGAGTAAATGATGAAGAAGTTAGAGTTACGATTATTGAGAGGCTTGCCGGGAAGTGGTAAGTCGACCTTGGCACAAAGCTTGGACTTGATACATCTTGAAGCGGATCAGTTTTTTGTGAATGAAGAGGGAGCTTATTGTTTTGACGGTACTCTTTTAAGCTCTGCTCATCAATGGTGTCAGTTACAATGTGAATTTCACTTATATCATGGTAGAAGTGTTGTCGTCGCAAATACTTTTGTAAAACAGTGGGAAATGGATGCATACAGAATAATTGCTCAAAAGTATGATGCTGTATTAGAGATAGAAGTGTGTAAAGGAAAGTTTAAAAGTACTCATAATGTCCCTGAAAATGTAATAAAAAGGATGAGAAAGGAGTGGGAAGCCTAAAAGTAGTTTACTCCTGAGTGTTTTATGCTCGCTTTGTTTGTTTTTTGAGCGCTTGGTTTTTTGTGTTTAAAAAGGGCTTGCAACTCATCATTAAATCTCTATACTTCGCTTCCGTTGTCACAGTAAATCTTTATTAGTAAGGGCTAGCAGTGATGGCAAGAAGTGAAACATTGACGCGAACGGAGTTTTCAAAAGTTGCTTGCAACTTACTTTTAGTAATTTAAATGACACTTCAAGCAAAACAAAGCGAAAGCCTAGTTTTGAGCTCTTTAATAATTAGACCTTAGCAATCTGTGTGGACACTTATGGATTGATAGTCAAAATAGCTTAACTTATTTATAAGTGAGCAACTATCAATGAACTGAGTGACTACACAAACATATTTATGTAAGAAATCAGTATTAATCATTGAGTCGATATCCTTTCTGCTCCTATTTATATAGAGTAGCAAGAACATCAAAAAACTTTAATTGAAGAGTTTGATCATGGCTCAGATTGAACGCTGGCGGCAGGCCTAACACATGCAAGTCGAGCGGTAACAGGAATTAGCTTGCTAATTCGCTGACGAGCGGCGGACGGGTG
>Ga0316197_10001498_pt1 | contig 16650 bp, 9 predicted proteins | sample OudBiesiAoxic_MG_FD_204939 | JGI IMG/M metagenome (GOLD analysis project Ga0316197, IMG submission 204939) | Coastal sediment microbial communities from Oude Bieten Haven, Netherlands - site A oxic | ecosystem: Environmental > Aquatic > Marine > Coastal > Sediment | place: Netherlands... | reverse complement strand
CCCGAATATCGCCAAAGTCCTCGACGCCGGAGCGACTTCCACCGGACGTCCCTTCTTCGCGATGGAGCTGGTCAAGGGCATTCCGATTACGCAGTTCTGCGACCAGCAGAAGTTCGGCCCGCGCCACCGCCTCGAGCTTTTCAAGGACGTCTGCGCCGCCGTCCAACACGCCCACCAGAAGGGCGTCATCCACCGCGACCTCAAGCCGACGAACATCATGGTCACCCTCGCCGCCGACGTCCCGGTGGTGAAGGTCATCGACTTCGGCATCGCCAAGGCCACCCAAAACAAGCTCACCGAGAAGACCCTCTTCACCCGCTTTGAGCAGTTCCTCGGCACCCCGGTTTACATGAGCCCCGAGCAGGCCGCGATGAGCGCGATCGATATCGACACCCGCTCGGACATCTACAGCCTCGGCGTCCTGCTCTACGAACTGCTGGCCGGTGCGCCGCCCTTCGATCACAAGTCGCTGCTCTCCGCCGGCTACGACGAGATGCGCCGCGTGATCGCCGAGGACGAGCCGCCCAAGCCCAGCACCCGCTGCACCCAGACCCAGGCAAACACGACGACCACGACCGGATCGAAGGGCAAGAAATTCCATTTTAGCCCCAGCTCCCTGAAGGGCGAATTGGACTGGATCGTGATGAAGGCCATCGAGAAGGACCGCACCCGGCGCTACGAAACCGCCAATGCCTTCGCCGCCGACATCGGGCGCTACCTTTCCGATGAACTGGTGCAGGCTACAAGTTCCAGAAATTCGCCCGGCGCAACAAGACCGCTTTCTCGGTGGCCGCCGCGATGGTCGTCTTGCTGCTCGTCGGCATCGCCACCACCAGTTGGCAGGCGGTGCGGGCGACCGCCGAGCAAAAGCTGGCCGAAGAAGAGCGGGACCGGGCCAATGAGGCCGAGGAACTGGCCGCCGAGCGCCTGACGGAATCGGAAAAGGCCCGCGAGGAAGCCGAAGGGATCTCCACCTTCCTCACCGGGATGTTCGAGAGCTCCCGCCCCGGCGAAGAGAAGGGCGGGCGCGAAGTGAAAGTAGCCGACGTTCTCGACCGGGCCGCCGAGAAGCTGGAGACCGAGCTCACCGACCAGCCGGAACGCCGGGCGATGCTGCAGTCGACACTGGGACAGACCTACTACGACCTCGGGCTCTATCCGCAGGCCATCCGGCTCCAAGAGCAGGTGCGGGACTACATACTCGCTGCCCACGGCCCGGAGCACCCATCAACGCTCTCGGCTATGTCCCGCCTCGCGGATTCCTACCGAGCGGTCGTGCGTCGGGACGAGGCGATCAAGATGCACGAGCAGGTGCTGAAGCTTTCCCACAAGATGCTCGGCCCGGAGCACCCCTCCACGCTCTCGGCGATGACCAGTCTGTCGGGTTCCTACCACTTCGCCGGACGCGTGGGCGAGGCGCTCAAGCTACAAGAGGAGGTGCTGCCCCTTTACCGCAAGGTGCTCGGACCGGAGCACTCCGACACGCTCTCTGCAATGCACAACCTGGCGCTTTCCTACCGAGTGGTCGGCCGCCGGGACGAGGGGATCAAGATGCAAGAGGAGGTGCTGAAGATGAGGCGCAAGGTGAACGGCCCGGAGCACCCCGACACGCTCAAAGCGATGAACAACCTGGCGATAACCTTCAGGGCCGCCGGTCGCCTGGACGAGGCGATCAAGATGCAAGAGGAGGTGCTGAAGCTGAAGCGCGAGGTCCTCGGCCCGGAGCACCCCGACACGCTCTCGGCGATGCACAACCTGACGAATTCCTACCAAGTAACCGACCACTTGGACGAGGCGCTTAAGCTGGCCGAAGAGCTACTGCCGCTTTCCCGCAAGGTATTCGGCCCGGAGCACCCCGACACGCTCGGGGCGATGAGCAGTCTGTCGGGGTCCTACCACGCCGTCGGCCGCAGGGACGAGGCGCTCAAGCTGCACGAGGAACTGCTGGCGCTGCGCCGCAAGGTGCTCGGTCCAGAGCACCGTGAGACGCTGGGAACAATGACCAATCTAGCGATTTCCTGCGGCGACACCGGTCGCCTCGACGAGGCCGTCAAGATGCTGGAGGAATCCTTGGCAATCAAACGTCGCGTCCTCCAACCAACTGACCCCTACTTTGTCATCGCTCTGAGTCACATGGCGGGTTTATACTACCGGACCAAGCGCAAGGACGAGGCGCTCAAGATGTATGAGGAGGTGCTGCCGATTTTCCGCAAGGTGAATCGCCCTGGGCACGACATGCTCACGGTGATGAACAACTTGGCGCAACTCTACTTCGCCGCCGCCCGCTTGGACGAGGCGCTCAAGCTACAGGAGGAGCTACTGCCGCTTTCCCGCAAGGTGAACGGGCTCGAGCACCCCTTCACGCTCGGCGTGATGGGCAACCTTGCGTATTTCTACTTTGACGTCGACCGCCATGACGAGGCGCTCAAACTACGAGAGGTGATCCTGCCGCTGCGCCGCAAGATGAATGGCCCGGAGGACACTGAAACGCTCACGGCGATGAACAACCTGGCGCAACTCTACTTCGCCGCCGCTCGCTTGGACGAGGCGCTCAAGCTACAAGAGGAGTTGCTGCCGCTTTCCCGCAAGGTGAACGGCCCGGAGCACCCCGAAACGCTCACGGCGATGCGCAGCCTGGCGATCTCCTACGGCAAAGCCGGCCGCAACGACGAGGCATTCGAGATGTTTGAGGAGGTGTTGGCGCTGCGCCGCAAGGTGAACGGCCCGGAGCACCTCGAAACGCTCAATGCGATGGGCAACCTGGCGCTCTCCTACAGGAAAGCCGGCCGCCTCGACGAGGCGCTCGAGATGGCAGAGGAGCTGCTGCCGCTTTGTCGCAAGGTGCTCGGCCCGCAGCACCCTACCACGCTCACGACGAAGAACATCCTGGCAATAAGCTACAGGGCAGCCGGTCGCTTGGACGAGGCGATCAAGATGGAAGAGGAGATGCTGGAGCTTTGCCGCAAGGTGCTCGGCCCGGAGCACCCCGACACGGGACGAGCCGCCGCCCGCCTCGGATTCCAGCTAGATCAGGTCAGTGCTGAAAAGAACGACGACGGGAAGAAGACGATCGAAGCCTGGCAGGAGGCCGTGCGAATCAATCCGAAGGACGCAAATGTGCAGTATTATTTGGCCCGCTTGCTGGTCGGAAAGAATCGTCTCGAGGAAGCCGTGGTCACCCTGCGGGCTGCCAGCGCACTCTATCCGGACGGCCCACGCGGCGTCGAAATACGGCAACTCCTTGTCAAAGCCTTAAACGACCTTGGCCGGGAAGAAGAAGCGAGGGAAGTGAGCCGGGCATTGGCCGCTTTGACTGGAGCCGTGTCGGAGGACTCCCCGCTAGTACAGGCGGTGATCGTAGCGCCCACCTCCGAATGGAAGTGGCTGCATCCCACCGATGGGGTGGATCCGAAAGAGGACGATCCCGACTTCCACCAGACTTTCTTCACTGCGGTCTTCGACGACGATGCCTGGAAAACAGGCCAAGACAACGCAGAAGCAGGCGGAGGCTTCGGCTACGGTGACGACTGGTTCAAGGCCGTGGATATCGGAACTCCGGCCTCGAAGGAAGTCGGCAAGAGCGCCTACTTCCGCCACCGCTTCACCACCACCAAGGAACACACCCATCTCGAGCTGCGCTGCCAGCGCGACGACGGCATCATCATCTACCTCGATGGGAAAGAAGTGGCCCGCGACAACATGGCGGAGGGCGAAGAGGCCTACGCCCTGCCCGCCGCCAGCGCAATGAGCGCCCAGGATGAAATGACAATCCGGTGCATCGCGCTGCAGGACCTCACCCTCCCCGCCGGCGAGCACATCCTCGCCATCTCCCTGCACAACACCGAGAAGCCCAGCTCCGACCTGCGCATCGGGGGGATCACCTTGGTGGAGGTCGAGCCGTCTCCGCCAGACGCCGCCCCGCCAGCCCCGGCGAAGACCAGGGAGATCGAGACGCTCGAGGAAGTGCTCAGATCGACGCTGTTGATCAACGACGACGACCACCGATTTACCCTCGACGCCAAGGCCAAGCTCGCCGCCGCCCTACGCGCCAACGGCGACCAGCCAGCCGCCGCGAAGCTGGAGAAAGAGATCGCGGCTTCCAAAGCGCGTGCGGGGGCGCCGGCGGGGGACGAGTAGGCTGACCCGGACTCTGACCGACCTGCGCATCGGCGGGTCACGCCGGCGGAGGTGGAGGCACCGGCGGCGCGATGCGGAGCGGCCGAGTCGCGCCGTAGCCCGATGGCCGGCTGTCGGCAGATCAATCCGAACCATCGGCCTCGACAAGCCAGAAACGTTCCGCTGCGCTGACTCTTTTTCCCTACCGAGTCACATTCAACGGCTCAAATAGCACGACGATCGGGCTAGTCGCAAGATGAGGATCCCAACCCGGGCGACGGAAGAGACCTTCTAATGAGCCGGAGGAAAGGCGCTGGAGCAAATTGGATTGGCATGGCATAAAGCCAGCGTCCTACCTTTGACTCTGGTGTTCCGGAGGCGTTCATTGGACCTCCTGCTTACGGGTTCACGCACCATGCGCCCCCCCCAGTAATCCACCATGTTCCGCTCTCTACCAGCTGCATTGTTTGTCGCCCCCATCGCTGGTAATCTCGGCTTCGGCGGAATTGAGGGAAATGCCTCAGAAACTGCTCGGATTATCTGCTTCGTATTTCTTGACCTGCTGGCGGCAGGTCTCATCTTTGGAGAGTGATCCAGTTAAAGTGAGTTTTTTGGCAGATTGGGAGAGTAGAGCGACCGTCACGGAGCTCCCCGCGGTGACCGGGACGGTTTCCCAAACCTTGCTCTCAGCGTGGGAAAGCTTTCTGCCATATCGTCCGCATCTCGCCGCTGGCCTGGCCGCTATCGGCCTGATGCTGGTAGCGGTGATCTTTTCCCCCGGTCTCAGCTCGACCATGGCTCCCGGTGGGCTAGGGCTGGCGTCGTTCGCTGTCGGCTCTGCTTTCGAAGATATTTGCGAGAATCTCTTCGCCGGCTTCATTTTGCTCTGGAGATACCCCTTCGAGAAAGGGGACTGTATCGAGCGTGAGAGGGGGGGAGGGAAGGTCAAGGAAGCACTGGATGAGGCCGGGATCGAGATCCCGTTCCCACGCCAGACAAACGTATTCAATGAACCACTCGCTGTCGTGAAGTCTGGCGGGGAGGAGAACGATTAGTCAGAGGATGCCGGATATCGATTGGGGACAAACGCTAGATCACTTGCTCCACATCTTGGGCGCCAACGTTCTCGCTCTGCCTAGCCCCATCGACCAGGAGGTCGACTCAAACGCCCACCTGATGAAAGGCTTGATCGGAGGATTTGGTTTCCTCGGGGGAGGGTCGATTTTGAAGTGTGATGACGGCGTGGCCGGGATGGCGACCGCAGCCAGTATTTGGAACACGGGGGCGATCGGGATGGCTGTCGCCATCCAGCGCTACAGAATTGCCATCGTCCTGGCGGCACTAAACTTTTTCACCCTCAAGATTGGAAAGGGTGTGAAGGCAAGCATTGGGGATGAGCCCGACCATGATCAGACCAGTGGATGAAAACCTTCGTGCGTCACATGTGGTTGCGGCTGCGCAGTAGCTTCTGGTTCATTCCAGGCCTACTAGTGACACTTGCGATTCTCCTCGCCAACCTCTAACTCGCGTTCGACCGAGCTTTCGAGACCCAGCTGCTGTCGACATTCGATGCGCTCCACGAAGTTTCTCCGTCAGGCGTTCGATCGTTCTTGTCGACATCAGCGACCGCGGTTTTGACGCTGGCCGGCATCACGTTCTCAAGTACGCTGGTTGCCCTAACGCTAGCTTCGAGCCAGTTCGGTGGGCGCCTGTTACGGAATTTTATACGCTCGATGCCCAACCAGATCTCGCTAGGAATCTTGCTCGGAACCTTTAGCTTCTGCCTCATCGTTCTGCGCAGCGTCAGGAGCGGCGGGGACGGACAGTTTGTCCCGCATACGGCTGCGCTCTTAGCATTCGTAGGCAGCATTGGTAGCCTGATGACCTTCATCTACTTCATCCATCACATCGCGACTTCTTTGCAGGCGGACGAGGTCGTCGCTGGCGTCTACGAAGAATTGGATACGGCGCTCGGAGACCACTTCCCTGATCGGCTACCAGACGGTTCCGACGAGAGGGAGGCAGACGGCGAGAAGCGGGACTGGGAAGACACTGATGACGAGATCGAGATCGGCGCTCGCAAATCTGGCTGCATCCAGGCGATAGCGGTCGACAAATTGGTCGAGCAGGCTAGCAGGCTGGATCTGCGCTGCCGGGTCCTGCGCCGTCCGGGTCAGTTCATCAACGAGGAGTCAGCCCTGCTCGCTGTGCATGGCGCCGGAGTGGGGGCGCTGGAGGAATCGGAGCGAGACGACTTGATTGACACCTTCATTATCGATCGCATGAGGACTGCGGAGCAGGACTTCGAATACTGCCTACGCCAACTCGTCGAAGTGTCGCTGCGCGCTCTATCTCCAGGGATCAACGATCCATTTACTGCCATGAACTGCATCGACTTCCTCGGGGCAGCGCTCGCAAAGGTAGCCCAACGCAAGTTGCCCGAGCGGCAGTTTTCAGATGCCGACGGCATCTTGCGGGTCCAGACGCGCCCGACCACCTTTGCCGACCTCCTCGATGCGGCTTTCAACCAGATCCGCCAGACGGCCGGCGGGCGGACAGATGTGTCCCTGCGCCTCCTCGGAGCCCTCGCAGGAATCGGCGCCAACCTCCAGGTCGACCTCCATCGAGAGTCGGTAGTGAAGCACGCAGAGATGGTCGCAGAGGCTGGACGCCGTGGAGCGCAAGCCGATGCTGATCGCGCCGCGATCGATGCAGCACTCGTTCGAGTCTACGAGCGCCTAAACATGCCAGCGAAATGTTCGTAAAGGGCAATTCTATCCAATGATTGAAGAACGGGGACGAGATCTTCGGTTCCATGTTGGATGAAATTCGTGCGGCCGAGAAATCGATCTGCTTCGAGACCTACATCTACTGGACGGGTGAAATCGCCCACGAGTTTGCAGATGCGCTGTGCGATCGGTCCCGTGCCCGGGTAAAGGTGCATGCGTTGCTCGATTGGTATGGATCGATCAGAATGGACGGCGGGCTGATCAAAGAGATGGAGGCAGCCGGGATCGAGGTTGTTCGATTCCGCCCTCTCAAATGGTACAATGTGCGTCGTGCTAACCATCGCACCCACCGCAAGCTACTGATCGTAGACGGTCGGGTTGCCTTCACTGGCGGCGTCGGCATCGCCGAAGAGTGGTCGGGTGACGCGCAAGATCCGAACCACTGGAGGGACAATCACTACCGGGCTTGCGGACCGGTAGTCTCGCTCGTCTTGCGAAGATTTTTCGATAACTGGACTAGGGCTCGGCAGGCATCGCCACGGCTTGACGATCCCGCCTACTATCAGAGCTTGAAACCCTGTGGCGATTCCAGAATCAGGGTCGTTGCTGCCTCTCCGCTGGATGGGGCAGAGGATATCTTCAAGCTGTTTCTTCAAGTGATCGAGGATTCCCGGTCTTGTATCTATCTCGCCTCAGCTTACTTCGCCCCGGACGAGGCTCTCGAAAACGCGCTGATAGAGGCTGTGCACCGGGGAGTTTCTGTAAGGATCCTTATATGCGGCAAGCATATCGATGAGACCCTCGTCCGCTACGCGTCAAGGGAGTGTTGGGGCAGATTGTTAAGGGTCGGAGTCGAGATCATCGAATGCCAGAAGACGCTTTTTCACACGAAAGCAATCGTGGTTGACCGGATTTGGACGATCGTCGGTTCTGCCAATTTTGATGGACGTTCATGCCGTATCAATGATGAGTTGAGCCTTCTTGTCCATGACCCGGATTTTGCCGAGCTTCACGTGAAGGTGTTCGGGGACGACTGCGCCTCAGGCGCAGCGGTGACACTCGACGACTGGCGATATCGCCCGGTGAAACAGAGGCTCCTGGACTGGATGGCAAGCTGGTTGCGCCCGCAGCTCTAAGGGCTCGGAAGGGAGTGATTTTGCACTCCCAACCGTGTGTTTTGCAGGTCACCAGTGTCCACCGGCACCGGCGGATCGCGCCCGTAACTTTTCTAAACTCTGAGCTGGTATTCTTCTGCAGAAAACAGCGATTATCTTAAGGATCAAACCCAGTTACCTGCGATGAAAATCACCAATACCCAATGCAAACTTGCCCTAGCTATCTCGACTGTCGGCATCGGGATGTCTGTCACCTCATGCGACAAGCGAAGCGACACGGAAAAGACGATTGATGAAGTCGAAGACAAAATTGAGGAGGTGGGAGACAAGATCGAGGAGGCTGCCGATCCAGCGAGTCGCGAAAAACTAGAGGAGGCGGTGGAAGATCTAAAAGAGGCAGCCCAGGAGGGCGGCGAGGCTGCCAGAGAGCAAGCTGAGGAAGTCTTGGAAGAGATCGAGCGCCAGACGGAGGAGCTTCAGGAGTCGGAAGAGGGGGGGGAGGTAAGCCAAGGTATCCGCAAGGCCGGTGAAGGGATCAAGCAAGCGGCCAAGGGTGTCGCGGGTAAGGCTGGGAAGGGGATCCGCAAGGTCGGTGAAAAGATCGAAGGCGCAGTCGACGGAGAATAGCCAATACAGCCGATTGCGTTCTCCCAAATCGCGAGCGGCCGCACGCTTCGCCCTTCGAGAGCCCCGGTGTAGGCACTCCGCGCATGGAGGGAAGCTCCTCCGGCGAGGCGGCCGTGTGCGTTTACCAGTGCGCCCGGTGGAACTTCCTCAGCGAGCTCGGGGCGGTGTCGAGTAGGCGGAACGTGAGCCGTGTCGTCCCTCGCGATGGCGCGAACTCGCGCGACACTTCCATCAGGCTGTTGGCGGGGAGTTCCTCCCAACGACGGAGGTCTTCACTCGCCTCGACTAGCGGTGTGATCAGCTCCGAATCGATCGGGAAGGCGGCATCAAACTCGAGGGTGAAGCTGCCATCACCGGCCAGGATAATCGCCTCGAACTTCGGAAAGGAACTCGCATCTCGCGGGTCAGTCTGGAAGCGAAATTCCTCACGGTTGGAGACGCCATCGCCGTCGGGGTCGGCAGCGTCCCCAGATATCTCGGGATCCAGAAGCTCTGCGGCGGTGAAATGGTTCATTCGCCACACTGGCTCCGCTGGAAATACCTCGACCGTGGTAAGGGCGGTCTGCGTTCCGTCGAGTGTGAGTGTGTAGGCAGTGTCGGAATTTGGGCTAACTGCAAAATGTCCGATCCCGTTGATCGTCACATCGAAGACATCCCCGATGCCGTTGTCGATTGTCAGAGACGCGGGCGACGACACATCCCAGTAGAGGAGAGTCTCGCTCCCGGCACTGATGGACGGCCGCAAGGCGATGAAACGGTTGATCGTCGATGGGGCCGCCGGGGCGGGTGATTGGCCGGTGGCGATCTGTGGAGCAGAACCGTCCCCGAAAGCGATCTCGATGCGATAGCTGACTCCGATATCGTAGACAGGGGGGCGGAATGAGTTTCCTAGGATGCGCTGGGAGTAGAGGAGTTCGCTAGTGTCCTCACGGTAGACGGAGACGACCGGGTTTTCGGTGGCGCCGCTGTAGACGACTGGGAGGAAGCCTGCCGGGGGACGTCCATCGTTGTCGGTCTGGTTGATCGTGACCGGCCAATCGGGAAATTGTGATCCCGTCTGTGGGAACTCTGGGTCGGCGTGCAATGGCCAGGCCTCAAAGGTGATCCGGCGGGTCGATTTGTCGATGCGGACGATGCCGTAGCCTGCGCCGCGGTCGTGCTGGTTAGGCGGGTCGATGTTGCGGGTCTGATTGTGGTATTCGAGCGGGTTGGCGGCACCCACCACCCGGATGTGACCAGGGAAAGCAGAGGTGAGATTGGGTTCGCCGGTCGGAAGGGTGCCGGCGCCGTCGAGGAAGAAGTCACCTCTGTATTCGCTCACGGTTTCAGTTCTGCCGCCAGCGTTGTGGACCGGGTCCCAGACACGCGGGAAGAAATTAGAAATTGCGGGAGAGGTGAAGGAGTAACCGGCGTCCGCCGGGGAATCTACCCCGTGGTGGACGAGGGTGCCGATGTGCTGGTCGCCAGCGAGCTGGAAGCTACGCGAAAGGCGGAACAGCTCCCAGGCCTCCTCGCGCCGGTGTGCGGGCCAGCCGTGCGTATCGCGATCGTTGAGACCGAAGTTGTAGCCCGCGGAGGCGTGTGTGTGGATCATGCCGATCGGTGATTGAGAGACGACGCACTTGACCATCTGCCCGTCCCAGTCGGTCGACCACGCCCTGAGGAAGTCTTTCTGCCGCTGGCCGAGAAGGAATTGTTGGTTCGGGTCGGCAGGGGAGTTCTGGCTTCCAGTTTTAAATTTCCGATCCTCGAGGATCGCGAAACCAATTCCCCCGTAGCTCAACTCCGTGAAATACACCCCGATGCCCTGTGCGATCGGTGGCGCGGGTTGAGTCGGGTTGTATGGATCCGGTGCGGGCATGTGGCTGGTCTGTGTGCGGTCGACGAGGCGGACCCAACTCGCGGGTTCCTCATACCCGCCGGTTCGTTGATCGGCGGTGGCGATGCCTCCCTCACCCCACAGGTTCCCCTGAAACACGTCGTGGTCGTCGGGGATTGAGATGGTGGGCATGTCCTTCGACAGATCGCGCGCCTCGAGGATCCACAGGTACCACTTGTAGAGATAGTCGTGCTGGCGGTTGAAGTCGGTATCGCTGTTCTCCGGCGTCGGTTGCCCCTCGTAGATCTGGTCGCCTAGCGCGAGCAGGATGTCGCCATCGTGCTTGGCGATGTGCTTGAAGGCGAGCAAGTGCGGGTGCCAGATCTTCTTCGGGGACCAGTCGATGGTGTCAGCTTCGACGCTTCCGTCGGCGATGCGCTGACAGGAGGTGTTGATGACGACGATCTCGTCCTGGCCGGTCGGGTTGGTCCGAACCGTCCCCCCCCAGTAGAAGGTGGTACCATCTTGTATGACGCCGAGCCGGTAGCGCGTGTCAGAGCTGTCGTCCCAATCGTCAATCTCAAACGTGGCGGTGTAAGACGAGAGCTGGTCAGTATTGTCGATGGCGGCGGTGCCGATCTGCGACCAGTTTGTTCCGTCCCAGATCTCGAGCGTGACTGGAGGCGTGGAGGCGAGGTGGACCGGTGGCAGGTGGGCGCTCATTTTCAGCGTTCCGTCGTTCAGGGTGTGTAGCGCGCCGATGATGGCGAGGTGGCGCTGGGGCTCCGGTTCGAGTGCGGCGCCGCTGCCTGAGAAGTCATCGAACCAGAAGCTCGTGCCGTTGCTGCTGCGGCTGGAGAGGAGCCCGAACGATCCGAGGACGCGATCGGAAGGCACGCTCACAGAAGCGGTGGAGAGGAGCGCATTGGCCGAACTGAAAGCGTCTAGAGTGAGTAGATACTCACCGCCGATGTGATCGTAAGTGGCAGTGAGGCGGAGGCTAGCCGCTGACGGGAACCCACCGGGCGCATCGTTTCCGATGGCCGCCTGGGTGATGTTGCCCCCGGACAGGTCGTCGATTACGGCCGCCCCGTTGTGATTGATTCCAAGAAATGTCCCGAAGTCACGCCCGAGTCCATCGTGCACGAGCAGCGAGCCACGCCAGTCGAGGTTTGGTCCGGCACCAATGAGAAATCCGGTCTTAGCGCCAGTTCCATTGGTGCCGGAGTGGCGCCCGGTGCGCACCGACAAGGAAAAATTGCCGCCGTTGCCGCGGATCGACGTGCCGACCCGATGGAGGGTCCGGCGCGGCTTGCTCTGGAGGATGCAATTCACTCGCCCGTCGCGAACCTCCCAATCCTGCAGCCGGTTGCCCCAGTATCCCGGCCCAGGCCAGACCCGGTCTGGCGAACTGTTCCAGTTGTCGGAGAACGAGCCGTCTGGTGCGTCTGCTGGGTAATGGTCGAGGCGGACATTGTCCACGTAGCGGGAGAGCTGGTCGCCACCTCCGGGGCCACGGAAGCGGACGCCGATCGCTCTTCCAGCAAAGGCATCGAGGGTGCCGGCAGGGATGGCGAGGTGGTAGTGTTTCCATTCTGTTACCCGCCGGGAGGTGAGAGTGTAGGTTCTGCTGGCGATCACCTGAGGGGTTCCAGCATTGTCGACGAAAGCCTCCGCGACCAGCGTGCCAGTCTCGGGTTCGGGCGGATCAGGCGGGATGACCGGTGAGTCGGCGTTGACGGAGAGGATGAAGTTCTCGACGCGTCCGTAGCCGATGTTGTCGCTGTTCCCATCTCTAGAACTGAAGCCGACGAACAGGCGCTTCCCATCGGAAGAGGCAGGGATCGCCTCGAAATTGGCGGTGAAGAGTTCGTAGACGTTATTCGATGTCGAGGCTGGCGTGGTGATCGTCTGCAGGACGTTGCGGCTACCGGCGATGGTGTCATCTGCGGTCGTGAAGATGAAGACATCGACCCGGTCGGAGCCATCATTCCACATGAAGGCGTCGCGCCAGCGGAACGAGCTTTTGAGGAGGTCGCCTGCCACAAGGTCGTAGCCGGTGTCGTTGGCGAAAATGGGGGTCGAACCCCCATTCTGGCGCAGCACGGCATTGCGCGTGCCGTCATAGAGAATGTTGGTGCGGGTGCACTCGTAGTTTTGGTTGCCAGTCAGGTTGAACCACGACGGCGTGTTGCTGAATGATCGGGAATCGGCGACAGAGACATCATCGTTGAAGTCGCCATTGCGAACGTTCGGGCCGACCAGCAGGGGGTTGAATAGGGCTAGGATGAAGTTGTCGAGGTTCGCCAACCCGTCAGGGCTGGCATCACCATCGATCCCTTCGAAGACGACGAACAGTCGCTTGCCTTCGGCAGATTCCGGGACCGGATCGAAGCTCCTAGAGAATAATTCGTAAGTGCCGTCCACAGTGGATGGGCCAGAAAGGAGGGAGCCGATCTCGCTACGGGTCCCCAATGGGGAGTCGTCTGAAGTGGTGAACAAGGAGACTCGGATCTGGTCGGCCGAGTCGTTCCATCCGGCACCGTCGCGCCACTGGTAGGAGAGCTGTAGTTTCTGATTTCCGGTGAGGGTATAGCCGGTGTCGATGGTGAACTGGCGGTCGCCAGTATCGGAGACTGAGGCACTGCGCGAGTCGTCGGGCGTTGGGAGCGCATTGCCCAGAGCGGTGGCGGGGGTGGATTGTTCGCCCGTCAGATTGAACCAGCCGGGGGTGTCGGCGAAAGTCCGGGTATCGGCCGGGGAGGTGTCAGCATTGAAGTCACCGTTCAGGAGGGCACCACCGACGATGGCATCCGCCGGGATGACGTTCGTTTCTGGGCTGAGGGCAGCATCGAAGCGGATCGAATAGGCGCCGCCCGTCTCGATCTGGTGGCTGCTGAGTTGCCGGACTGACTCGGATTCGCCGAACAGGAGTTTCCAGCGGCCGTTTCCGTAGTCGGTGTCGCCCTCCGAGAGGACACCATCGCCCTCCCAGCCGAGCAGGGACGGATCCGCTGCGGGAGTGCTGTCGGTGCTGTTATTGATCTCCGCTGACGGGTTGACCAGAGCGATCGGAGCCGCCGTCGCTGCGGTAGCAAAGATCAACAGGAGGAGTAAGAACGGACGATTCCGGGGACTCACCGCAGATGGGGCGAATGGTGTTCTCAAGGGGGCCGGAGAGGTGGTGGTTCCTCTTGGATGGAAGGGATCAGATCCGCAGAGGCGATGCGTATGGGCTCGTCCCCTCTCGGCACCACTAATAGCTTTCACTGATTCGCTGCTGGGCGTGCTTTCTCGAACTCTTCCTGGTGCTGCTCGATAAATGTCCGTGCTTCTTTCAGCCGGCGCTCCATGTCATCGAGCCTGAGCTCGCGCCGGATCTCTCGCTGCGACAACTGCTTCTCGAACCCCTCGAACGGCACTTCTTCGATCTTCCAATCGTCGCTACGCTGGGTTGCGAACGGGATCAATGCATTGTCCTCGGTTTTCAAATTCCCCATTGGGTTGCGTCCCCACGCGTAGCGATAGTGGATGGGGTTCTGGACGTGCGGGCTACTCAGGACGAGCACCTGTTTGTCCAGTCGTGGTCTTCCTCTCGCGTCGGTTCCCGTTTCGAGCCACTGCGCATCGGCTGGCTGGAAGCGGCGATCTTCCCCGGCGATGGCGAATCCGAGAATCGGCCCCCGGTCGGGCGCGTAGACTCTCGAATCCAAGTGCAGCAAGATCCTATCTTCCTCGGCGCTCATCTCGGTGAGCATTGGGGGGAGCCAGCGGATCTCGCGATCGAGCCCGTACTGAGTCGCAAGCGCCCAGCCTGCGATGCGTTCGCCTACCGGGATCTTCTGCTGCGGGTGATACCACGGGCGCCGCAGATCGAAGCTGCTGGCAAAGCCGATGTTCTTGTCACCTGACTGGTGGAGGTCCAGGAAGGTCTGGTATTGGGCGGCTCGGATGTAGATGCCCTCGTTGACCATCATCTCGAGATAGTTTTCGGGGGTCTGCATCTCACCTGCCGTGCAGAGCGAGATGATCCCAAAGGGCATGTCGGCATTGTTGAAGGCTCGCCTCCAGGCAGAGATCATCTCACCGAAGATCTGATAATACATCGCAGCCCCGGCTGAGCCTGCCCCGAGCGCATTGTTGTAGCCCTGATGAAAGATGGCCCCTTTGATCTCCAATCCGGCGATTGGTGCAATCACGTTGTTAAAGCAGCTTCCCGGGCGATTTTGATCCCAGGCAGGGCCGGGGCGCAAGTCGGAAGGGAGCTGCCTTTCAGGCGGAATCGCCTCCCCGCGTTTCTTTCGGTTCTCAACCCAGGCATGGTGCTGCTGAATCCGCGTCTCCAGATCTTTCTGCGGGTCGAATTCGGCGACCTTCTTTTCCCAATCTGTCAGCTTGGCCTGCACCTCTGCAGTGCCAATCGACTCGAGCACCGGCGTGGGGGTCCAGGTCTCAACGGTCGTTCCGCCGATGGAGGCATCGATCACGCCAATGGGAACCTGTGCCGCCATGTGAATCCTCCGTGCAAAGACATAGCCGATGGCAGACAGTTCGTGCACTGCGCTAGGGGAGCAGATGTCCCAATCTCCCTTGCGGAAATGGCGGTTAAAAAAGCCACTCCATTCGTGGAGGCGTGGAAACCCTTGTTTCGGTTCCGGGCCGCCCTGTCTGGGTAGAGTCAGAATTCGAATCCCATCAAACTTGGCCGATACGATCTCGAGCATCCCATGTTCGACTTTGTGGAGTGGGAACTCCATATTGCTCTGGCCACCCAATAGCCAGACATCGCCCACGAGAACGTTCTCCAGTCGCAGCGTCTGCTTCTGCCCCTTGATGGTGACTGTTTTCCCGACGCCGTCCGCGGCCATGGCGGGCAGGATCACCGCCCATGAGCGGTCATCACCCGCACTCGAGCTCCCGGTCTGACCAGCGAACGAGACGCTGACCGCCTCTCCAGGGGCAGCCCACCCCCAGATCCGGATCGGTCGGTCCCGTTGCAGCACCATGTTCGACTGGAACAGGTTGTGGACACACAGTCCATCTCCCACGGCGGGCACATCGACCCGATCTTCTCCGCGTGGGAGCTTCTGGTCCTGCGCTAGCAAGTGGCCGCCTGCGAGGGCGCAGTTCAGAGTCAAAACTAGACGTAACATTTTCATATCTCTATTCTTGGGCATCGGAGGATCGGACAGGTCAGGAGTCTCGATCGGACATCGGGTGATGGTTCTGCTTGGGAAGTGGGCCTCATATTGGAAGACTCTAGCCTGCAACCGGCATACAAAAAATCGGCTCGACCGGATTCGTTAGACTCTTACCAGGGCGGTCCCAATGAGATTCGGAGCCTGAAGAAGCGGAGTTGCTCAGAGTCGGGTCTGCCAGAGTAGGTCACACGTCCCATGGCGTCGAATTCGACAAGATCCAGGGAGCTATCAGGAGACCAGGTTCGCAGATCGGTAGATGATTCGATCAGGTAGATGACGTCCTCTGCCGATGGGTTTCCCTGGAAGCTCAACCGGAACTCGCCGCCCGTGCCTCCGCCATCGACTGTCGGCAAGGCGACGGCCGCATATTCTAGAAGCGTGACCGTGCCGCCGGGAAAACTCGTCGGCAGAACGCTCGGGTTCCCGCCGGGCAGCGGGCTCGCTCTCCAACTGGTGGGTAGGGCATGGTCAGGGTTTGATCCCGGGTCGATCAACATGAGTGTCGGACCGGTCCCATCGGAACCCTCCGGCCACGGCGCGCGGTCGCTGTAGGTGAATTCGCGGATCGTATTGCCATCCCGATTCTCCAACTTGATGCGCTCACCATCGTTGCTCAGATCCCCGCGGAACGTTCCCGCAATCGTCGTTGTGCCCGGATAGGAACTCTGGAAATCCGACTGCTTGCCGACGATGACGAGGCTCTGGCCAGCCTCTAGAACCGGGACGATCATCTGACTGTCTGCGTCAAAATCGAAGCTTAGCCCAGCCGAGAATCGCAGGCCGCTGAGCTCGACTGCCTGGGTGCCAATATTGCTCAACTCAATGAACTCCAGTCCGTCGTCATCGCTGGCCGGGTGGTACTGGATCTCGGTGATGGCGAGATTCGTCGCGTCCGCTGGAATCGTATCGATGAGGAAGCTTGCACTGTTGAGCGCAGACCACTCGCCGTTGAGCAAGACCCGCGCGTTCGCAACGACCGATCGTTCCAAGCCGATGGCGCCGGAGTAGGCCTGCGCAGTCCCGGACACACCCGCCGCGCTCGA
>Ga0316197_10001496_pt1 | contig 16662 bp, 17 predicted proteins | sample OudBiesiAoxic_MG_FD_204939 | JGI IMG/M metagenome (GOLD analysis project Ga0316197, IMG submission 204939) | Coastal sediment microbial communities from Oude Bieten Haven, Netherlands - site A oxic | ecosystem: Environmental > Aquatic > Marine > Coastal > Sediment | place: Netherlands... | reverse complement strand
TTGCCATTTGCTTCCTTCAGATTTCACCTCACGGTGAACACCCTTGCATAGGCTAACGGTTCTCGTTCGACTGAGCCCGTAGAGGACTTTCACCTCCTAGAACAACGCCATGCTCGGCGCACTAAAATAAGGGCAATCACACTTATGATTGCCCTTAATGTTAATTCCCACTCCACATTATTACGCAGAGAAGCACACAAAATTACTGTCTTCATTGTTGATTCTATTGTAGAAATACAATCGTTCATCATCAATAAGGAATTTTAAATCCGCTTTAAACCCTTTAAGGGAGTCTGCATCTCTGACAAAAATAGGGGAACCTTCCGGCTTTTGATACCAATCAATACTCTTATAAGCGAGGGATATTCTATTCTTGTGTACTGTATACGTCATGTCAAACAGCACTTCATATTTTTCACGTTTCCCTGTTTTAAATACTAATTCGCCTGATTGAAAAATGGTTAAATTAGAAGAGGAAGCAAATGTTAAAACATTACGTTCACCAATTTCTTGGTATTTCTTATAGGGCTCTGATGTGAATTTTTTTGATAACTCATGACAAGACCAACGCGTCCCTGATAGCTCTGAATCATCAAATTTCCATTGATAAAAACCAAAGATAATCAAAAAGACTAACAGCATAACATTGATTATTCGCATATTCGTTTCGCTCTTTTTAACGCTTCTGTAATAACAATAGGAAGCTCATCAAATGAAAACTGGCTTAACGTGTAATTACCATTACGATGACTATTTTTTGCCATCATATAACCTTTTAACGAATAGATGTCGTCATCATAAACAGAGCGATATATTCGAATATACATATCAGCATGGCAGGTAGTTAGGGGTAAAGATTCAAGCTGGGATTTAATCTCAGTAACATTCATACTTTCTTTAGTTTTATTCAATAAATAGAAATCAGTATTGCTTATCTCAAAATGCTGATAATCACTTTTAACAAGAAAGTGGGGAATCGAGGAGGCTTTCCCGTACCAATATACTCCCCCAATAGCAATGAGCAGGCATAGCGTAATAAGTACCGAAGCTATAAATCGCTGTACAGATATATGTTGATGAACTGAAACTAGGGCATCTTCCATCACTGCTTTTTTATTATAGTTTAAGGCTGGATCTGCCATTTGGGTGTTATTACTTTCTTTGGAAGAGAGCTCATTGGTTTTTTCTTGATGAGATGTAACTGAAGCCTCTTCATCGATGGTAAGTAAATAACCTATTTTACTCACTGTTTTTAACGTAATACCGTTAGCTTGTAATTGCGTAAGGTTTTGTCTTAATCCAGAGATAACATTCGTTAACGCTTGATCGGTAACAACAGATCCTTCCCAGCATTTATTAAAAAGTTGATCACGCGAAACGCTTTGTCCTTTTTGCTCAAGAAGTAGCGTGAAAACATTGTAAGGTAATGGTCTCAGTATTATTGTCTGCCCAACATGATTGATTAGCGTCCTAGTTTCTGGGTCTAAAATCAAATTAGCGATAATTATTTTCTGCATCTAAGCCTTATAACAATAAAAGAGTCTATTAATTTTTAGAAAAAAGTTAATAAAAACAAGCCTAAAGAAACTTTTATGAGCTTATTTATAAAGCCTGAATTTTACCTCATAAATAATAAAAATCAACGCCTTGCTACTTTTTCCGCTTTAAGAATAAAGAAAATCAATAATAATCAATATATTAAAAACAACTAAGCTTTCAACATATTTAGTTATCAATAAATATAAATCAAATAAAAATCAAATATGTGAATTTCATTTAGTTTAAATTATCCAACCTCTTATAATTTCCGTAAATTTAATACATTCAATTTGAGCGAGAATTACATGAAAAAGATTGTATTTTTATTAGCTTTGTTTTCGGCATTTACTCACGCTAATGATGACGTTTCAGGTTTTTACTTAGGTGGTGGTTTTGGTACTACTAATTTCGATGATGATGAAGCTTTTGATAATAAAAATATATCCATTGATACTGACAGTACTTCGATCAAATTCATTGGTGGCTATCAATTTAACCGTATCGTTGCAGTCGAATTAGAACACACAAATTATGGCGATATTACAATAACGAATACTACAACAAAAAAATCATTAATAGCTGAACCCTCATCAATTTCACTTGCTGCAAATATAGGTTATACGTTTGATAATGGATGGCGTCCATTTGGTATTGCTGGTATTGGCTCAACAAAGTTTTCAACTAAAATTCAAAATGTTTCTTTTGATGATAGTGAAACTTCTTTTCATTATGGTGCTGGTGTAGAATATACGCCAAAATCATTAGGTGGCTTAGCATTCCGTATCGCTTACGAAGCGGATGTATTTATTGTTGATAATTATGATGCGTATTTTAATGATTACGTTATGACTGTTGGTACAATTTACGCTGGCGCAACTTACAAATTCTAATAATAACAATTGTTAGTTGGCAGATCGATAAAACGGGGAGCATATATATGCTCCCCGTTTTCTATGGATTTGACTAACGGTGATGAATCAATATTAAGCCATATTCTAATCTCATCGAATAAAAATCAGCTAACTCTTCATCTCCCTCATCATGACAATCAATACACATTTCTTTTGGATCAGACTGTTCATGAGGAAGGTGGCACTCTACACACTCCATATCCTCACTCTCTTGGTGCTTCATGTTATGTTGTTTCCCTTCTAAATTTGATAACACATCATGACACTCCACACAGCTTTGATATTCGAATGTAAGGTCATCTGAAGGTGATTCATCTTGATGGCATTGTCCCGAGCAGGTCTCATCTAATAGATGAAAATTAGCGAGGTTGTCCTCTTTAGGGTTAGGCAACTCATCTGCCACCACGAATCCGTTAGTGGTGATAATGAATAATACCGTAGTAGCCCATCTAATTATATTCATGAACTCGCTCCTTATTATTCCTCTGTGCTTTTTTATCTCTCTGGATCGCCTCATGACAAGTCGCACATAAACCAATTCTGAAGGTTCTATTTATACCAATAATTGGATCAAATTCTTTATGCAAACTATGACAAGCAGAACAAACAAGCTTTGTCGCATGAGTATCATGTGTCCATTCAATATTTCGTAACTGTTCAGGAGAATGGCATACAATGCATTGTTTATTTTGTTCAAAAATTGGGATTTCACTACCTGTATTAAATGGAATAATTGTTGTTAAATTAGTATCTTTAGGATGCACCCCTTTATTACGATGACATGCAGTACAATTATTATGAAATTCAGAACTAACATGAGCTCCTACAGTAGTAATAGCATCAATATCTTTAATTAGACGCTTTTTTTGATGGCATCGGATGCAGCGTTGATTTTCTTTTATCAAGATTTTCATGTCATCATCATTAGTCACTTGCCTAGAAAAGGCTTTAGGTACGAGTTCGGTTAACTCACCAATTGCAAAGTCAGAAGAATAAGAAACTGATGCGGTCAACATTACCCCAAGCAGAACGCATAGAAACCGAGAAATTGTTTTAACCATAATCGCTCTCTTTTTAGGTTAATGACTTTTCTTGGTAAAGTAGAGTCAGCATTAACTGACCCTACTTCATTAAACGATTCGAGTTATTAACATTATTTAAACTCAAGATTCAATACACCTCGATGGAAGATATGATTAATTTGTGAGTTATCAAACACTGCAATTCCAAATGGATATTCTTTTGATAAGTCATTAAATTGCACATCTTGCGTTTCTGCATTCTTTCCTGTTGTTACAAGTTTACGCTTCATCTCCAATATCCATACACCATCTACCCACATAGCACCAACTTCTATATCACCACGAGATCCCATAAAAGGTTTACCTGTTAGACCTGGAATTCTGTCAGTTTTATTGTAGTCAATGGTAAAAGGAATTTTCTCAGAATCTACAATAAGCAAGGTTTCATCAGTCAAGGTTTCTGATACATACGCAGGTTGGCCGTCTTTTATATTATTAACATAACCACCACCTGTTTTACTATCTCCTTTACGTCCCCACCCTTTATTCGCTTTTGGATCGGTATTACTATCAATGTATTGATCATCTAATTGATTATGGACAGCAGTTCTTACCCCTTTCCAATGCCACATATCAATATACTCATCTTCTTGCGTGTATTTACGCGCAGGATTTTTATCTTTATGACCCGCATTCATTCCTTTTTTGACACGATGACAGGCGTCATTACAGCCTTTTTTAGCAAATCCTTTAGTATTTATATCCCAAAAAACAGCAAATTTATCTTCATAGTAAGTATTATCATGTCCTGTGCTGTCTTTGTTTGATAGTTGCTTCCAAGTGCCATCTTCTTGTTTTATCCAAGGAAATCTATCAATACTTTTGGTTGGGTCGGCATAACTAAATAAGAAATAAATATACTCATCGTCATATAAGGACTTCATTTCAACGCTTGTTTTTTTTATTCCTTCATACCCATTATTTGGTTTGTACGGTAATTTATTTAACTTTTGAGTAATTGATGCTGCTTCTTCCCATATAGCATCAACATTTCCATCAATGACAATATGTGAATTAATCTTACTACTTTCTAAAGCACTCCCTTTAGCTTGTACTGTACTAGCTGGGACTACAGCTAAAGCGACTATGATAGATACTGCAATAATAGAAAACTTCATTGCTATTCTCCTTGTGTTCATTCATCTATTTTATGGACCTAACCTTTTCGTTAAGAAATCTTGTTATACCAATCTAGGCAAACGTTGTTCACATGGATGCATGAAAATTGATGCGAATATTATTTAGGCTGGTATTAACATAAAGCTTAGTAATGATACAAATAGTTACAATTGATTAACATCAAAGAAAGGGAAGAAAAATACATTGGAAAGATAATTAGCGAGTTACTTTCAGCCTTAATGATTCAACATGAACCTTATATAAAGGCTGAAAATAACTACAATTGGCTAGGCATTGATTTCTACATTTACCAAGTTTGATTTTCGGCTTATCAACTTACTAATTAAGATTGCGGTACATACAGGTAAAAACCAACTCGCATGTGCTTCAAACATTGGAACATAATCATTTAATGGCGTAGCTAATGATTCAGGCAACAACCCAAGAATATGCAATGCATCTAAACTACCAAATAGAAGTGTAATACACACAATTGTCACATAAGTAGCTACATTTTGTTTTGTGGTTGGTAAAAAAAGTGCCGCTAATACCAAAGCAATGGCTATTGGACATAAAATAAGTATTGCAGGTAAACTAATTGCTAAGATTTGCTCTAAGCCGAAGTTTGCTACTACTCCTGTTAATCCCGTCACTATAATAGCGGTAATCGCAAATGGAGAGCGGAATGTTTGCTGATAATATTCAGCACATGCATTAGTTAAACCTACCGTCGTTGTCAAACACGCAATAATAATAATACCCGCTAATAAATATTGTCCTAGAGGACCAAATATCTCAGCAACATAACGAGTTAATAGCTCACCACCATTAGTTGTGCCTTCAGCAATTGATGCAGAAGTCGCACCAACATAGGCCATTGCTAAATAACATGCTGACATTAGTAGTGCATAGATAAACGTCACTTTAAGAGTAGCTTGAAAAATTTCTTGTGGCGATTCACAACCTTTATCTTGAATGGCTTTTATAATGATCCAACCAAAACCAACAGCAGCAATCGCATCCATGGTCATGTAACCCTGAATTAAACCACTGGTTACCGCTTTAGCTTGATAGGCCGCACTTGGTTCATTTAACACTCCTAATGGTGTAATAATGGCAGCTACAGCTAATGCCGCTAACATCAATACCAATAAAGGTGTCATTATTTTTCCAATATAATCAACTAGCTTTCCACGCTGAAATGCCAAAATCAAAGTGGCCCCAACAAATAATACTGAAAAAATTAACAAATAATCACTTGATACAAATGGTTTAATTCCCATTTCATAAGCAACGGTTACCGCTCTTGGCATACCAAATGCGGGCCCAATTGCAGTAAAAAGCAATACCCAAAAAACACCCGCTAGTGACTTTGGTAACGCTTGAGTTAATTGCCCACTAGAGCTAAGTCGTCCTAATACAATCAGAGTAAGCGCAGGAAGGCCTACCGCGGTAAGTAAAAATCCTAACATAGCAGGGAGAAATTGAGTTCCAGCCTCAAGACCAAGAAATGGAGGAAAGATGATGTTTCCTGCGCCAAGAAACATGGCAAACGTCATTAAACCAATCGCAAGTAAGTTGTGTTTTTTCATGTAATAGTCCTTATACTATTGGGCTTCACCCTAGTAGCTTTTTTATTATGGACCGTCAGATTGGCTAAAGAAAAACAAGAAGAAAATGAAGAAGTTCCCCGTCAGCCTGGCTGACGGAAGTGCCGCCAGCCTAGTTAATAATCACTAGAATGACCGCAATAATAGATGATGTTACACGCGACACAGCACCGAGCATCATTTTGCACAAAGCAGAAAATTGTAGGGCTGTAGAAGAAAACATGGATATATCCTAGTCATTTATAGTGGTAACCAAATCAATATATAAGTAATAATTTATAAAGTAAATAATAAAACAATTGAAAGTACTAAATTCATTGATATCAAACTCTAAGCCACTTTGTCTATAGTGAAAAACCAAGGCCTTTTCAAACAACCTTGGCTTCATTCATTTTACGCATCTATTCTGATTCTGGTTGCAGCAATAGAACTTCAGTGATCTCTTTTTTACTATGACGCTCAGGCAATTGTTCCCATACTTCTCCCCATGTTCGATTAACGACTCGACCACGCTTAACTGCTGTTCGAGCTAACATCATTTTTGCCCAACTTCTCACATAAACGTAACTTCCAACATCTAAAAACGATTCTGCATCATATAAATTACCTAAGACTAAATTACCATACCACGGCCATACAGCCATATCTGCAATGCTATATTCATCACCCGCTATATATTGATTCTTAGCCAACTGCTTATCTAATACATCTAGCTGACGTTTTACTTCCATCGTAAATCGATTAATAGGATACTCAAACTTCTCTGGTGCATAGGCATAAAAATGCCCAAAACCACCACCAAGATATGGAGCAGAACCATGTAGCCAAAACAACCAATTCATCACTTTTACGCGTTTTTCAGGATCTTTTGGTAAAAATACATTAAATTTTTCAGCTAAATAAAACAAGATTGACCCAGATTCAAACACTTCAATTGGAGTCTCTTGTGAAAAATCAACAAGAGCTGGAATTTTAGAGTTAGGATTCACATCCACAAAACCTGATGAGAATTGATCACCTTCGCTAATTTTAATTAAGTGTGCGTCATATTCTGCTTTCTCGATACCTAACTCTAACAACTCTTCAAGCATGATGGTTACTTTCTGGCCATTAGGAGTCCCCATAGAATAGAGTTGCAGAGCGTGCTTACCGACCGGCAATATTTTTTCATGTGTTGAACCAGAAATCGGACGATTAATCTTTGCCCACTCGCCACCACTTTCACTATCAAATGTCCACACTTTAGGTGGGATGTATTGCTTTTCCATACTGACTCCTAACACCATTATTATTAATGTTTAACTTCAACCAAAAATGACTCTTTCATTCGTCTCTTTATTTAAAATTCTGCGGATAAAGAGATCGGTTGGCTTTTTCATCAAACTCAGATTTAAACTCAATGTCATTAGCGATATTTCGAGCCTTTTCAACAGCTGGGCGATTATTTACGTTATCAAACCAACGTTGAATATTTTTATAAGGGGCTAAACCCTCTTCGCCCAAAACAACTGTCGCTTTATCTATCCAGCCCCATGCAGAAATATCAACAATACTGAACTCATCTCCAACGATAAATTCACGGCCTTCAAGATGACTATCTAACACTTCGTAATGACGCTGTGCCTCTGATAAATAACGGTTAATCGCGTAAGGTATTTTTTCAGGTGCAAAATGACGGAAGTGAACAGATTGCCCAGAAAATGGCCCTAAACCAGACGCAATAAATAGCAACCATGAAAGAATTTCTGCACGATCTTCAACTTTACCACCAAGCTTTCCTCTTGTTTCTGATAGATAAAGCAAAATAGCGCTGGAATCAAAAACACGAACTCCATCATCAACGATAGCAGGAGCCTTTCCGTTAGGGTTAATCGCTCGATACTCCTTTGTATGCTGCTCACCTTTTAGTGTATCTACTGGCATTAATTCAAATGGAAGTTCAGTTTCTGTTAAATATAGAGCGACTTTCATTGGGTTTGGCGTTTGATGAAAATAAAACTTAAGCATATTGATATCCTTTAAATTATGAAATAAACCAACATTACAGCCATCTTGTGTGCGTTGGTGTAGAAACAATATAACTAGACTTGAACGATCGTTCAAGATAATATTTGAACAAATGTTCAAGAAAGTTTTTCAAGGTATCTTTTTATGGCTAAAAATTCGAAGTTTGATCGAGTTCAAGTTGTTGATAAAGCAGTTGATCTTTATTGGAAGAAAGGGTTTCACGCAACATCGATGCGTAATCTTCAAGAAGTAATTGATATGCGCCCTGGAAGCATTTATGCCACATTTGGAAGTAAAGAGGGGTTATTTAAAGAGTCGTTACAGCGATATACCCAGTTAGGCATTTTGCATTTACAGCAATGCTGCAATGAAAAACAGTCTCCTCTACTAGGATTAAAATCATTTATCCATCAGATTGTGGTTGAAAAACGCTCTAGTTCACCAAGCGGCATGTGTATGTTGGTAAAAACAATTACTGAGTTAACGAATGAAAATGAAGAACTGTTAGCTGAAGCCAAACGTTCTTTAAAAATCATGGAAACTGAATTTGAAAAGGTATTAAAACAAGCGCAAGTGATTGGAGAAATCGAACAAGGAAAAGATACAAAGCAACTTGCTCAATTTGTTCAAGTACAAATTGCAGGATTAAGAACATATGCTCGCACTATAGATAGCGATTTTCCATTGCAGAAAATGCTTGATAATATGTTTACTCATTACCCATTTTAATCGTAATTTACTTGTGTCAGATAGTATCGGCACAAGCAAATTACAATGGATTATAGATATATTGATGAACTAGTAAATTAGATTTTATTGGTGCTTTATCTCTTATACCATTGCCATTAATTAAATGGTCTATTTATTACGCAGGAAAACCACTTAAGAGCAAGGCAAAAATTCTGATAAGTAGTTATTCTACTTAAATAATTTTTAACGAAGCTATTATGTGATTTAACCAGTAATAATGACTAGAGAATTACTGGAATTGGTATTAGTCCTTCAGAGTAAAAATTACAAGACCTAATTAAAAAAGCCCTGCTTCGGATAACCAAAACAGGGCATTTCTATTCTCTTTCTATTTATAAAGCTCTATGCAGAGATATTTTCCTTTAAGAGTTTTTATTATCGATAGTATCTTCAACTTGAGTTGCATCGGCAGCTATACCCATAGCGTCACCTATTAAGCTGTTTTTACCATTCAGTAAGTCGCCAAGAGTACCTGTTTTATCATCAACTAAGCCAAGATCACGGATCATGGCATCAACCATAGGCGCATTCGCACGATAGTTTAATGCAGCGCTCGTAATTTGTTCTGCTAGACCACCAGAATTCGCATTACTTACTGCTCCTGCACCTGATGTTGATCCTGCATTGCTGTAACCTTGTAATATCTTAATGCCTTCAATATTTTCAAGTGGTTTCACTGAATTAGCAACAATCTCAGGTAATACTCTTAAAATAGCTAATGATTTTTGTAATTCTATTTGCTCTGAATTTAGACTATTATCTGCTGCATATAAAGCACGCTTACCTTCTGCTTCTACTGCTAGAACTTTTTCATCAGCTTCAGCTTGCAATTTTTTAGCATCAGCATTTGCTCTAGCTTCAATAAGTACAGCTTCTGCTTTATCTTGTGCTGCTTGTTTGCCAGCTTCAGCTTGAACAGTAATACCTACAGCTTCACGTTCCGCTTCTTTCTTCGCATCAATAATTTCAATTTCTTTACAACGGTTCGCCGTTGCAACTTCTTTTGCCGTAATTACTGCTTCTTCTTTCTCTACTTTAGATTTTTCAGCATCAGCTGCTTTAGCACGAGCTGCTGATTCTTCTTCTGATTTTTGAGCAATCGCAATACGCTTATCTTGCTCAGATACTTCTATATCTTTTTGCTGTTGAATACGAGCCTGCTCTAATGTCTTAAGCTTTTCAATTTCTTGTGCTTCAATCTGTTTAGCTTTTTCGATTTCAGCCAGTTCAATTGTACGCTGCTTAGAAATCTCAGCTTGACGCTCTTCTTGCTCACCTTTCTCTCGTTGCTTAACAATCTCAGCTTGTTGTTCAACACGTTTAAACTCTAACGCTTGTTGTTGTACTAACAGGGCTTCTTCTTTCTCTTTTTGAATGGTTAATGATAATTTTTCAGCTTCTAAGTTTCTTTGTTCAATTAAAATACGGTTCTCTTGCTCAATATCATTTGTCTCTTTACGCTTTTTCTCAATGATATTTGTTAAACGAGCACGACCTTCTGCATCAAAAGCATTGTTCTCATTAAAAAATTGCAGCTCTGTTTGGTCAAAACCAGTTAGCGATACTGATTCTAATTCTAAACCATTTTTCTCTAAGTCATTCATTACATTTTGTTGCACTTTTTGAACAAATTCAGCACGTTGCTCATGCATTTCAATCATTGTCATCTCAGCAGCTACTGCACGTAGAACATCAACAAACTTAGACTCCATTAATACTTTTAACTCTTCAACACGCATCGTACGTGTTCCCAATGTTTGTGCTGCCATTGAGATCCCTTCTGAGTTAGGTGCTACACGCAAGTAAAAATCAGCTTTCACATCGACACGCATACGATCTTTAGTAATTAATGCATCTTTTTGAGTTTTTCCAACTTCAATACGTAGTGTATTCATATTCACGGGAATAGTCTCATGCAGTACTGGTAATACAATTGAACCACCGTCTTTTACTACTTTCTCTCCTCCCATACCTGTACGAACAAAGGCGACTTCTTTAGTTGCTCGCTTATACAGCTTGGCAAAAATAATGCCTATTGTAATTAAAGCGATTAAGACTACTCCAGTGATTACCATAGTAAACTGTAGATTATGCTCAAATAACGATCCCATTTCTAATTTTCCTTCAAAGTTAATCAATGTTACTAAAATATATCGGATGACGGTCTAAATGTTTAAAGATAACAATAAAACCCATACGGCTGAGAGAGTTTAATAATTTTTGAGAATCCAAGTAAATCCAAATATTTACCTACTTAATTTTCATCAAGAATTAAAATAATTCAATTTAAAATGGATCCTTACCAATTACAGAACAGTAAGAACATATAAAAAACATTGACAACCCATATTTAGAACATGAATCAATTTAAAGTTCACCATACTATAATTGTAAAAATTAACAGCTTATTATTTCATAAAAATATAATCACCAATGTAATTATTATTCATTATCTTAATAGTTCTTTCAATATAGAAAATTCAAACAATAGTAATTGCATAAATTAAATATAATATTATTTACCACCTATAGTGAAGTGTCTGGGTTACTCTTGGTATCGAATAATTCAATTGCCAACCAACTATTAGTTAACTTTTCGACTAATATCACTTGCTTTCCTTGTTCAAAGATCTGTTCTTTACATTCAGGTTCTACTAATACGTAATGCTTTTGATTAAATTGGTCATGAAAAACAGCTTCTGCTGCATTACCTTTAGAGGCTTTTCCAATGGTAATCGTCGCTACTTGTCCTGAAAAACTACTCAATGAAATTGCAGAACTCTCATTTTTTGGAATGATTTTTACAATACTCTCTGCTAAATATCTAGTGATAAAAATAGTACAAACAAAACTAATTGGTAGACTGACAAATAGTGGAATAACGAATATAAAATTCAAAATACTACCAACTACACCAAAACTACAGAGTAAAAGAATAGACCAAACTAAAAAAGGGAGACGATGATAATGCAGCCAGCCTAATATAGAAGACAAGCTAAAACTAAATGACCTAGGTTCAACTTCTATATCAATTGAAAATAATTCATCTAATAAGCTAGAAAAGCTAAACCCAATTAAGAATACAATCCCTTCTAACAGAGCAATAGCCACAACCAATGTTAGTGCTAATGTGTATGGGAGGTTTAAATCGGAAAAGAAAAAATCTAACACAAAAAAATCCTTGAATATTAGCTAAAATATTAATCAACCCTAACTATATCCTATCATTAGCAATGATCATATTTAAACTCGATACACTGTTAAATAATTCATGTTAATTTTTCCCTATAGAACCAATATAAATTTTATCTAGTTCTTAGCCTTACAGCGTTTCATTTGATCAAATTCTATTATAAATTTAGATTCCTCGATTAACAAAAAACAATTTTGTACAATATTTACCATGTCTATATCGCTTATTGTTATTAAGATAACTATCATCTAAATCTCTAAAGGTACACTTATATGACTCTATTTCTCGCGATGGCAATGTTTGCATTCATTACTTCCCTCTCTCCTGGTCCGGTAAATATTCTGGCTACTATCACAGGAGCGAACCATGGCTATGTAAAAACCATTCCCCATATTTTTGGGGCGACCCTTGGATTCGTCTCTATTCTTATACTCTTAGGATTAGGCCTGATACAAGTTTTAGATGATTCTCATGTAGCAACATCCGTTTTAAATTATCTTGGTAGTACTTTCCTGCTTTATTTAGCTTATAAAGTAGCGACTAGCGATAGAACGGAACAAGACAAAAATAAAAAAGGCAATGCTCCAACTATGACTCAAGGCTTGTTATGCCAATGGTTAAATCCAAAAGCTTGGATTGTTTCTTTATCTGGTATCACCGTTTTTTCTAGTAATGGTGTGATTCCTCTCGAAGACCTTGGCGCATTTAGTGTGATATTTTTTATCGTATGTTACTTCTGTATATCCACGTGGGCTCTATTAGGGTTAACTATTGGTAAATACCTTGAGCATCCAATCCATTATAAAATTTTTAACCGGATCATGGGATCTTTGCTTGCCTTAACAGTAGTATATGTATTCTTCATATCAAAATAACAATGGACGTTATATTGACTAATTCAAAAACACATTTTTTAAGACCTTCTATTCTTCCGTTTGAACTACGTTATTCAAATGATTCAAATGCCTGCTATAAAAAACACTCGCATCCAGAGTTTTCTATTGGTGTCGTAGATAATGGTGTTAGTGAATACATGAATCAAAACTCAAAACAAGAAATAAGCACAGGCTCTACTGTAATCATCAATCCTGAAGCAGTACATTCTTGTAACCCAAAACGTGGGACTAATTGGAGCTATAAAATGCTTTTTGTTGAGCCTGATTGGTTAATACAATTGCAAACAAGCATCTCTGGTATTAAGCACAATGAATTTCAACCCTTTCAGAAAAATCACAGCCGATGTCCTGCTCTATATCAGAGCTTTCAATCGTTAGCACAAATATTGATTGAAAACGAATCGTCATTATTGGTCGAAGAATCAGCGATCGCTTTTTTCTCTACACTTATCTTTAATGAGCTTAAAACATCACCACCACGCCACATTATTTCCACACAAGCAACTCATCTCGCATACCAATACATTTCAGATAATGTTGATAAAAATATGTCTATCTCTGAAATAGCGAGGGAGTCTGGTTTGAGCCATTTTTACCTTATTCATTCATTTAAAAAACAATACGGAATAACACCGCATGCGTACCAACTGATGATGAAGATAAATAAAGCCAAAACCTTACTAAAAAAGGGAAATGATATTGCCTCTATTGCTACAGATCTTGGGTTTACCGATCAAAGTCACTTTCATCGTCATTTTAAAAGCATCGTGGCTGCAACACCAAAGCAATATAAAATAGACAAACACTTATTGATTAATGATTAATGATTTACTATCCACAATTTAGCTAAATCACACCAGCCAAAACCATTCATTCTTATCTCTTTTAGGCTTTCAGATGTGATGAGTTCAAACGAATCTTTCTTAACGATATCAATAACGTCTATCTGCTGTAGCCAATCATACAGTCGTTGAAGTTCTTTAACAGCTTGCGCCAAGTCTGGAGTATTTTTTATCTCAGACACTTTATTTAAAAAGAAGCCGTGATCAGTTTCTTTAACCATTTGGTTTTTAAAAGGGTAAAGGGATAAAAAAGCCAAACGACTGTATAACCGATCACTTTCTTCAAGAATGCTACACAATGTGGTATCAGCTTGATAATGGTAGTCACCATAAAGCACCTCTTGTCGTGTCTGAGATGGAAAAAATGTATCTGCTAAGGCTTTGCATTCATTATTATTTTCATAAGTCACTAAATTAGAGCTATTCAAATTACTGCCTTGTTTTTTTATTATCATAAATAATGAATGGTATTTACTTTTATACGTAACCGTCTTCTCTGGAAATGACAAAATTAACTGATTTTGAGCACAAACTTTATCTTTTGCCCATTCTTCATATACCCACAAATCCACTCTTTCTAACAACGGTAATATTAAAACATAGTGATCAAACCTGCCTAATCGGATCATTCTTGGTGACAATACTTCAACCTGAAATGGGCCTGAGCCAACAATCCTATCTGTTGATAAATGAGTAGGATAAATAGATGCTTCACTTCGAGCTAATAATCTTGGTAGATGGAAGTCACCTTCAGATAAAGTAATTTCCACACACTCTTCAGAAATAGACGTTATCTCAGTGAGATTTAAATAAAGTGAATGCCAGTAAGAACTGGCTATCAATTTGGTTAAGCAACGTACTACATCTTTTGCCGTTAACGGATTTCCGTCATGGCACACAACTCCACTTCGAAGATAAAAGCGCCACTGCGTTGCTGAAAGATCGCTTTCCCAGTAATGAGCAAGATCAGGACAAATGATATCATTTTCAATACTCACCAAACGTTGAAAAATTTGAGTAACCAAATAGCGCTCGGTACGACAGATTGCTTTATAAGGTAATAACGAGCCAATTTTCCGATGAAAAGGCATACAAACCGATCGTGGTACCGTTTTATTAGAATGAAGAAGATACTTTTTAAGCTCAATAGAAGCGTTACGTCCACCAAAGCTTAGTATATTTAAAACAGAGTCAGTATTACCAGAATCAACCACATTCAATACACAGTCATAACACGCTTCAATGGGTTCTTTAAGACACTTCAATTTTGCTTTTTTGCTGCGGCCAGGCGTTGCTTCCCATTCAACCCACCCCGCATTAACTAATCTCTTAATCACAGTTTGAACATGGCGCTCACTGATCTTCAATAACCATGAGAGTTCTGTGATATTACAGCTTGATGCTACTGGTCCATACTTACGAAAAAGTATGTCATAAACCTCTAGTTTTCGTTTTATATTTTCCATAGCTCCAAATTCTATCTTTTTGTTAAATGAGCATATCCGTTAGTGATTAACGTTTGCTCTAGTATAGACAATACCTGCCCACTGAGCTCGGTATTAAGCACTGAGGAGGTTTTAACATTGTTTAGTAATAATGCTGAGCAATGATCTATTTCATGTTCAAAACCACCACCACTGTTATGCATAATTGTGTGAGTCTGATCTCTTAAATGCACATCAATTCTTGATGGGTTCCACCATTTATCATGTATGACGATCTCAACGCCATCACCTTTTAAAATGGCATGTCTTGGTAAGTTTTTTGAAATTGACGCGCCTATTTTTCCTTTAATTTTACCTTCAAATAGAAACTCTACATTTTCATCAACTCTCCATTCAGGGTGCTCCCCAGTTATAGATACCGATGGCGTTGGAACATTTTCCCCAAAGAAATGGCATAAATCACAATAAAACCAAACACCATATACCCCAACATCAAGAGTCGCTCCTCCTGATAATTCAGGATTAAATACGAATATATTAGGATCATACACATTTTCATTACCGAAAGAGGCTTCTATTGAAGCCACGACAATCTCGTGTTCATTCATAAAAGTCTTCAACTCTTGATAAGCAGGAAACACAACGGTTTTCATCGCTTCAAGCAATAAGACGCCATTATCTTTAGCAAGTTGTTGCATGTCTTGCCAATCTTGGTAGTTAGTAAAAGCAGGCTTTTCAACTAAAACGTGTTTATGGTGAGAAAGAAATAACTCAACAAGTGGCCTGTGGTAAGGGTGAATCGTCGCCACATAAACAATATCAACGGTAGGATCCGTCGCTAATTGCTCATAATCTCCATAATGTGATATCACCTTATAGGTAACAGCAAACTGCTCTGCTTTATCACAATTTCTAGCCGCAACGGCTTGTAGCTCACCTAATTTACTGTTGTTAGTTAAATCTTGAGCAAATCGATGCGCTATATTCCCAAGTCCTGCAATACCCCATTTTATTTTTTTCTCATTCATTATCTCATCCTATTCTTTTTTAATTGAAATAGTGTAGTCGCCTCAACATAAAAGAAAAATAGAACAAATAAGCTCACTTGTTCCTATTTAAGAAGAATCAGAATATATACTAATAAATCGAGTAGGAGGAGGCCTCGCGGCCTCCGTCCTCTCACACCACCGTACAAGCGTGGGTCGCATACGGCGGTTCCGAATACATTTTCAGTGCCTTATACCCATCCAATAATGAGTATAATCCCA
>Ga0316197_10001495_pt1 | contig 16666 bp, 18 predicted proteins | sample OudBiesiAoxic_MG_FD_204939 | JGI IMG/M metagenome (GOLD analysis project Ga0316197, IMG submission 204939) | Coastal sediment microbial communities from Oude Bieten Haven, Netherlands - site A oxic | ecosystem: Environmental > Aquatic > Marine > Coastal > Sediment | place: Netherlands... | reverse complement strand
TTTTTTTTGGATATGAAAAGTTTATATCAAAATTTTTAAACTCATAAAAATTATTTACCTTTAAATTCATTAAAATCATAAAATCACCTCTTTTTTTATAATTATAGCATATAAAAGACAAAAACGGGAAATAAAATCACTTTATTTAGTGATTTCAGAAATTTTTTTTTAACCTACTAAGTTTTATTTTTGTAAGAATCTAATGGATATCATCTATATGATATAAGATGAATACAACTATCACGATCACCCTAAACATAAAAGAAAAACTTTTCAGAAGATCTTTTTCTATCTTATTTTGGTTCTCTAAAGATTCTATTTGTTTTTTACCATCTTCAATTTTTTCTATATTCCAAAATTTAAAAGTAAATTTATCTTTATCTTCCTCAATGTCTGGATGTTTATATGAATAATCTTTTACAGCTTTTAAGATCTTAGGAATCCCACTGTCGGCTCTTTCACATAGATTTAAGTGTCTAAAAATTTCTTGAATGATATGATTTCTTGGGTCGGAATGTTCTCCCTCAAAAAAATCTTCCTTGGAAACTCTCAAAGTTAGTATGAATTAGGGCAAAGTGGACAAAATTTAATAAAGAATTTCAAAATATTTATTTAAAGAGTCAAGGAATTTTCTATTTAGTTTTGTAAATTTAAAGAAATATATTTTTAGGAGGGTAAAATGAGTTTAGTAGATTTTAGAGATGAAATTAGATACGGAATCCCAGCAGCAGACCTCATTCTTGGTAATCGTTCATATGTTCTTGGATATTCATATTATTTTAGGCAAGCAAAATGGGCTTTAGAAATTGTAAATCCCTTAAATGAAAACATAGAAAGGCTAGATAACTTTAGATCAGATTATAGAATACCTGAAATATTTCGAGCTGATCTAGTCGATTATAGTGGTTCTGGCTACGATAGAGGACATCTTATTGCCAGTGCTAACCAAATTGAAAAAGAAAGAGATAATAGCGATACATTTTTATTATCAAATATGTCCCCTCAAAGTCCTAATTTCAATAGAGGTATTTGGAAAAAATTAGAAGGTGAAGTTAGAAAATTAGCTAATAAACCTAATAATTTAGCAACTTATGTTATTTGTGGACCGGTTTTTTATTTTGATAAGCCTGTTGAGAAAATTGGAACCAAGGACAAAAATGGTATAAGTATTCCTATTCCTAATGCTTATTTTAAATCTATTCTTTCAGAAGATGTTAGAGGGAAATTAAAAATGTGGTCTTTTATTTTACCAAATGAAGAATCTGATGAAGAGTTAAAAAAGTTTTCTGTTTCTACATCTTTAGTTGAAAAAATTGCTGGGATCAAATTGTGGGAAAAATTAGTTGGAAGTAAGATTGAGAGAGAAAAAGATAAAATTAGAAAAATGTGGTAAATTTTAAAAAAACGCGGACAAATAATAAAGAAAGTCGCAGACAAAAATTGAAAAAGTATTAAATAAAAGGACACTCAATTAGGAGTGTCCTTTTAAGGTTGATTTTACTTGGCTCACTTACGAAAGCTCCAAAATAGTTATTAAGGAATATTCGTATTCCTTTACCTTTTTTACCCCTTTAAATTAATTTACTATTTTCATAATAGACAATACTCTCTCCATTTTATGCTCCCACTTTATCATTTTATTTATTTTATACGAATTTAAGAAAACTGTCCAACTTATTGTAGCTTATCCAGTAGTAGCAGAGAAGATTAAAAGTATTATCATTTACTAGAAGTACTTGCTGTCTTTTCAGATTTTTTATAAAAACAAATTGATATATTTACCTCCGAAATACCCTGCAACTATAAATTGTCCAATTCCAAAAATAACTCCAAAAAAATTATAGATAAAGAATTTCTTATAGTTCATATTATACACACCAGAAATAAATGGAGTAATCCATGAAATAGGTCCCATAAACCTTGCCAAAAAAACACTAACAGGTCCTTTTTTTATAAAATATGAGACCCCTTTATCATAATTTTTTTTATTTATGATCCTTTTAAAAAGTCTATATTTAGAAAAAGTTTCGTAAAGTTTTATACCGTATTTCCTTCCAATAAAGTAGCTGATATTATCTCCTATAATTCCACCTAAATATAATACTATTATTACTTTTTTTATATCTAATGTCCCTGCACTCGCTAAAATTCCTCCAGCTAAAAAAAATACCTCTCCAAAAAACAAAAATGAAAGTCCTATAATAGTTTCCACCATAGAACCCATAAATAATATCAAATAAGCTATATTCTCAGAATTTTGTAGGATTTCTATTAATTTATCAACGTCTACTGTATTCATACATTCCTCACAACCTTATATTCTCTATTTATTTTTAGTTTTTTAGGTAACAAACTTTGAAATATCCATAGACAAGTTAAAGCTAGATAACCATACTTTTGAAACCTTCTAGTGGACGTCAAAACATTTTTATTTTTGAAAAAAAAGAAATTCCCATATTTTTTCATATCTTTTATAAATTTTAAATCTTCTGAATAATGTAAGTTTTCATCATAACCCACTCCTTTAGAAAAATTAGTTTTTGCAATTTGGACTGAATATGAGGTATTTGAAATAGAATGTGCTATATCATAAATTTTAAACCATAGTTTTGAATATAGAGATTTACTATCGGAAGGTAAAATCGAACAAGTTCCCACTGTGAAACCTTTATCCTTATTTTTATTCAAATAATCATTTAATTCCCTTAAGAAAGGAGGTTCAATTATAGTATCTGCATCTAAAAAAATAGTCCAATCTGATTTATCGCTAACCAATTCTTTTCCCAAATTTTTAGCTACTGAAACTCCTGTTTCACTTTGATAAACTTTTAGATTAGACATATATTTTTTGCATTTAACTGCTATTTTATGAGTCCTATCGCAAGATCCATTTTCAATTAAAACAATTTCAAAATCATCTGTAGAATAATTAAGTTTAGATAATTTTTTCAATGTGATTTCTATGAAATTTTCCTCATTATGAGCCGGAATAACAATGGAAAAGAAGTTTTTCTTTATATAAGGTTCTATACTACTCTTTATTTTTTTTAAAGAATCTACAGTCTTTTTATTGTTTGTTAATCTCTTGGTTTCAAAAGTTTTGTCAAAAAGAAAGTTTAAATTAATTTTTTCTTGATTCTGTTGTATAACAAAATGTTCATTAAGTTTGTTTAGACTAGATAAATACTCCTGTTCTCCTTGGTTGGGAGTAGGAAATAAAATTGCTTTTTTATCTAGTTCTATTAAATCCATAATAGTCGTATATCCAGTTCTTGAAACAATAACTTTTGCTCTATTGAAAAGTTCATTTCTTAATTCTCCAGTAACTGACGGATATATTATAATATCAAAATTTTCCATCTCTTTAACTTCGTTAGAAGTCATATCACCTAAGATAAACACTTTTTTTCCATCTAATAATTTTGATTCCTCTATAAGATTGGAAATAAAAGTATCTCTATTATCTTTTAAATAACCACTAATAATAAATAAAAAATCTATGTCACACTTTAGGTTATCTTTTTTATAGGAGGATAATATCCCTATAAACTCATGATTAAGATATTTTAGAAGTTTAGCGTGGGATAACTTACCTGCGAGAGCATCATTTTCTTTAGAAAAATCTGCAACAAATAATTTATCAAATTTTTTGATATAAAGATAATTAATAATATCTACTAATGGCTGAAAAAACATTAAACACTTTGGCAAAATTAAAGAAATTTGGTGTGATAATAAAAAGGATGGAATTTTTTTAGAATTAAATCCATATCGTCCATCGGAAAATATAAAATCATATTCATCTTCTATTTTTTTTATATACTCCTTCTCTTTTTTTATGATGAAATTAGTCTTAATAGAATCTGTAATCAAATTAAAATAAAATCCTATTCCTTTTCCCCTGCCAAATTTAGGGTAGTCTTCTACAGAAATAAATTCGATATTCTCATTCTTAGAAAACTCTACTTTTAAAAAATTAAGAGCATTACCATGTGAAACTATCGTGATAAAATAATCCTTTTTTAAATCATTAATTATAGATAAAGTTCTGGTTGCATGACCTAAGCCTAAAGAACTTATAGCAAATAATATTTTTTTCATATCAATTCTCCTTTTGCATTTTATTTTTTTTATAATCAAATTTACAATACATTAAACTTTCCTTATTTACACCAGAGTCTCGGCTATCTCAATTAATTCTAGTGGCTTTTTTATGAGATAGTTCGGATTGTATTTCCTTAAATGAGATATCGTATTAAATCCCCATCCTACTGAAATAATATCTACTCCTACTTTTTTACAAGCTTCTATATCTCTAGATTCATCTCCTACATAGATAACCTCATTTAAACTTTCCGATTTCATCATTTTTTTTATGGCTTTATCCTTCCCTAAAGGATTTTTTTCTGAGTAGATAAATTGAAATAAGTGATTAATTTGATAATGCTTCAAGAAAGATTTAACATTTTTTTTATTATTAGAAGTTAAAACTCCCATTTTATAACCCATTTCATGTAGTTTATCTAAAGATAATTTTATATCATCTATAAGTTGAACTTCATCCATTTTTTTAGCCATTTTTCTCTTCAATTGGAATAATAAGATTGGAAGTTTTAAAAAACTAATATTATGATCTTGCAATAATTTATGAAAACTTGTCCCCTTTAAAATTTCTATATTTTTTTCTTCTATTTTTTTACACCTAAATTTAGAAGCTATTTGGTCATTATATATATCCACTCCCATCTGTAATGAATCGGCTATTGTTCCATCAAAATCAAAAATAAATGTAGTTTTTTTCATGACTCTCCTCCTATAAATATACCTTTAAAAAGTAACATAACGTTGCACACAGTTAGGCATAATTTTGTTTACTCATTCTCTTTATTAGCCTATTCCTATCCTTTTCTTAATACTGAAAAATACTTTTCCAATACTTTAATACATCTCATTATAAATGTAAAATATTACACAAAAGTTAAATAATTCTTATAAAATTCTTATAATGATTATTTTTTTCTTCGCAAATTTCTAGATTTAATTTTATTTCTACTTCTAAGAAGATTATAAGATTTCTCCAAGAAAGGGATAAGTTATCTAGAGTATTATTTTAGTAGATTCAGAGAAATACAGTTTTAAGTCACTACACTGAAAAAAGATAGACTATAAAAATAATAGGAGATGATTCAGATGGAAAAAAATATGAATAAGCTTAAAAAAAAATGGGAGATGATTAGAATGAAAAAACAATTTAAAATGGGGTTAGCCAGTCTAGGAATATTATTACTATCTACAGGAGCATTGGCAAATGATGGAGACAATCATAACAACCATGACAAAGAGAACAACAAAGGAATTAGAACTTACTCACAAATACTTGAAGCACAATATGCAAATGTAGAGATCGATACTAAGAAATATGAACTTGACTATAAATTAAAGGATTTAGATACATTTTTATTATTACAAGTTGAAGTAGAATCTAGTTTTTTTGGGAAAAATCCTACAGATGCACAAATTAAAGAAGCAATAGAACCTATATTAGAAAAAATAAATAAGGATATTAACACCGATCTAAAAAAACCTTTAAGAGTGCTTGTAGAATATAAAGATACAAATATCTTAAACAAAAGGTATTAAAGTTGATAATATAAAAATTTATTATGAGATTTACAATTGATTTATGTTTCAACTATTAAACAAGTAGTAATTAAATTAAAAAAAGGCTTTTAGAGTTTAATCTAAAAGCCTTTTTGGTTTTATTGGTTAAAATTTTGATAGAAGCATAAAAGCTTTTACACACATAATCATAAGAGTTTTTTATTATTTATTCTTCAATAAATTTAATTTTAGGATTCATATTTTTTAAAGTTGGGCTTAATTTTTTTATAAATTTTTTAGCTTCTTCTTTACTTTTAAAATGTACTGCCTTATTTAAAGCATCAAATGTTGTATTTGTAACAACATAACATTTATCCCAGCTACAACATTTTATTTTTATTACATAATAGCTTTCTTCAGTGGCGTATACTAGACTAGTTATAATAAATGTGAATATTACTAATAATTTTTTCATTTCTTCCTCCTAAAATAAAGCAGTAGTATACATAACAGTTACCATTGTTTCTGTCATTCTTTGGTCCATCTCAGCCCAAGGGTCTACAGAACCATCGTTTTTTATAACTTGCTTTGCATAATGACCCATGATTTTAAAGCTTGGATATTTAGGTGGTGTATATGATACCTCTACTCCATATCCTATTTCATCATGCTTTACAGTATAAAAATCTCTTCCATCTACATAATAACTAGAGATGTATAATCCTTTTATTAAATCTTCAAAATCATATCCTATTTCTAATTTAAGAGCTTTTTCTCCATAATGATTACCAGGAGTTATTATTCCGGATGTATAAAATGAATCACCATGACATCCAGGAACGATAGTTGGTTTCCAATCATTTCCCATAGTTCCAAAAGCTCCATTGTTAGCATCTTCAGCTTTAGAGGCACTGGCTACGATTTTTAAATTTTTATAAAATCCAGCCAATCTTCCAGAGACCATTCCTAGAGCTTGATCACTTAATTCGTTAGGGTATTCCTTTCTTCTATAATTACTAGCAAGATTAAATCGAAGATCCTTATTTACATTTAAATTATATTCTCCTTCAACTAAAAGATAGTTGGACATATTATTTTGAACTCCATAAGTTCCATAAAGTCTATAATTTTCATATTCATATTCAGCACCAAAGATTTGTATAGGTTTTTCTGTAAATTCTCCAGTTCTCCAATTACCTTTTCCATATTTTTCAAAGTCCTCTTTGTTTTCTGAATTTGCTCTGGTAGCATATATTCCGTGAAGAGTTAGATCACCGAAATAAGCTTCAGCTTTAGTCATGTCAAAAAGGCTAGGTGCAAAATCGTGATCGCCTTTTAAAAGGGGATGATGTGACTCCATTTTCCCATGTTTTATTTCAAAATATTCTCCGATTTTTCCTTTAATTGAAGGTGCATACTTATAAAAACTTTCTGTACCATTTTTAAAAAATGGGCTGTAAGGACCAGTTGTTTGATTCCCTGTATTTATAGGGACTACACCATAAAAGTTAAAATCAAAACCGATAATATCAGCAAAATATCCACTGTTAAACTTTAAAGTGGCAACTTGTCCAGAAACCTCTGTCTGATCTTTGGTGCTTCCCCAGACCGTTTCTTTATAAGTTTGCTTTAAATATTTGGCTTCAAGATTTAATTCTGCATGACTATCATCGACAAAGGTTTTAAGTAGACCCTCTTCCCCATAAGCATTTGCAGACAAGATAGTCAATGCTGCGATTGTAAACAATAATTTTTTTCTCATTTTTTTCCTCCTTTTATTTTAGAGGTTAAGTATTAACAAATATAAGTTTTAAAAAAAATTAAAAAAGTTAATAGAAATCTATTATTTAATAATAAAGATTTCTATTAATCTATTTTTATAAGAATTTTTTCCTTGATATTTTTTTACCTAACACTACTTAATGAATTTAAAGTCTTTCTATTTTTTATAAATTTGTATCTAAAAAAGCCACTTATGTTTAGTGGTATTGATCTAATCCCTTTAGGATTTTGTTTCATAGAATTTAAAATTTTTTGTTTGAAATATTAAGAATTGATCTAAAGTAAAAAAAATAAGTGTAGTATTTAAAACTACAGAAAAAGAATGTAAAAATGGTGATTAATTTAAACTGATTCTCTTTATACTGTCCATTTACAGTAGACCACATAACTTCCACCGGAAGTTTTAATTGATTTTCAATTTCATTGATAAAGCTTCATGTTTCCCCTCCTAATTGTTTTATATCTATACAATAGGATTAATAATATAGCATAAATAATCGAAAGTCAACTTTTTTTTAGTTTATTTTAATTTTTTTTATAATTTTTTAATTAAATAAAAAAGAATTGAATATTGTCAACTAAAACATCATGTAAAAAAAACATTGATTTTTTACAAGTTATGGCGTACAATAGTTTCTAATCGAAACTATAGAGGAGGAATAAATTTATGAACAGTATTATTGTTAATTCGTTAAAGCCGTATTTAGAAACTGTGGTTCTTGTAAGAAGTGATGAAAAACCAGAAGGGGCTATTCAAGCTCAACCAGAAAAATATGTATGTATAATGTCTTTTTATGCACAAGTTGCTAAAAATGGAAAAACTGCGGTATTTGATCGTGAAACATATGGGTGTCCAGGTGCTAAGGCTGGTTTAGGATTTGGCTCAGCTTATGGTGAACAAATGGGAGGATATGACACTTTTTCAGCTTTCTTCTCAAAAGGACTTGGAGATGCAAAAAATCCAGAAAAATATAAGGCGATAGCTAATAAGACTAATCCTCATGTTAGAAAAAAACTCATTGAGGGGGAAAGGTTCCACACAAGCAGAGAGAAAGCTTATAATTGGATTACTAAGGAATTACCAGTCTATGATTGTCCAGAAAAATATGTGATTTTAAAACCACTAAAGGATTTAAAGGAGGGGGAAGTTCCAGAATCGGTGATTTTTAATGTAAATCCTCTTCAACTAACTGCTCTAATCACCCTTGCAGGATCTATTAGAGAAGGGATTAATGAAACAATAACCCCTCAAGGAGCAGCATGTCAAATGATAGGCGCGTATGTTTTTAAAGAAGCTGAAAGTGAAAACCCTAGAGCAGTTTTAGGAATGATTGATCTGGCAGCGAGGAAAACTGTTAAAAATATCTTACCAAAGGATCTGTTAACTTATGCAGTGCCATGGAATTTATTCCTTAAACTTGAAGAGGAAGCAAAAGAAGGAATATTTAAATCTCCACTTTGGCTTGATATTGTTGAGTAATAATAAAAGGTAATAATGAATTAGATTAGAAGGAGAGATCTTATGAACAAAAAAATAGTTAAAGAACATATGTTCTTTTTTATACTAGCGATAGGGACATCATGTACTTTTACCCTGTGGCGTGCACTAATTAATAATTATTCTGTAGAAGCAATACATTTTGTGGGTAAAGATATTGGAATCCTACAAAGTGTTAGGGAAGTCCCAGGACTATTAGCAGTAACTGCATTAATTTTTTTATTGTTTATACCTGAACAAATATTTCTCACTCTTAGTATGGTTGTATTTGGTATTTTCGTTATGTTAACTGGGTTTTTTAGTTCTAAAACATCACTTATTTTAGGAACTTTAGGAATGTCATTCGGGTTTCATTATATAGAAACAATTAAGCAATCTTTGTCTTATCAACTATTAAGAAAAGAAAATCTTACAAGAATATTAGGGAAGAGTGGAGGGATAGGAGCCATGACTTCTTTGATAACATTTTTAACAATACTCTTATTTTGGAAGGTTTTAGATACAAGTTATCAAACTATGTATTTAGTCGGAGGTGGAGTTGTAATATTAATTGCAATTTATATGCATTTTTATTTTCCTAAATTTCATGTTGAATTTGAACAAGATAAAAAGCCAACTCTTAAAAAGAAATATTGGTTATACTATGTTTTAACAATTCTTTCAGGTGCAAGGAGACAAATTTTTGTAGTTTTTGCTCCATTTTTATTGGTAACAAAATTTAACTTAAAAGTAGATCAACTAGTCACAGTTTTTATAATAAATCAATTCTTACTAATGATTATCTCACCTAAGGTCGGGAAGTTAATCCCTAAAATAGGAGAAAAAACAGCTTTAATTATTGAATATTTATTTCTAATGATAATTTTTTTCTGCTATGCAAATGTAAGAACTAAAACTCAAGGAGAGATTTTGTATATTTTAGATAATTTATTTTTTGGACTCTCCTTTGCTTTGAGTAGCTATTTTAAAAAAATTGGGAACCCTAAAGATATGGCTGCTACTTCTAGTTTGAGCTTTACATTAAATCATACTATGGCAGTTATTATCCCAGTTACTTTTGGTTATATTTGGTTAAAAAATCCTGCATCAGTATTTTATTTAGGTGTTGGGTTAGCTTTGACATCTCTTGTCTTTAGCACATTTATACCTAAGGACCCAAAAATGTCTAAAGAAACTATTTTTATAAGGTAATAATAAATTATACAAGAAGGAGTGATCTTATGAAAAAAATAGCGATACTTTCAATTTCCCTATTACTTATTATGTCTGGTGCTGCCGTAGCACCAGCACTTGGTAATATAAGCGATACTTTTGATGATTCTACAGAATTACTTATAAAGATGGTGTTAACAATTTCTTCATTAATGATTATTCCATCCAGTATAATCTCTGGAAAATTAATAGAGAAAGTAAAAAAACGATCATTATTGATTGCTGGAATTAGTATTTATATAGTGGGTGGTATAGGAGGAGGATTTGCAACAAGCATTTATTCATTACTAATGTTTAGAGCATTATTAGGTGTTGGTGTTGGTTTAATACTTCCCCTTTCTACAGGTTTGATTGTAGATTTCTTTGAAGGTGATCAGCGGACTAAAATGATGGGTTATGCTGCAGCTATAAATAATTTAGGTGCCGTTATAGCAATAATTTTAGCCGGATTATTAGCATCTATAAATTGGAGATTAGCTTTTGGCGTTTACGCAATTGCGTTATTTTCGTTATTCTTAGTAATATTTAATTTACCTGAACAAGAAAAAAATGAAATTCCAGAACACCAAGAAAAATCATCTATAAATAAAGAGGTATATACTCTAATGTTACTAATTGCCATAGTTAATGTTGTTTTTTACTCTGTACCAACTAATATATCTATACTTATTAGAACCCTTAAACTAGGAGATGCAGGTATTACAGGCCTTGTTATTTCAACACTAAATTTAACAGCTTTTATAATCGGGATGTTTTTTCACCGTATTTCTAATGCTTTAAAAAAATATACTTTAACTTTTTCATTGATAGTAATGCTTATTGGATTTTTATTACTGACGATTTCAAATACCATATTGCAAATTATTCTTGCTTTATTCTTTATTGGTATAGGGCTTGGAATTATTCTTCCTTTAATATTTACATCTACAGGGAAATGTGTTTCGCGTAAAGACAGTACTTTTGCTATGGCACTGGTTAGTAGTAGTATGTATTTTGGACAATTTTTATCCCCGATATTAATAAGCACTGCTGCTAGTTACCTTGGAAATGGTTCAATAAAATTTCCATTTATGTTTTCTGCTATATTAATTGCAATAACATTACTAATTAAAGGGTTTAAAGTCCAAAGATAAATAAAGTCACCTACCTCAAGTAAAATAAATATTTGCAATAAATAAAATAAAACTGTTTATATTTGATATAATCTATAATAAGTAAATAACTTAGGGAGGAGATTTATGTGAAGATGAAGTTTATAACAGGTAGTGCTTCAATAGGCAAATATATTGATGTTACATCAAGATACTTATTTCATTATATTTATAAAAAGGTTGCCCCATATAATATCCAAAGACATCAATTTAAAGTTTTAATAGAGCTTTATCATAATGAGGGGATCTGCCAAGAAGATATTGTTAATACATTAAAAATTAGAAAATCTGAGGTCGCCAAAGCAATAAAAAAACTTATAGAGAGCGGATATATTTATAAGGTGAAAAATCCACAGAATAAAAGAATTCATAATATTTATCTTACTGAAGAAGGTCTTAGAATTAAACCAGAGATAATAAATATCTTAACTGAAAGTAGTGAAATACTTATTCAAAATATATCACAGGAAGATCTTGAAGTTACTAAGCGAGTTATGAAGCAAATGGCCATCAATATCTATAAAGAAGCTAATAAAAAAGATTAAAAAAGGGGTGGGATAAGTAGCTTTCTACTTAGATCGCCCTTTATATATTGATATATAATTTTATTAATAGAATAGAGCTGATCATCATATTTTTTTCATACTAATATTGTTTTTATTTTGAGGGACTAAAATCGAGAGCGGAAATTTCGTATGAAGAGAAGAAAAAGAATGATTTTAAGAAACCAGTAAGAGTGATAGTTAAATCTAAAGACAAAATTATTTTTACAAGATATTATATAAACAACTGATCTCTTACTGTAGCTTTTTTTCAAAATTAGAAATATACTTATAGTGATAACATTTTAAGAAATTCATTTCTATGAATACATAGATTTACAAAAATTTTTCAAGATTATCTGATTTATAAACAGTATAATTTTGATGGGATAAATCTGTCTAGAACGAAATGGTTATCGCGAAACATTAGTAAATAATTTATCAAAAGGGTTAAAGAAAAAATGTAATGTCAAAAAAATAGAGAAATATCTAGAGATATAAGACTTATCTTAAAACAATCTAATAAAATAGTCCTATTAGGATAATAAAATCATTAAGAATATTTAGAGAATTAAAATATTTAGGAGGAATTCATGGAAGTAAAAGTTAACCATATAGCATTTGATGTAGAAAATATAGACGTTACGTATGAATGGTTTAAAAAATATTTTGGATTTAATGAAATATTGCCACCAGGAAAGGTAGAGATAAAAGCGGGGATTAGAAAAGGTGTTAGGTGTTGTATAGGAAACAAAGCAGGAGATGTTCTAGAACTCAATCAATATGAAGGTGAGTATACTATACCGGATAATAAAAAAGGTGCCATTAATCATTTAAGTTTTACAGTGGATGACGTTGAATATTATTACAAAAAATTATTAGAAAATAATCTTTTAACAAGAGGAGAAAAAATTTACAAGCCTGGCCCAGTAAAAATACTATATTTCACTGGGATCAATGGAGTTGAATTAGAACTCATAGAGATACTGGGGAGGGATTAAAAATGAAAACATATGAAAAAAAGTCAATAACATTAAATTATGCATTAAAACTAGCTCAAAAAGCAATAAGTTTATCTGAAGGTATGGGCTATTATATTTGTGTAACAATTGTAGATGAAAGCGGAATAGTAAAAACTTCCTTAAGAAATGACAAGGCTAATTATATAACACCTGACAGTTCCAGAAAAAAAGCATATACAGCAGCAGCAATAGGGTTCCCAACTAAGAATATGGCTAAAATGATAGAGAAGGAACCTCATATGCAGCAATTTTCAAATATAACTAATGAGACCATCGTATATGGAGGAGGAGTTCCTATAAAAAGTGGAGATATAGTTATAGGGGCAATTGGAATTGCTGGTGCTCCTGGTGGAAATTTAGATCATGAAATAGCAATAAAAACAATTTCAGAGTAATTTATAGTTATTATGCCATTGCAGACATACTTTCCTTAATATTAAAAGTTGATATAGAGTATCTTATAAACAGCAGATGTATAAAAAAAAAGGAGTGGGTATATTGTTTCAAAAATTTAAAACCATTAAAATGAATATAATTTTTACCTATGTAAGTGTGTTTATAGGAACTCTTATTTTTTTAAATATCCTTGTATACCAACTATCTATAAAAGTAATTGTAGATACAAAAAAAGATGTTTTTTATTCCAATCAAAAGTTTTTTACAGAAAGAATCAAGGAATTTAAGACAAAAAAAATTATGTTATCCAAAATTAAAATAGAGGATCAAATAAAAAGTCTAAGAATTCAAAATTCAGATTTTTATATAAAAATAACAGGACCAGATAATAGTGAAGTAGGAGAGATCCCAGAAGGAATAACTCTCAATTTAGAAAAATATAATGAATTAATCACAGTAGATGGTGATGACGAGAAGGAATATTTTTATTTGAATGAGAAATTAAACTATGATGGTGACGACTATATATTTCAATATCTACTGGTCACAGACTATGAACAATATTTTAAAATTCTTATGAAGATTCTAATCTTTGTGGAGTTAATAGGGATATTTATATCGATACTTATGGGAATAAAAATTGGAAATAAAGTAGTCAATCCAATAAATAAAATAAGTGATATGGTGGAAATAATAACCTCAAAAAATTTAACGGAGAGGTTACCTATAAAAAATGAAGCATATGAAATCGCTAGATTATCCAACCTTATAAATATGATGTTCGAAAGACTCGAAAAATCTTTTGAAAATCAGAAAAATTTCATCTCAAATATATCCCACGAACTTAGGACACCCATAGCAGTAATAAAGGGATATTTAGATTTGTATAGAAAAGTGGGGGCAGATAATGCAGAATTAGTAGAGGAAGCCATTACAGCTATCGAAGAAGAAAATGAAAATATAAATAGGATGATAGAAAAACTTCTCTTTCTGGCTAGAAATGATATAGAAAAGCTTCAACTAAATATAGTTAACCTAGATATGAATACTTTTTTTAAAAAATTAAAAAATGATTATAAATCCATAGAAAATAGCAGAAAATTAAAAGTTTTCGTAGAACCCAATTCATACTTAAAGTGCGATACCGATATTTTACTTCAAATACTTAGAGCTCTTATAGACAATGCCATAAAATATGGTGGAGATAATGGAATAGATATAGGATATTATAAAACTCAAAACCAAAATATAATCTATGTAAAAGATTATGGGAATGGTATGGATAAAGATGAAGTTGAAAAAATATTTCATAGATTTTATAGGGGCGATAAGTCTCGAAATAGGGATAATGGTAGTGTAGGATTAGGACTTTCCATTGTAGAAAACTTAGCTGAGCTTCATAGGTGTAAAATAGAGGTAGATAGTAAAGTAGGTAAAGGAACCACTTTTAAAGTTATATTTAATAATAATGGGGGAAACAATGAAGAAAATTTTATTGGTAGAGGACGATAAAAAACTTGCAAGAGTACTTAGTTTACAACTTTCCTATGAGGGATACACATCAGATGTAGCAAATGATGGTTTCGACGCCCTAATAAAGTTTGATCAAGGAAATTATGATCTTGTACTTTTAGACCTAATGCTGCCTAAAATAGACGGTTATGAGGTATGTAAAAAAATTCGTAAAGTATCAGATATTCCCATAATAATGCTTACAGCAAAGGAGGAGACAGGAGATAAAATCATAGGCTTAGATATTGGAGCAGACGATTATGTTATTAAACCCTTTAGTTATGGAGAATTAACTGCTAGAATAAGAGCCAATTTAAGGAAAAATGAAAAATCTCAATATTCTATACTAGAATATAAAGATTTAGCCTTAGATGCAAAAAGAAGGATAGTAACAAGGGGAGGTGAAGAGATAAACTTATCTAAACAAGAATTCGATCTCCTGGAATACCTTCTAATTAATTCTGGAATAGCCATGAGTCGTGAAAAAATATTAGCTAAAATATGGGGCGATGAGGACTACTCTAATCCCAATGTGCTAGATGTATATATAAAATACCTTAGGGACAAAATAGATAAAGATTATGAGGAAAAATTGATAAAGACTATTAGGGGAATAGGTTATAGTTTACGATAATAAAAATTAATAGTTTTGTAAGTTTCTAGTCGTAAATCAAATTAATGATGCATTACTTCCACCAATAAATCCACGACTGCAAATGTTGCAGTTTTTAAATAATAGAAAAATTAAGAAGTCAATATATAGTGACTTCTTTTTTAGTTGAGTCTAATGGCAATTATATTGATAAATTTTAATTATAAATTAAACCCGATAACTGTATCATCTATTTTCTTTTGAGTTAATAAAAACAATTCACTTCTTACACCATATATATGAAAAGTGAAACACATTTCTTTACATCTTCAAGTTTTAATACTCTCTAATTTCGTTTCTAAGCGATTTTAGATTTTAATTGTATAGAGCCCTAACATGATATTGATTATAGTCTTGAAAATCATAGTGGCACAATTAAAAAAGACAAATAGATTTAGTTTATCTACTTGCCCTTCTTCGGATATTTAATATGAATGTTCCAATTGCTTATTTTGGAACTTTTATTTTTAATCAATAACTTTTCCATCTTTATAATTCCATTTATATTTGATTTGTCCATCCTCATAATAGGCAATATTTTCACCATTTTTTAATCCATTTTTAAAATTTCCTTTATATCTAATGTTCCCATTTTTATAATAATCAATCGCTTCACCATGTTCATAGCCGTCTTTAAAATTTGTTTTTTCTTTTATTTCCCCTGTTTCAAAATAAAGAGTAGTTTCTCCAACTTCTAATCCATTTTTATAGTGTACTTTAGCTTTTAGTTGTCCATTTTCATAGTAAAAAAACCACTCACCATTTAATTTATTATCTTTGTAATTTTCTATTTCTTTTATCTTACCGTTTTCATAGTAGGTAATAAATTTACCATTTTTATTATTTTCTTTATTTATTTTTGGTTCCATTATATCCCTCCTTTTTTTATGATATTACTTCAATGAATCTTCTAAAATATTGATCTCTCCAATTTGTATTTTTCCTAATAATTCATTCAAAAGTTCATTGTATTCAAAGAAATTTAAAGATTCAATTTCAAGTTTATTATTTTTTATCTCTACTTCTAGTAAAGTTCTAATTATTTCAATTTCTTTGAAATCCATTTTTACATTTGCTTTATATTCCATTGTAATCACCCCAATTTGTAGTTTTATAGATAATATATAGAAATTAATTCATTTTACTTTGGTAATTCATGAATTACCCCTACTAATAATATATGAATAGGTAAGATTTTGAGGTTATCTCCATCTTTTCCCCTCATCCACACCGTACGTGAAAGTTTCCCTTCATACGGCGCTCCATCAAAATTATATTAAATTATTTTATTTACAATT
>Ga0316197_10001494_pt1 | contig 16667 bp, 16 predicted proteins | sample OudBiesiAoxic_MG_FD_204939 | JGI IMG/M metagenome (GOLD analysis project Ga0316197, IMG submission 204939) | Coastal sediment microbial communities from Oude Bieten Haven, Netherlands - site A oxic | ecosystem: Environmental > Aquatic > Marine > Coastal > Sediment | place: Netherlands... | reverse complement strand
GTGCCTTTAGACCAAAGTGACTGACCTCTCGCATCAAGTAACTGCCTGGCAGGAACGGATCGAGTCCGCCCTGGAACAACGGTTGCCGGCGAAAAACCACGAACCGGCCTTATTGCACAGTGCGATGCGCTACGCTTCGCTGGCCGGTGGCAAACGATTCAGGCCGGTTTTGGTTTATTCCACGGGCGAAGCACTCGGGCTCTCACCGGAAAGCCTGGATCCCGTAGCCACCGCCATCGAATTGATACATGCCTATTCCCTGATCCATGATGACCTTCCGGCGATGGATGATGACGACCTGCGCCGCGGAAGACCGACCTGCCACAAGGCATACGACGAGGCAACGGCCATTCTTGCCGGTGACGCACTTCAGGCACTCGCGTTCGAAGTGCTCGCCAGCGAACTGCCGGCCGCGCTGCCGCGCAGCCTGGAAGTTGTTCATGCGATCGCCCGTGCCTGCGGCTCCATCGGAATGGCCGGCGGGCAGGTTCTGGATTTAAGCGCCGTTGGCCAAACCATCAGCGAAGAAGCGTTGACGACCATGCACCGCCTGAAAACCGGAGCGCTAATTACGGCCTCGGTCACCAGCCCCGGGATACTTGCCGGTGCTGACAGCAATGCCCTGGAACACCTCGCGGCCTATGGTGAATGCATCGGGCTTGCCTTCCAGGTTCACGATGACATCCTTGATGTCACCGGCAACAGCGAATTGATCGGAAAGAGCACGTGGGCGGATGTCGCACTGAACAAGCCGACGTTTCCTTCCATCCTCGGCCTGGAAAATTCCCGTAAAAGAGCCCGGGACTTGCGCGACGAAGCCATCTTTCACCTGCAACATATCGAGGGTGACATGAAAAGCCTGGCCTGGCTGGCCGACTACGTGATTAGCCGGGACAGATAGCTTCCAAGCCCCGGCACAGTTAAAATGAGACCCATGAACGAGCAGCATTATCCATTACTGAGCTCCATCGACGCCCCGGCCAACCTGCGCGAACTCGATGAGGAACTCCTGCCACAGGTAGCCGAGGAGTTGCGGAACTACCTGATTGAGTCGGTAGCCACCAGTGGCGGACACTTCGGTGCCGGGCTGGGCTGCGTGGAATTGACCGTTGCTCTTCATTATCTTTACGAGACCCCGCACGACCGGATTGTCTGGGACGTAGGCCACCAGGCCTACCCGCATAAAATCCTGTGCGAACGCGCAGGCAGCATCACCACAATCAAACAAAAAATGGGCTTGGCCCCCTTCCCCAAGCGTTCGGAAAGTGAATACGACACCTTTGGCACCGGGCATTCATCAACTTCGATCAGCGCGGCCCTGGGCATGGCCATCGCTTCGTCAGCAGAGGAAATAGACCGCAAGTGCGTCGCCATTATCGGCGACGGCGCGATGACAGCCGGCATGGCTTACGAGGCACTTAACCACGGCGGTGACCTCGATGATGACCTGCTGGTGGTCCTCAATGAGAACCAGATGTCGATCTCACCCAATGTCGGCGCGATGACCAAGATGCTGGGGCGCCTGATGAGCGGGCCGACAATGACCGGTATCCGTGAGCGCGGCAAGAGCCTGATGCACCGCAATTCCCGAACCTGGCGCTTCATGAGTCGCTGGGAAGAACACATCAAGGGAATGGTCATGCCCAGCACCTTGTTTGAAGAGCTGGGTTTCAACTACCTGGGACCGATCGACGGGCATGATATACCCACACTGGTTCGAACCATCCGGACAGCCAGGGATATCCCCGGCCCGAACCTGCTGCATATCATTACCGAAAAGGGTAAAGGTTACGAACCGGCCGAGAAAGATCCCATCAAGTACCACGCCGTGGGCCCCTTCGACCCGGAAACCGGCGTCGTCGCCAAACCGGCCAGCCAGAAGCAGGACCCGACTTATACCGAAGTTTTCGGGGAGTGGGTGTGCGATATGGCAGAAGAAGACAAACGCTTGCTCGCGATAACACCTGCGATGCGAGAGGGCTCCGGCCTGGTGGAATTCCACTCGCGATACCCGGAGCGGTATTTTGACGTCGGAATTGCCGAGCAACATAGCGTAACGCTGGCTGCTGGCATGGCCTGTGAAAACAGCCACCCGGTGGTTGCGATCTACAGCACGTTCCTGCAACGTGCCTACGACCAGATGATCCACGATGTTGCGCTTCAGGACCTGCCTGTCCTTTTCGCCATCGACCGGGCCGGCCTCGTCGGGCCCGACGGACCCACACATGCAGGGAGTTTCGACCTGAGTTTCATGCGCTGCATTCCCGGCATGGTGATCATGGCGCCGGCAGACGAGGACGAATGCCGGCAGATGTTGTATACCGGATTCTGCCATGACGGGCCGGCCGCGGTGCGCTACCCGCGTGGGCGAGGTCCGGGCGTCAAGGTGCAAAAGAAAATGACGGAATTGCCGATGGGCAAATCACTGACCGTCCGCCAGGGCAGTGACCTGGCTATCCTTGCTTTTGGCAGCATGGTGGAGCCCTGCAGGAGTGTCGCCGAGCAATTGGATGCGACCCTGATCAATATGCGGTTCGTGAAACCACTGGACCTTGCAGCGATACGCGCCGTTGCTGCGCAGCACGCCCATCTCGTGACCATCGAGGAAAACGCCATCGCTGGCGGTGCCGGCAGTGGCGTGAATGAAGCGCTTGCGGCCGAAGGTATTGCGGCTGACATCCTCAATATCGGTCTGGACGATGACTACATCCAGCATGCATCGCGCGAAGAGTGCCTGCACCAGGCCGGCCTGGACAGCGAAGGCATCCTGGCCAGCATCATTCGGCGCTTTGGTACCGGCATACACCACCCGGTACCCGACAGCACCCTGCGTCAGACCGGCGCCTGATCAGGCCGGCCCACGGGTCAGGCTGAGAATTTGCCGGTCGTGCACGCGACCCAACAGGGCAATGGCTAAGACGGCTCCCACCAGCGCCAGGAACATATCCGACTGGGTGTCCCATACATACCCCTGGGTTCCCAGGAAAGAATCCGCCGCCTGGCTACTCATCAAGGCAACCCACCACTCGATCAACTCATAAAACGCACTGAAGGCGAGGCAGATAGAAACCACGACCAGGGACAGCCAGCCTTTCCTGGCGATAACGCGGTTGCGGATCAATATCTCCCGAACCACGATGGCAGGAATGAAGCCCTGGGCCAGGTGGCCCAGTTTGTCGTAATTGTTACGGCCCCCACCCAGTAAGTCCCTGACCCAATCGCCTGCCGGGACTTCTGCATACGTATAATGTCCGCCGACCATCAGGATGATGGCGTGAATGAGAATCAGCCAATAAGCGAGTTGTGTCAGTGGAAACCGCTTCCGAGTGAACAAAAGCAGGGCCAGGGCAATCAGTGCGGGGGCGACCTCCAGCCACCATGTGTAGTAGTCATGGGGTTGCCATCCTGACCAGGCCAGGACTCCAAAAAAAATGGCGAGCCAGGCGTATTTCAACTATTCAGCGTCGAAAACCCTGACCGCGAGCACATCGCAACTGGAGCCGTGCAAAACCGAGTTGGCGGTCGCGCCGAGTAAGAGCTGCACGCCCTTTTGTCCGTGCGTACCCAGGACAATCAGGTCTGTCTCGTTCTCTTCAGCAAAACGCCGAATCTCCCGCGCCGGTGTACCGCTCAGGAAGTGACGGCCGGATTCAGGAACCCCGGCTTTTTCACCGATGTCATCCAGTTTCTGCCTTAATTCCGAGCGAAGATTTTCTTCAACTTCGTCCATGCCGACAAAAACCGGTCCGTAAGGAACAACGCCCATATACACTGAATCCATGGGCTCCTGGACATACATCAAGTGAATTTCACTATCCGGTGCAGCAACATCCAGTGCTCTTTTCATGATCGCAGCGGACTCACTGCTCAGGTCGATCGCGACAGCAATTTTTTTATAACCGGACATGACATTCTCCGTTATCAAAAGGCACCCCAGTTTCTATTTTAAACCAGGTGCCGGAAAATTGAATGATACGTATCAATGGCCGCGGGAGTAACGGGCATTAAACTGGCTTGGATGACTGAGAATATCACCCTGATGCGCGCCATGCGAATTCACCGCCTGGGCGTGATAAACGCCTCTGAGCCGCCGCTGCGGGAAGACCGGATACCCGTACCGGCACCCGGTGAGTCAGACCTGCTGATTCGCGTTCATGCATGCGGTGTCTGCCATACAGAGATCGATGAAATCGAAGGCCGAACACCGCCCGCGTCATTGCCGATGACCCCGGGGCACCAGGTCGTGGGCACCGTTGTATCACAGGGTGCAGCCTGCAAATATGACCTGCTCAATAAACGCGTGGGGGTCGCCTGGATTCACTCCGCGTGCGGAACCTGCCGCTGGTGCCTGGAAGGCCGGGAAAACCTTTGCCCCGGATTCATCGCCTGCGGCCGGGACACACCCGGTGGATACGCAGAATTCATAGTGATACCGGAGTCATTCGCCCATATCATCCCAACCCCGCTCGGGGACCTGGAGGCCACCCCTCTTCTCTGCGCCGGCGCGGTCGGCTACCGCGCACTGTCACTATGCCGGCTCGATAATGGGCAATCGTTGGGGTTAACCGGTTTTGGCGCCTCCGGCCACCTGGTATTGCAGATGGCTCAGCACCTTTACCCCGACTCCCGCCTGCATGTTTTTGCGCGCAGCGAAAAGGAACGGGCTTTTGCGCTGCGGCTGGGCGCGCACTGGGCCGGAGACACTACCGAAAGACCTGACACCGGTCTTGATGCGATTATCGACACAACCCCCGCCTGGCTGCCAGTGGTAGCCGCCATGGAAGCCCTGTCACCCGGTGGGCGCCTGGTGATTAATGCCATCCGTAAAGAATCCGGTGATAAGGATTACCTGCGCGAGTTGGATTATGACAAACACCTCTGGCGTGAAAAATCTCTGAGCACCGTGGCCAATGTCACACGAAAAGATGTCCGTGAGTGTCTTCGTTTAGCCGCCGAAGCACCCTTACACCCCAGCGTCACAAGCTATGCGCTGGAAGACGCCAACCAGGCCATACTGGAACTGAAACAGGGGCACATTGAAGGTGCCAAGGTTCTGAAAATTACCTGAGCAGCAAGTCAGGCGCTTTCTTTTTGCGACGAAATAGCCTGCTCGTCATGGCCCAGAACACAACACCACTGAGCGCAACCAGCAATCCCATTGCAGCGGCGAACTGGAGCAATGGATGATTGAAGTCATCACGCGTATCAAAATCCATGATGTGCAGCATCCAGAGAAAATCGAAGATCCGCCACCGGTTGGTGCGCCGCGCCAGCATATCACCGGTCCAAGGATGGAGGTAAAGAGTAACGGGCTCCTGCCCGCCGAGGTCCACCCTCCATACCGGCAAGTCCCGCCCACGTATTTCAGATCCCGCTGCGACGTGATCAACGAGTTTGATGGCGATCAATTCGGCCGGTTCCAGCAGCCAGTTGCTGGCGCGACGTGCAACCTGTTCAGCAGACCATTCCGGAACTACCTGCTTACCATCAGCCGTGACCAGCCGGGCAAATGCTTTCCCCGAACTCTCTCCTTCCACACGCCACATGATCTCGCCATCGAGAGTGACAGGTTTCAGGCCGTTCAGGCTCCAGCCTTCCCCGAGATGGCTATCGAGCAAGGCACCCAATACCCCTGGGCTGGCCAATGCCCCCAATTGCGCCGCGTTCAGGGTATCGGCTTCGCGAGTCAGATGCTCGCCACGAACCTCCGAAATCGGGACCAGGCTGAAGTACAGTCCACTGGCCATCCAGGCGATAATCTGCAGGGCCATCAATAAGCCCAGCCAGCGATGAAGCTTTCTGAAGAATATTCTCATTGGCGCATCATAGCGAAAATCTGGCAAGATGCGCTGATGGACTTGCCCCTGCTTATTCAATTCCTGCTCTGCCCTCTGGTTCTGGTGAGCCTGCTATGGGTAACCGCCCCTTACGGGCGTCACCACGCCCGTGGCTGGGGTATAAACCTGCCCAACCGCCTGGCCTGGGTGTTGATGGAATTGCCGGCTTTGCTGGTTATCAGTGGCCTGGTATTGACTAGCCCTGTTCGCCACATGCCCCAGGCATGGGTGCCTCTGTGCTTTTGGGTGTTTCATTACGCCTACCGCACTTTTATGTTTCCGGCACTGATGAAACCATCAAACATGACCTTTCCCGCCCTGCTGGTCTTATTTGCCGTCGCGTTTAATGGTTTGAATGGCTATAACAACGCAGCCGCGCTTATCGTGGCGGGCGAAAAACAGGCACCGCTTTTCACGCCTCATTTTGTGATCGGAGCATTGATATTCCTGGCAGGATTCATCATTCACTACCAGTCGGACAAGACCATCCGCGAACTGCGCAAACCCGGGGAAACGGGCTACCGCATTCCAAGGGGTGGCTTATTCCGCTGGGTGAGCTCGCCGAACTACCTGGGCGAGATCATCCAATGGACGGGCTGGGCCATCATGACCTGGTCACTGGCAGGTGCCGCCTTCGCCCTGTTCACCTTCTGCAACCTCGCACCGCGCGCCATTTCCAACCATCGATGGTATCGCGAGCGCTTCGCCGAGTACCCCGCCGAGCGACGGATTCTGATCCCCGGCATCTACTGAAACGGCCGGCACCCATTTCCCATAACCCGGCGCTGGTTGCGCGTGCCTGGTGGTTTGCTCGTAGGCAAAGGCTGCCTCGATCAGTCCCAGCTCCGAAAATGCCGCCCCGTAAAACGACAACCCAACCGGTAAACCATGCACGAACCCCATCGGCACGGTGATATGCGGGTAGCCCGCGCGGGCCGGAAAGGAACTGCTGCCGCCGAGGTAATGGTCTCCGACAATCCGGTCGATCGACCATGCGGGCGTGTTGCTGGGGGAAACCAGGACATCCAGATCGTGTTCTTGCAGCAAATCATCTATCCCGGCGCGGCTGAATGACTGCACCAGTTCGAGCGCCTCATGATACTCCTCTGAATCCAGACCGGCCTTTTCTTGTGCTTTCAGGAATACTTCCTGTTGGAACCACTTCATCTCGGTAGCCGCATTCTGCCGGTTGAACTCAATCAGTTTCTCAAGCGTTAGCTTGCCGGCTGCTCCCGGCAGTCCCGCCAGGTATTGGTTGATGTCGTGTTTGAATTCATACAACAGCACGTCATAAGCTGCCGCGCCAAATTTTTCGGGATATTCCGGGAAAGCCAGGTCGTCAATTATTTCTGCACCGGCCTCCGCCAGGTCTGCCAGCGCCAGGTCGAACTGCTGATCAACGCCTTCATGGAATCCCGCAAGCGAACGGACAACACCAACGCGTTTACCCCGCAATCCGTTTATTCTAAGGGCAGTGGAATAGTCCCGCTGAAAGTAAACGGTCCCGGCCGGTGCAGCCGGATCAAGTGAATCAGGCGCCGCCAGGGCGTTTAGCAAATGTGCCGCATCCGTGACGTTCGCCGCCATCGGCCCCGCGGTGTCCTGGCTGTGGGCAATTGGAACGATACCGCCCCTGCTCACCAGGCCAACGGTTGGCTTGATGCCTACAATTCCGTTAACCGCGGCCGGGCAAATGATCGAACCATTAGTCTCGGTACCTACCGCGAGCGGCACCATGCCGGCGGCAACGGCGACCGCGGAACCGGAACTGGAACCACAAGGCGATCGCAAAGGATTGTGGGGGTTCCGTGCTTGACCACCCACCCCGCTCCATCCGCTGGATGACCGTTCGGAACGAAAGTTGGCCCACTCACTCAGGTTGGATTTACCGATAATCAGCAATCCGGAATCGCGCAGTTGTCCGGTCAGAAATGCGTCCCTATTCGTCAGGTTGTCCGCCAGTGCAAGGGAGCCGGCTGTCGTGGGCAATTCACGGGATTCTATGTTGTCTTTAAGCAGCACAGGCACGCCGTGAAGCGGACTGCGAACATGGCCCTGCGAGCGCTCGCTGTCCAGCAGGGCAGCTTGCTCCAGGACACCGGGGCTGATCGCGATCACAGCCCTGAGTTCTTCATTCCACAGGCTGATATTTTTGAGCGACTGCCGGGTCGCATCCTGCGCTGGTCCGACTACCTGAGGCGTTATTGTCTCCGCCATTAAGCTCTGGTTTGACACCAAAAACACAAGGCAGAGAACCAGAAAAATGCGTTGTATCTTATTCATCATCCAGATTTGTCCTGATTTCCTGCACCAAAACCCATGGTGCGACCACTACTGCCCAGAATTCGGGGGTTTCCCGGGTCCACCTGATGGCATCTTCATCCTGGGCACGGTGCAACAATCCCTGCTCCACCAGATCACCGACTTCATCAGCCTGATCCTTAACCAGTCGCTCCGCCATGTCGACCAGGTCATTTTCCGGTTCGACACAAATCACGACGCCACGGGCGAAGTGTCGCACCAGTTCATCCCAGGAAATTTTTCCAGTCTGGGCATTGAGCAAGTGCCGGGGTTCAATCGTTGTTTCAGTCATTTCAACAAGGGTTCCGGAATAAAGGGGTCCGGCATGTATTCAGGCCGGGTCCAGTTCCTGGTCTCATCACCGTCACAACAGGATATGACCAGGGATTCTGCACTCATCAACTCGTCCATCACCTGGCGACAAGCACCGCAAGGTGGATGAGCGGTGTCGCCCGGTGTGAAAATAAGCAATGTATCCAGCGTGCCCGGCACCTCCCCGGCGCCTATTGCCGCAGTTAAAGCCGCACGCTCCGCACACTGCGTAAGCCCGAAAGAACCATTCTCCACATTGCATCCACTATAAACTTTGCCGGTGCTGCTGATCACCGCGGCACCCACACGAAAGTGGCTGTAGGGTGAGTAGGAATGCCCCGCCGCCTCGACTGCGCATTGCTTCAGCCGCGATATTGCAACTTCATCACGAGCCATCTGAAATTTCTCCATCTGTGCTTGAAAAAATCACCGGGACACCAGTGGTAAGTTCTTCCCCTACTTTGAATGCAGCTTCCAGCAAGTGTGCAGCGCGTTCCCAGTCGCCTTCACTGGCAGCATGGATGACGGCGAGCGGAGAGTTCGGATTCACCTCCTTTCCCACCGCGGCAATGCCACTGATCCCGACCGAAGGATTGACGGGGTCTTCCGCGCGACGTCTGCCACCGCCCAGGAAAACGACCGTTGAACCAACGGCCCTGGTATCGATGCGCGTGACATACCCCTGCATCCCGGCGCATACCGGCCGGACAACCGGCGCCACCGGCAAGAACGATTCCGGATCCTGCAGCAGCGCGGAAGGGCCACCCTGGGCCACGACCATAGCGGAAAATTGTTCGGCCGCCCGGCCTGAATCCAGCGACATCCGTGCCATTTCCCTGCCCTCTTCCAGGTCGCCGGCCAGTCCGCCCAGTTGCAACAACACACCGGACAATTCGAGTGTCACTGCCAACAGCCTTTCATGGCGGGCATCACCCCGTAAAAACCTCACGGCCTCAAGAACCTCGACGGCGTTCCCGGCAGACCATGCCAATGGCTGGTCCATATCGGTGACTACCGACCGGCACGGCAAACCGGCGCGATGCGCAACACGGGATATCTCACGGGCCAGGCATGACGCCTCATCAACGCCGGGTGTGAAAGCGCCTGAACCGTACTTGATATCCATCACCAGGCCATCCAGACCTTCGGCTAGCTTCTTGGACAGGATGGATGAAATGATCAGCGGTGTGGATGCGACTGTAGCGGTCACATCACGCACCGCGTAAAACCGCCGGTCGGCAGGCGCCAGCGTATCCGTTTGACCGATGATGGCCAGGCGGTGATCTGATACCATTTTTTGAAAGCGCTCAATGCCAGGCTGCGTATTGAAACCGGGGATGCTCTCCAGCTTGTCCAGTGTGCCACCGGTGTGCCCAAGCCCCCGCCCTGAAATCATCGGAACATAGCCGCCACAAGATGCAACGACAGGCCCCAGCAGGAGACTGACCATGTCACCCACACCGCCGGTTGAATGCTTGTCGAGCACGGGTCCGTCCAGGTCACCCCAGGTCAATACCTCGCCGCTGTCGCGCATCGCTAGCGTCAGGGCCATTTGCTCGTCCAGGCTCATGCCTCTGAACCAGGTCGCCATCGCAAAAGCCGCTATTTGCGCGTCGGACACAACATGATTGGAAACACCCTCTACAAAAGAGATAATTTCCTTTGTGGTGAGTAATAAACCATCACGTTTTTTTTGAATTATTTCGCTGGCCAAATGCATGAATCATCCTAACAGGTTGCGAAATTAAGTAATTTGATACAGTCTGATTATCTCTTGCATCCAGATCAATGAGCAATGAAACGCATAAATAAAAAGAACCACTTTATCTGGCTGACCCTGTCCTTGCTCGGCTTGCTGGTCGCCGGCGCTTTTTCCAGGGATATCCCCGAAAGCGTCACCCTGGAATTGATTGTATATACCAGCGTCGTTCTGTTATTTCTGTCCCTTCGAAGCCTGAACTCCACCCGAAAGTGGCGAGCGTTATTTCTATTGCTGATCGTTGCCGAGATACTGACGGTGATCGTGCACGAAGCAATCGGTTTTCCTTACTTCCAGTTCTTTTACCTTGGCCTGCTGCTCGTCTTCATGATGGCCGCGGCATGGATCGTCGGCAACGAAGTTCTGCTCACCGGCACGGTAGACATCAACGTCATTGTTGGTTCCGTTGCACTGTATATGCTGATTGGGTTCATCTGGTCGATTTTCTACACGCTTTTACTGGAGTTTTCTCCCACGGCATTGACCGGTATCGAAGCCGGGTCATGGTATGACCATATGCCCAACACGACTTACTTCAGCTTTGTGACCTTAACGACGCTTGGTTTCGGCGACATTTCGCCTTCAACACCCATCGCCGAGGCGCTGGTTATTCTGGAGGCGATAACCGGAATGTTTTACATGGCGGTTGTTGTGGCGAGCCTGATTGGTTCAATGAGAAATAAAGCCTGAATTATTGCTTCAGTACCGAACCGCGTTCGGCTAACGACTTGCATTTCTGCGTCGTGATTTCAACGCGGTCCCCATCGGGTTGGTAACAGGCACACCGACCGGTGTCCTCAGACCAGGCACATACCAGTGAATCTTCCCACAGCTCCTGCTCTGACTTGCGGCTACCATCCGGGTGAAAGGCATCCGGCGTGGCTGCCTGTTCTCTCTGCTCAGCGTATTGCTCCTGCAACTTTTGAATGTCTTCGCGAAAGGCGTAAAAGGCACCGGCAAAAAGGGTCACCCAGAGAATGATTTTCAACAGGCCTAACTTACTCAGGCCCGTCGCCATCCGGCTTTCTATTCGGCCTTTCTGAATCTTTTGCAACAAGGAATCGGCCTCATCAGCATCCAGAACCTGAATGGCCTTTTTCCTCATAAAGGGAATCAATCTCTCGGCGCTGACAACGTTCAGGGGCATGGAATTTTTTATGCCCTTATTGCCAACGAGCACGACAATCCGGTGCAGTTTTGAGGAACGAAGCTTCAGGAATTTTTCGACTGCCTGTGCCTGCAGTACATTTTCATGTACGGGATTATCGAAACGGGAAACGTGTCGATAATGTTCCTGCTTCCAGCGTTCCTGAAATTCACCGCCGGACACCCAGCCGCGCACATACCGGCTGGTAATCACAAACACGCCGAACCGGGAAACAACAAGGTGGTCGATCCGGGCCGTGCCGCCGCCAGTCGGAAGCGTTACATCATTGAAAACCGTATAGCTGTTTTTTTGCAGTCCCGCGGCGAGAATCCGCCGGACCCGGGTCTGGGCAATATCGCCCCTGAAACGGGGCGATGCAAGAAATGAAATTAGAAGTACAAGCGGGACAATCCAGAGTAATTGAAGCAACACTACTCAGGCTCTAGCCACATTTAGAATATCCACAGGACAGGCAGGTTGCACAGTTGTCCATGATGATAACCGCCTTGGTGTGACACTTATTGCACAAGGTGGCTGATGCCGGGTAGTTGTCGTCGCCTTCAGGGGCTGCTGCCCTTTTGTCCGCGACAGATTCCGCTTCCGCCCTTTTCTGGTCAAGGATAAGCTGCTGTTGCTCGGAAAGCTCCTCTTTCTCCATCAGGCCAATCTTTTGCAGATGGTGCTCGATCACTGCTCCGATATCGGCAATGATGGAGGGCATGAATTTACCACCGGGCTTGAAATAACCCCCGCGCGGATCAAATACAGCCTGCAGTTCTTCAGCCAGGAAAGTCACGTCCCCGCCTTTTCTGAAAACAGCCGACATCAAGCGCGTCAGTGCCACTATCCACTGGAAGTGGTCCATGTTCTTAGAGTTGATGAAAATCTCGAACGGGCGGCGCTGTTCGTGTTCGGTCCCCAGGTTCAGCACGATGTCATTGATCGTGACATACATGGCGTGGTCGTCCAGGGGAGTTTTGATTTTGTAGGTGGACCCTTCCAGGGCTTCCATACCTTCCGGCCTTGCAACCCGCTCGGTCATCCGAATAATGGTTGCTGAAGGGCGATTCTGAGAGTCAGCCTGGGCTTCTTCCCTGGCCAGTCGTTCTTCTTCTTCTTTGACGACTTCGTAACCTACGATTTTATTTGCGATCTTGATACCCATTGCGATATTCCTGTTTCGTTCCTTTCATTATTTTATTTTGTTACCGGGGAGAAAAAGAGGCGTACGTCCGTGTACGCAACACCTCCGAAAAGACTGGCGGAACCCAAAACTTCCCTCGCCGCCACTTTATCCCTGATTTTCTTATTGTTTACCTCCGTGTGTTTTTCTACACACGTCCTTGTCCTCTCCGACTACATCACTCACTGACCCTGAACTTTTAAAACTTTCCGTAATAGCCTTCTTTAAGCGCATCGAAGAGGTTCGCCGCGGTATGCATTTCACCGTCGTATTCGATTTCCTCGTTGCCTGCTACTTCAACCACCTGCCCATCATCCAGAACAAAACGATACTTCGTGCTTTCCAGGTCCTTGTCTTTCACCAATACACCCTGGAACGCTTCCGGATTAAAGCGGAAAGTGGTGCAGCCTTTAAGCTGTTTTTCGTGCGCGTAGGTATAGATATCCTTGAAATCTTCGTATGGAAAATCTGTCGGTACGTTCGCTGTTTTGGAAATGGATGAGTCAATCCATTTCTGGGCGGCTGCCTGGATATCCACATGCTCGTTCGGTTTCACATCTTCTGCCGTGATGAAATACTCCGGTAACCTGCCTGCATCATCCTGTGCATAAGGCATTGCGTTGGGATTAACCAGCGCACGGAAGGCCAGGAGTTCATAGCTGAAAACCTCGACTTTTTCCTTCGATTTTCGTCCTTCACGGATGACGTTGCGGCTGTAGTGATGCGCAAAACTGGGCTCGATACCATTTGAAACGTTATTAGCCAGTGAAAGTGAAATCGTGCCGGTTGGCGCTATCGATGTGTGGTGGGTAAAACGTGCGCCCTCTTCAGCCAGAGACTTGACCAGTTCAGGCGCATATTCGGCAACCCTTTGCATATAACGACTGTACGTGGCCATCAGCACCTTGCCGGTTACCGTGTCACCGACCTTGTAACCATCAGCCTTCATCTCCGGACGGTGCCGCAACATGTCACCGGTCACTTCGAACTCTTCATCCATGATCGGCGCCGGACCTTTCTCACGGGTCAGTTCCAATGCTTCTTCCCAACCGGCCAGCGCCATCTCACGCGCGACCTTCTCGGTGAACTCCAGTGAGTCGGGCTTGCCGTATTTCATGCCCTGCATGGTCAGCGCAGAACCCAGGCCCAGGAATCCCATTCCGTGACGGCGTTTACGCGCAATTTCGTCCCGCTGTTTACCCAGAGGAAGCCCGTTGATTTCAACCACGTTATCGAGCATCCGGGTAAAAATACGGACGACTTCGCGATATTCTTCCCAGTTGAAACTGACCTTGTCGGTGAACGGATTTTCCACGAACCGGGTCAGGTTTACGGAGCCGAGCAAACACGCACCGTAGGGAGGTAAGGGCTGCTCACCGCACGGGTTGGTTGCCCGGATATTTTCACAAAACCAGTTGTTGTTCATCTCGTTGATGCGATCGATCATGATGAAACCCGGTTCTGCGAAATCGTAGGTCGAGGACATGATCATGTCCCACATCCTGCGCGCCGGAACGGTCTTGTAAATCCGGCATGCGACCAGGCCGTCTTCACGGCTTATGTATCCGCAGGTTTCCGGCCACTCTCTCCAGATCACCTGTTCGGTATCGTCGAGATCAATCCCGTCGGATTCGTGTTCGTTAATAGGAAACGCCAGCGGCCAGCCGGTATTTTTTTCTACCGCCTGCATGAACTCGTCGGTGACCAGCAAGGAACAATTGAATTGTCTCAATCTGCCGTCTTCCCGCTTGGCCCGGATGAAGTCCATCACATCCGGATGGCCAACCTCGAAGGTTGCCATCTGGGCGCCGCGACGGCCACCCGCCGACGAAACGGTGAAACACATCTTGTCGTAGATATCCATGAAGCTCAGAGGACCTGATGTGTACGCGCCAGCGCCGGAGACATAGGCCCCTTTCGGTCGCAGTGTTGAGAACTCATAACCGATTCCGCAACCGGCTTTTAACGTCAACCCGGCTTCGTGCACCTTTTCAAGAATTCCGTCCATCGAATCCCTGATGGTGCCGGATACGGTGCAGTTGATTGTAGAGGTCGCCGGCTTATGCTGAAGCGCCCCTGCATTGGAAGTAATTCTTCCCGCGGGTATTGCTCCCCGGCGCAGGGCCCACAGGAACGACTCGTTCCAGTGCTCCCGTTTTTCCGGTGTGTTTTCTACATTAGACAGCGCACGAGCCACCCGCTGATAGGTCGCATCAATGTCTTTATCGATTATTTCGCCCGTTTTGGACTTCAGGCGGTATTTTTTATCCCAAATATCCAGGGACGCGGCCTGGAAAGGAATGTCTTTAGAATCAGTGCCAATGGCCTCAACTTGCACGCTGCTCATTAATTCTTCCGTGTAATTGCTTGGTTTTGTTTAATTATGGGCACAATCTATTGTGCGCTGTTTTTTTTTATGACACAAGATATTGTGCCTGAGGAGATAGAAGATACGCGCCTGAAACAGGCGTGTCAAATGAGCGGACGAGACCCATTACTTTCGATGCAATAGCATATTTATCATTATTTTCATATAGTTATAAGAATTAACGCTAATCCAACAGTCGGTCTGGCCGAAGCAAGTCCGCTGAAATCCGCGTGATTGCTGGAATTCGTTTCGTCGCAAATCCGGATATCCGATCACGCAGCCTGATGAAATAGCCGGGCTTTAACCGTGGAAAACGTAAATGCTGCATATCATTTTGTACCAACCGGAGATTCCACCCAACACCGGAAACATCATTCGGCTTTGCGCGAATACCGGGGCGAAATTACACCTTGTTGGCCCCCTTGGTTTCGTCCTTGACGACGCCAGGCTTCGCCGCGCCGGATTGGACTATGACGAACTAACTGATGTTTTTCAATACGTCAACTGGAACGCGTTTCTGGAAAAAAATCCCTGTCGAAAGCTTTGGGCCTTCACAACAAAAGGACCTAAAAATTACAGCGAGGCAGCCTTTGCCGATGGTGACGGACTGCTGTTCGGCCCCGAAACTCGCGGCTTACCCCGGGACATACTGGACGCTCCCGACGTTGAGCAAGCGCTGCGGATTCCAATGCAGCAACAAAGCCGCAGCCTGAACCTCTCAAACACGGTGGCTATCGGCCTGTACGAGGCACTAAGAAAACTCGATTTTCCGGATTTGCAGTAAACGGGGGGGATTCAGATAGTTTCGTGCTTTTGTTCGCGGGACAGTAAATTCTTGACGCTTTGATTGGGGTCTCTGCCCTCGTGGATAATTCCATAAACCTGTTCCGCTATCGGCATTTCCACGCCATGCCTGCGGGACAGACGCCAGACTTCCGCTGCCGTTTTCACACCCTCTACGACCTGGCCAATTTCCTCAACTGCCTCGTCCACTGTCTTGCCCGCGCCAAGTGCGAGACCCAGCCTTCGGTTTCGCGACAAATCGCCGGTACAGGTAAGGACCAGATCCCCCATGCCGGTTAGCCCGGTGAGGGTCTGATCGCGCGCCCCGAGCACTCGCCCCAGTCGCATCATTTCGACAAGACCACGGGTAACCAGCGCAGCCCTGGCATTGTCTCCCAGGCCCATGCCATCAGAAATACCCGTTGCAACGGCCAGGACGTTCTTAACCGACCCGCCCAATTCTGCGCCAATAATGTCGTCACTGGTGTAAGCACGGAAATTACCGCCATGTAGCGCCTTTGCCACAGTCGCGCAGTACTCGGGCTGGGTACCGGCAACCGTCACAGCGGTCGGCAGGTTTGCAGCGACTTCTTTCGCAAAAGAGGGACCTGTGACCACGGCCAGCGGTCGCGTATCGCCAAATATCTTCTGCGCCGGCTCGTGCAGAAACTGACCGGTTCCCGGTTCCAGGCCCTTGCAAGCCCATGCAACACCCTGCCCCGGTTTAAGCCAGGGCTGGATCTGTTTCAGGATTCCTACGAACGCATGGGAAGGGACGACGATCAGAATTTCGTCAGCCATCTCAACCGCTGTCTGAAGGTCGGGCTCGATCAGGAGCCCTTCAGGCAAAAGATAATCCGGAAGAAAATGTTCGTTACAACGGGCCTTTGCGATGGCCTCAATATGTTCCCGGTTCCAATCCCACAGGACAGCACGCGATCCGGAACGGATCAATTGCATAGACAGCGCTGTTCCCC
>Ga0316197_10001493_pt1 | contig 16667 bp, 13 predicted proteins | sample OudBiesiAoxic_MG_FD_204939 | JGI IMG/M metagenome (GOLD analysis project Ga0316197, IMG submission 204939) | Coastal sediment microbial communities from Oude Bieten Haven, Netherlands - site A oxic | ecosystem: Environmental > Aquatic > Marine > Coastal > Sediment | place: Netherlands... | reverse complement strand
CGCTGAGGCAGCGAGGGCGATCGCAGCGAGGGCGGTCAGGAATCTGGGTGACATGAAGCTCCTCTCGCTGGAGGAGCCTTCATGGAAGCGGCACTTGCCCCTCCTCCGAAGGCGGGCCGCACACCGGAAGGAAGGCGTCCTGGCTGATCCCCCGAAAGGGCATCACAGTTGCGGGACAGCGCCGGATTCTCACCGGACTTCGCTTCACACACGGCGCCGGGAAAGATCCCGGATGCACGAGGCTAGCACCGGGACCGCCGCCAGAGTCAGGTGGCAATTGACGACGTTGCACAGAATCGCCTCCATAGCCTCGGGACGTGATTGAATGGCCTGGTGTTTGCCCCCATGACCACTAAGCGCCTTCGCATTCGCTCGTTCACCGACGATGATGCCGACGACTTCCACGCTCGACGTAATGCCCCTGAGGTTGCCAGGTATCAGAATTGGGTAGCGCCGTATCCGCGCGAGGACGCCGACCAGATCGTGGCCGGCGCGGCCGCCATGGACGGACCTGAGCTAGGGGAGTGGTGGATGGCGATCGTCGAGGATCGGCACACCGGTGAGGTCTACGGTGATCTTGCGTTGCACCTCAGCGACGATGGGCACTCAGCGGAGGTGGGGTACACCTTCGATTCGCGACACTGGGGCAACGGCTACGCCGTCGAATCGCTCGATGGACTCCTGGCCTATCTGTTCAACGAGCTCGATGTCACGAGGGTGTTCGGGATGCTCCACCCGGACAACCCGGCGTCGGCCATTGTGCTGGAACGCACAGGGTTTCGGTTCGAGGGCCACACCCGCGGGTCGTTCTGGCTCGACGACGAGGTGTCGGACGACTGGATCTACGGCATGGTCCGCGAGGACTGGGAAGTGTGGCGCGACCGGAAGCGGACGCCGCCGGACGAGGTCCGCCTCGTCGAGATCTCGGTCGAGAATATCGATCAGGTGGCCGCGCTTGAGACGCACAAGACCCAGGAGCGGTTCGTCGCTCGCATGGACCAGTCGTTTGCCGATGTCCTCTTTCCCGAGATCGTCGACGGCGCGCCCGTCGCTCCGTGGATGCGCGCCATCGAAGCTGACGGGGAACTTGTCGGATTCGTGATGCTTGCCCTTCGAACGGAGCATCATCCAGAGCCGACCCTCTGGCGCTTCCTCATCGACCGGATGCACCAACGCCGGGGCATCGGGGGTCGGGCGCTGGAACTCGTCGAGGCCGCATGCCTCGCGATGGGCGATTCGACTCTCGTCACGAGCTGGGGTGAGGGCAGAGGATCTCCACGTCGGTTCTACGAAGCCCGCGGCTTCGTCGCAACCGGCCGGATTGTGGCTGATGAGACGGAGGCGCGAAAGGTCCTTCGGGAATCGGCCGACTAGCGGCGGCCGGGGGAGCTACGAGGCGTCGGCAATTCGCGTGCGGCCGCTCGGTCGGTGGCGAGCGGTTGTGAAGCAAGGTCGTGTTGGTCGCGCCGCCCTGTGGCGGGTAGAGTCCCGCCGATGAAGAGTCCGATCGGTGCCATCATTCTGCAACTGCTGGGCGGGATCATCCCCTTTGCGATCTTCCGTTGGGTGTTTGACATCAGTATCTGGCTGTCGATCGTGCTCGCGATCCTGGTGGTCGGGATCTTGATGACGATCTGGGAGACGTATCTCAGGAAGAAGCACCCCGTCTAGGCGCCTGCGGCCCTCGGCGGGGACATTGCCACTCGGCGGTGCAGACTTGTCAGGTGAACGGCGCCGTCTTCGTGGATCTTCACATGGCGGGCATCGCCGATCTAGGGTCATGGCATGGACAGACTTGAGAACCTGACCCCGGGGATGCCGATCGTCTGGGGCGGAAACCGTGTCACCAGCGTCACAGACGAACTCGCTGCTGCATTTGAGCCCGGCGACTCGTTGATTGTGATGCAAACCGACGGAACCGTGCTTCACATCCCTGCCGCCGAGCAACAGGTAGCGACGGACGCCGTCGACGCGGCAACCACGGCATTCGACCAGATGGGCGGTGTGACCGACGCCAAGATCTCCGAGTTCTACGAACTCTTCGCATCAACTCTGGCCGACGACGCGTCGTTCGCACCCATTGCCGCTGCCAACCGCAACGACGTCGCCAGGGCGAAGTCGCGCGGACGTTCTGCGACGCGGCTCGTCTTGAGTGATCGGATGAGGGCCGACATGATCGACGGGCTTCGTTCGTGGAGCAGCGCACCCGGAGGACGCGGGTCGGTCGTCGAGTCGATCGAACACGAGGGCTGGCGGGTCGACCAGGTCCGGGATGGGCTCGGTGCGGTCGGGTTCGTCTTTGAGGGCCGGCCGAATGTCTTCGCCGACGCTGCCGGTGTTCTCCGGAGCGGAAACACAGTCGTGTTCCGGATCGGATCGGATGCACTCGGCACGGCCAGGGCGATTGTCGAGCACGCGCTCCGTCCGGCGTTGGCCTTGGCGGGCCTTCCACGAGGTGCCGCCGTGCTGGTCGACAGCGCAGCCCACGCATCCGCATGGGCGATGTTTTCGGACCCGAGATTGGCGCTCGCAGTTGCCCGTGGATCCGGCGCCGCCACAGAGCAACTCGGAGCGGTCGCCCGTCAGGCGGGCAACTCGGTGAGCCTGCACGGAACCGGCGGCGCCTGGATCGTCGCAGGAGCGCAGGCTGATGCCGAGGCGTTCGGTGCTGCGGTGTATCACTCGCTCGATCGCAAGGTCTGCAACACCCTCAATACGTGCTGCATTGTTGCGGAGCGAGCAGACGATCTCGTGCCGGTGTTCCTCGACGCCCTCGAACGAGCCGGCGAGCGGCGAGGAGTCCAACCGAAGCTCCATGTCCTCGAGTCGTCGGTTGGTGCCATCCCGAAGGCCTGGTTCGCCCGGCGCGTGGCGATCGCACGAGCCGACGGGGAACACGACGAACGACAGGCAGAATCGATCGTGGAGAGCGGCCTTGGAACTGAGTGGGAGTGGGAGGAGAGCCCGGAGGTCACGTTGGCCATCGTCCCATCGGCTGATGCCGCCGTCGACTGGTTCAATCGCTACAGCCCTCGGTTTATCGCTTCGCTCATCTCAGACGACGCAGGCGAGCAGGACCGGTTCTTCGAACTCGTGGATGCTCCGTTCGTCGGGAACGGCTTCACACGCTGGGTCGATGGCCAGTACGCCCTCGACAAGCCGGAGCTCGGCCTGTCGAACTGGGAACATGGCCGTCTCTTTGGTCGCGGGGGGATTCTCTCCGGCGATTCGGTGTACACCGTTCGATCGCGGGTCATCCAGGTGGAGCCCGACATCGGACGCTAGGTATCGCGCCTCTCCCGGGATGGTGCCCGTCCGTGGCATTCCGCGGGCTGGTGGCGCCGTATACGGGGTGGAGAACCCTGGGTTCGCAGCGCCAGTCGTTCCGCGGGCTGGTGGCGCCGTATACGGGGTGGAGAACCCTGGGTTCGTGTTTCTAGGTCAGGACGATGTTGACCAGGTTTGGTGGTCTGGCGATGACCTTGCGGACTTCGCCCTTGGCCAGCCAAACCTGAATCCGTTCGGCCTCCATCGCTGCAGCGACGGCCGCCTCCTCATCGATGTCGGGTGCGACCTCGACGCGGTCGCGCACCTTGCCGTTGACCTGCACCACCAGCGTGACCGTCCGGTCGGCTGCCGCATCGGGATCGGACTCAGGCCAGGGCTGCAGATGGACGCTCTCGCCGTGTCCACGCCGCGACCAGAGCTCTTCCGTGATGTGCGGAGCAATGGGAGCGAGCAGTACCAGAAGCACGTCGACCGCCTCGTTCCAGACCTCGAGCGACACTGAACCGGTGCGTCGTGCTTCGAGCAGGTTGTTGCGAAGTGTCATGAGCGCCGCGACGGCGGTGTTCCACTTGAACGCCTCCATGTCGCGGTCGACCTTGTCGATCGTCTGGTGGGCTGCTCGCCGCAGCGTGGCCGACGCCTCGGCGGAAACCTCACCGGGCTGGTAGTCGGTGGTGCCGATCTTCCAGACATCATCGATGAAGCGGCGTGCGCCGGCGATGCCCCGAGAGTCCCAGGGCCCGCCCTTCTCCCAATCGAAGGCGAACATCAGGTAGAGGCGCACGGTGTCGGCGCCGTAGCGCTCGACGAGTTCGTCCGGGTTGACGACGTTCCCTTTTGACTTCGACATCCGTTGGACGTCGAGATGGTGCCGGAGTTGTGTGACGTCGTTGATCCCGTCGATGCCGGGGACGTCGACTTCTGCCTCCTCAGGGACTTCGACGGTGACGATCCCGTCGGCAGCCTCGACCTGCAGCGTCCGCTCGGTCCGACGCATGAGTTGGCCGACCACGGGAGCGGCGTCGTCCGGCGCATGGTCGTCGACGCGCACCGACTCTGCGACGAACCGTTCATCGACCCATTCGCCGGCGATGACGAGCCGGTCGCCGGGGCGCTCCTCTCCGAGGATCTGGCCCTGGTTGCGCAGCTGCAGCATGGGCTCATCGAACAGACCTTCGGGATCGCGCTCGTGTTCCTCCATCACTCGGATGGTGTCCTCGAACACGCCAAGATCGCGCATCGCCTTCGTGAAGAAGCGGGTGTAGAGCAGATGCATCGTGGCGTGCTCCGCCCCACCCGTGTAGGTGTCGATCGGGAGCCAGTAGGCCGCCTCCTCGGGGTCGAACAACGCCTCATCGAAATGCGGGGACAGATATCGATACGGGTACCACGACGAACACATGAACGTGTCCATCGTGTCGCTCTCACGGCGTGCCGGGCGGCCTTCTGAGTCTGTTGTGTTCAGGAACGCCTCATCGGTAGCGAGAGGGCTCGGCCCTCCGCTGAACGCCGGCGCTTCGGGGAGCAGAACCGGAAGATCGCTCGCGGGCTCAACCGTTCCGTCTTCCCGATACACCATGGGAATTGGCGTGCCCCAGTAGCGCTGGCGTGAGATCAGCCAGTCGCGCATGCGGTAGTTGACCGCCTCCGATCCAGCGCCGTTCTCCTCGAGCCAGTCGATCGCCGCAGCAACAGACGGGTTGGCGCGACCCTTCGCATCGGTTGTCTCCACACCATTGATCGGACCGCTGTCGACCATCGTGCCCGGTCCGACGTAGGCCTCGGTCATTGTGGCGCCGTCGAGGGGTTGCTCGCCGGCCGGCTGAATCACTGGAACTACCGAGAGGTCGAACTGGCGAGCGAAGGCGAAGTCGCGTTCGTCATGCGCCGGCACCGCCATGATCGCTCCCGACCCGTACGACAGGAGCACGTAGTCGGCGATCCACACGGGGATCGGCTTGCCGTTCACCGGGTTGATGGCAAATCCGCCCGTGAACACACCCGTCTTGTCGCGGTCGGCCTCCATCCGTTCGAGTTCCGAGCGGGCTGCTGCAACCGTGCGATAGGCGTCGACTGATTCGCGATGAGCATCGTCGGTCAGCGCGTCTACGAGCGGGTGTTCGGGTGCGAGCACCATGAACGTCGCTCCCCACAGCGTGTCGGGTCGTGTGGTGAAGACGGGGATCTCAGCACCTGATTCGGTAGCGAATACCACGTCGGCGCCTTCGGAACGGCCGATCCAGTTCGTCTGCATTGCCTTGACCGGTTCCGGCCAGTCGATCTCTGAGAAGTCCAGCAACTCGTCGGCGTAGTTCGTGATCGCAAAGAACCACTGGGCCATCCTCTTCTGAATCACCGGCTGACCGGTGCGTTCGTCCTTCCCGTCGATGACCTGTTCGTTCGCGAGCACGGTCTCGAGCGTCGGGGACCAGTTCACGATGGCCTCGCCGCGATAGGCAATTTCACCTTCGAAGAAGCGTCGGAAGAGCCATTCCGTCCACTGGTAGTACTCGGGATCGCACGACACCATCTCCCGTTCCCAGTCGTACATCGCTCCCATCGAGCGAAGCTGGCGCCGCATCCTGTTGATGTTGTCCCACGTCCAGTCGGCGGGATGCACGTTGCGTTGGACAGCGGCATTCTCCGCCGGGAGGCCGAACGCGTCGAATCCCATCGGGAAGAGCACGTTGTAGCCCTTCATCCGCAGGTACCGCGCCCTGGCGTCGGCCGGAGTCATCGCATACCAATGGCCCATGTGGAGGTCACCGGATGGGTAGGGGAGCATCGTGAGCGCGTAGTACTTCGGGCGTTCCCAATCCACGACGGAGCGGTACAGGCCTTCCTCGCTCCATCGGTCCTGCCAGTGCTGCTCCGTGGTTCTGTGGTCGTATCCCATGTTCCGTTCCGGTCTGGTGAGGGTGTGATGGTAGGGAAGTCACAGGTAGCAAGTGCAGACCCAAGACTTGAGATCCGAGACTTGAGACAGCGGCACGAGACGTCACAATTCGGTGGTGGGCGATATCGTTCTTTGTTATGCGAACTCGAGGGATCGGGATGGACGTGGCGCTGCGAAACAGCGGAGCTGGGTCGGATGTGGTGCGGTTGGCCTCGGTCACCGTCCGGCCGGTGCCGTCGTGGCTCGCGCGGCTGTGGGGGAGAGGGACGGACGCGATGACCGTCCGGAGCATCATCTTCGCTTCACGGTCGGCGTTCGAGCGTATCGGTGATGGTGATGCCCTCGTGCTGCTCTCGCATGAAGCGGTCCACGTCGAACAGTGGCGTGACTACGGCGTGATTGGCTTCCTCGTGCGCTACCTCGGCGACTACCTCCGCGGACGGGCCGTGGGGTTGCCCCACCACACCGCCTACCGTGCCATCCGATTTGAGCGCGAGGCCGTGGAACGATCGGAACGAGATTGAGCGACTATCTCCAAGACGTGGAGTGGAGCCTGCCACAGGCGCTCTACGTCTTTCTCGCCGGCATCGTCGGCGCGTTCATCACCACCGCCACGGTCCTCATCTTCATGGGACCCGAACTGAATGTTGTTGCGTTCACCGCGTCATTCGCCGGGCAAGCCGGCGGGAACCTGATCGCCATGTGGATTCTCTCAATCACCAGGGGCACGGGGAGCTTCCGGCGCGACTTCGGCCTCTCGATCGAGCTCAAGCACTGGTGGGGTATTCCTGCCGGGTTCGGGCTCCAGATCGCCGTCGTCCTGATCACAGCGCCGCTCCTCGAGTTGCTGTTCCCGGATGGCGCCCCGCAGCAGGAGGTGGCCTCGCTCACCGAGGACACCACGACGCTCGTCGAGCGGCTTCTGATCGTCGCCATGGTCGGAGTGGCGGCCCCCGTCGTCGAGGAGATGCTGTTCCGGGGCATGTTGCTGTCCCGGCTGGTTCGGTCGATGTCGCCGATGTGGGCGGTGCTGGTCCAGGCTGTTCTGTTCGCAGGGATACATCTGCTCGATCCGAGCGCAATTGCTGCGCTGCCGGGGCTCGTGATCATCGGCGCTGTGCTCGGCTACGCGGCGATTCGGACGGGGAACCTCTCACTCCCGATCATGCTGCACGCCGGGGTGAACCTCACGGCGGCTATCGCGCTGATGTTCGGCGCCGAACTCACCGACTGGCTGGAGGAGGTCGCCGAGGCCGGCGGCGTTGAGGCCCTGGTGAAGCTCTTCGTCTGACACAAGTCTTCCGTTCGCTGCCCCAACCTGATACATATGTCGGCGTGGCGCATCGCAAATGGGAGGCGATGTGCCAACAGAGAACCTCCGAGTCGGATCGATTGTGGTGGTGGTCGCACTCATGCTTGCCATCGGAGCGGGCGTGTGGTTCGGGTCACGCAGCACCACGCCCGATGTACTCGCCGCAACCGGCGGAGTTTCGTACACCACGGTTCCTGAGGCGATCGTGATTCACGTGTCGGGGGCCGTGAATCGGCCAGGGCTGGTCACCGTTCCCTCGTCGGCCCGTGTCGCCGACGCGATCGCCGGTGCAGGAGGTGCAGCAACCGGTGCCGACCTCGCGAGCCTGAATCTCGCATCGTCGGTGAGAGACGGCGATCAGATCGTCGTGCCGCTGGTCGGCGCTGTAGCGACACCTGGTGCGGCCATTGATCGGGGAATCGACTTGAACCATGCGACGGCTGCGGAGCTCGAGAGTCTCCCGGGTGTCGGGCCCGTGCTGGCGGGCAGGATTGTCGCCTACCGGGATCTCCACGGCCCGTTCGCGGCCGTCGAAGACCTGATGGACATTGGCGGTATCGGCGAAGCGAAGCTGGCTGCGATGCGCGACTCGATAGCGGCTCCGTAGGTGCGGTCTCCTTCCCGGGTCGGAGGGTGGGCGCTGGCCGCAGCTGCGGTGATCTGGACGGGAGCGTTGCTGGGCCTGCATTTCGGGTTCGCTGTGGCCGTCGCATGTGCGGTGGTGGCCGCGATCGTTGCGTTCCGTTGGCGGACAGCCTCCATGCTCATCGCCCTTTCCGTAGCCGGTGCATTGTCCGGAAATCTCGCCGCGGGTCGCATCGCCGCGACCCTGGAAGCCGGTATTCCGGCAGGGCCGATTGAGTTCGTCGGTGTTGTGGCCGAAGACGACGGACCCCGAAGGCCGGCCGTTGTAGGCCCGGAGGCTCTCCGAGATGCCGGCGGATGGAAGCCGTGGGCTGGGCCCCCCATCGGTGTCGGACCCGACATGGAGACGCCCTTGGTCGCCGGGCAGCGCGTTCGAATCGTCGGCATGTCGAGGAGCGTCCCCGGTCGAATCCGTGGAGATCCGATAGCGGGACGGGTCACGATCTCGGACGTTGAGGTGCTCGGGACCGGCGGCGGCCCGTTGTTCACCATCGGCAACGCAGTTCGTGACCGCGTTCGATCGGTGCTCGATATCGGTCGACGCTCCGAGGCTTTGGTCGCCGGCTTCTTGATTGGTGACACGTCGGGCCTCAGCGCTCGTGATCTCGACGCGCTGCGCCGCTCGGGTCTCACTCACTTCGTCGCGGTATCCGGGAGCAACGTTGCCCTTTTCCTCGCCGCATGGTGGGTTCTCACCGCAGTCGTGGGCATTGGACCGATGCGTCGCTTCGTCGTGGGCATCGTCGGGTTGGGGATCTTCGTGGTCGTGACCCGCTGGGAGGCGTCGGTGCTGCGGGCGGCAGTCATGGCGGCAACCGTGCTCGGTGCTGCTGCTAGCGGCGTCGTCGTGGATACGTGGGTTGCGATCGGCGTTGCGGTTGGTGTGCTCCTGCTCTTGAGCGGCCAATTGGCCGCTGACGTTGGTTTCCAACTGTCGGTCGCCGCGACGATCGGCATCATGATCGGATCGGGGGTGTTCGCCGATCGGCGACCGAAGGCGTTGTGGGCCACCCTTGGGGCGGCAACGGCTGCTCAGGTTGCCGTCGTACCGGTACTGCTCCTCCATTTCGGGACGGTCCCGTTGATGTCGCCGATCGCGAACCTGCTCTCAGCTCCGCTGGTGACCGGTGCGACCGTGACGGGGGCGATTGCGGTGGTGATCGGGTGGGGACCGGCGGTCGCTGTGTCATCGGCTCTTGCCGGCGCCGTGCTCGGCATTGCCGGTGTGGCGGCCCGGTGGCCGCAGCTTGGTCTCGCCGGTGTGCTCGCGGCATCCGGAGCCGCGGCCCTAATCCGACTGAAGCGAACGCGGCCCGTGGCCGTCGCGAGCCTCGCAGTCGTTCTTGCCGTGTCTGTGCTTGTTCCGAGCCGCCCACCGAATGTCCCGACGGTGACGTTCCTCGATGTCGGGCAAGGAGACTCGGTGTTGCTCCGTGACCCCTCCGGCCGGGTCGTGCTTGTCGACGGCGGACGCGACCCGCTCGTTCTTGGAGAGGCGCTTCGACGTCATCACATCGGAAGAGTCGACCTCCTCGTGGGTACACATGGCGATGTCGACCACGTTGGCGGCTTCGAAGGAATCTTCAACGATCACTCCGTGGGCAGGTTGTGGGTTCCCGATCATCCCGATCAGGGCCTCGAGATGGAGGATCTCGTCGACGCGGCTACTGCCGCAGGTGTGCCCGTCGATCGGGTGCGGCCGGGTATCTCGTACACGTTCGGTTCCATCGAAATCGAAGCGCTCGGCCCGAGGCGAAGGTACTCCGCCCGAAACGACGGTTCGGTCGTGTTGTGGGTGGTGGCGGAACAGACCCTGTTGCTGCCGGGAGATATCGGGGTTGTTGCACAACGGGAGTTGCCAACACTCCGGCCGGACATCCTCCTGGTCCCGCACCACGGGTCATCGTCGACTGATCCGTCCTGGCTCGCGTCCACTGGCGCAGCCGTCGCGGTCATCAGCGTCGGGCCGAACACCTACGGCCACCCGACGCCGGAGATCTTGAGAGTTCTGAACGAGGCCGGAACCGACGTCAGAATCACGATGGAGGAGGGAGATGTGTCCCTTGAACTCGATGCACCCTGATTTGCGCAACGTCGGCCACGCGGGGAGACTCACTGCAGAGGCTTCGCCGTCGGTGACGGGATGTCCTGAACATGAAGAGCCGATCAAGGAGCACACCATGACCGATGTCCGATGGGGCGTATTGAGCACGGCGGGTATCGGTATGGAGCACGTGACTCTAGCGATCCAGCGCGCTGAGAACTGTGATGTCGTGGCAATCGCGTCGCGCGACATCGATCGAGCCACAGCAGCGGCAGCTCAACTCGGGATTCCGAAGGCGTACGGCTCCTATGAGGAACTCCTCGCCGCCGACGACATCGATGTCGTCTACATTCCGCTTCCGAACGATCTTCATGCCGAATGGGTAATGAAGGCCGCGACCGCCGGGAAGCACGTTCTCTGTGAGAAGCCACTCGCCATGAATGCTGCGCAGGCTGAGGAGATGGCCGCGTTCTGTGAGAGCGCAGGCGTGAAGCTCGCCGAGGCGTTCATGTATCGCCACCACCCGACCTGGGTCGAAGCCGTGCGCCTCGTCAGGAGCGGCATGATCGGCGATCTTCAGGGAGTGCAGAGTTGGTTCAGCTACTACAACGACGACCCCTCGAACATCCGCAACAAGGTGTCGAATGGGGGCGGTGCCCTCATGGACATCGGCTGCTACAACATCAACATGTCACGGATGCTCTTCGACGCGGAACCGGAGCGAGTTGAGGCCTCGGTGCGCCGTGACCCGGTGATGGGCATCGACATCGTGACATCGGCCATTCTCGAGTTCCCGGGCGGCGGACAGTCGACGTTCACCTGTTCGACGCGTGCCGAGGACTATCAGCGTGTGCACATTGTCGGCACAACCGGCCGGATCGATATCGAGATTCCGTTCAACATCCCACCCGATCGTGAGACGACGATCTTCGTCGTCTCCGGCGGCGAGCCACCCGTCGCCCCGGCCACCGAGGCGTTGGTGTTCCCCCCGGAGAACCAGTACACGATCCAGGCACGCCTCTTCGCACAGGCGGTCCTGGACGACACGCCCGTCGCGGTTCCGATTTCGGACGCAATCAACAACATGAAGGTTATCGACGAGATCCTGGCGACACCATCGCAGACCTGAGATAGGTCGCATCTATCCGTGTACGATTTGGGCGAGCCATGCCCAGGACCAAGGGAGTTGAGCAATGAGAGATATCAGCGGATTGACGGTGGCGATCACCGGGGCCAGCGCAGGGATCGGTGAAGCGACCGCCCGTGCGGTTGTCGCAGAAGGGGCCACCGTGGTTCTCGGCGCTCGTCGCGTTGAACGGCTCGAAGCCCTGGCCGCCGAGTTGGGTTCGAGTGCAGCGATCGTCGAGATGGACGTACGCGAGCCGGGCGACTCGCAGCGTCTCGTTCAAGAGGCCTACGCGCGGTTCGGGCGCCTCGATGCGCTCGTCGCCAACGCGGGAATCGGCGCGTACGGCGGGATCATGGATCTGACCGACGAGAAACTGAAGACCATGATGGACACCAACGTGGCCGGAACGGTGTGGCCGATCCGCGCTGCCGTGCCGGGATTCGTGGAGCAAGGCGGCGGCGATGTCGTCATCGTGGCTTCGGTCGCCGGCATCCGTGGGGCAGGCGATGAAGCCGTGTACGCCGCCACGAAGTTCGCCCAGGTTGGTCTCGCTGGTGGGCTCGATCGCGAACTTCGCGAGTCAGGCGTTCGAGTGAGCACGATCTGTCCGGGGGGTACAGCGACCGAATTCGCGATGGGAGCCGGTCGGACGCCCGACATGCCGGGGCTTGCCGACATGATGAGCGCTGAGAACGTCGCCGAAGCGGTCGTCACGGTCCTTCAGCAGCCGCTCTCGATGCGCACGCTCATCTGGTCCATGCGGAGCATCCAGGAAGACGACTAGCACCGTTACCAGAGCGGCCGAGGTTCGGAAGGGACGGCGACCGGGGATCAACCGTGGAGTTGCTCGCGCTCCGTCTCGGTGACTTCGCTTGGCAGTTTCCCGATGATGATCATGCCAAGCACGTCATCCATCGTGACATCGTCCTTGTTGACGGTCCCGACGAGTTTCCCCTGCAGAACCACGCTGATTCGATCAGCGAGATCGAAGACGTCGTGAATATCGTGACTGATGAGGAAGATGCCGATGCCCTCTGCCTTCAACTGTTTGATCAGCTCGCCGACCTGTGCGGTCTCTGCCGGTCCGAGCGCCGCCGTGGGCTCATCCATGATGATGATCCGCGCGTTGTAGTAGACCGATTTGGCGATCGCGATCGATTGGCGCTGGCCCCCTGAAAGCGAGTTCACCGGGACCTTGAAGTTGTGAAAGTTCGGGTTCAGCCGGGTCATCACCTTGCGGGTTTCGGACTCCATCGCTGCGTCGTCAAGGGTTCCCCAACGGGATCGAAGCTCACGACCGAGGAACATGTTCCCGGCTGCATCGATGTTCTCGGCGAGAGCGAGCGTTTGGTAAATCGTCTCGATCCCAAGTGCCTTTGCATCGCGAGGGTTGTCGATCGTGACATCCTCGCCATCGATCCTGATCTGGCCCGAATCCGCCTTGTGGGCACCCGACAGGGTCTTGATCAGCGTGGTCTTCCCGGCACCGTTGCCGCCGACGAGCGCAACGACCTCACCAGGAAAGAGGTTCACAGAGACGTCGTCAACCGCGTGTACACCGCCAAACGCGACACGGATGTTGTTCATCTCGACGAGCGGCGTCTGTTGAATGGTTTCCTGCGTCATAGGGCTACACCGCCTTCCTCTGGTAGAAGCTGTCGAGGGCGACGGCGGCGATGAGCACGATGCCGACGACGACGTCCTGGAGTGGCGCCTCGACTCCCATGAGGACCATGCCTGAGACGAGCGACTGCATGACGAGGGCACCGAGCACAGCCCCGGGGATGGTGCCCACTCCGCCGGACAGGGAGGTACCGCCGATGACGGCGGCTGCGATGACGTAGAGCTCCGCGAGTTGGCCCATGCCGCTCGTCGCGGCGTTGAGGCGCGCTATCTGGACGGCTGCAGCGATCGCGATGAGCACACCCAGCAGCATGAACGTCTTCACAATCGTCCATCGGGACTTGATACCGGCGAGGTTCGCGGCTTCGGGGTTGCCGCCGATGGCGTAGACGTAGCGGCCGTAGCGAGTACGGGTGGCGACGAATTGCATGACGATTGCGACGACGATCGCGATCAGAACCGGAGCCGCGAGGCCCTGCGGAATGATCAAGCCGCCTTCGGGCCACGCGAGCCCATTCTCCTCGGCGTACTTTCTGGCGAGAAGCTCCGGCATCGGGTAGCTGTTGATGACGGCAACAGCACCCAGCACGACAGCGCACGCCACGGCGCCGAGTCCGATTTCCGCCCACATCGGCCGGGGCTGGAAGCCGAATTTGATCCGTTGGCGGCGCCGTGAAACGAGCAGCACGACGATGCCGACGCAGGCAGCGATGCCGATGATCCACGTCCAGGTTCCGCCGATGGTTCCTCGGGAGCCACCTCCGAAGACCTGGAAAGTGCCGTCCATGGGCGCGATTGTGCGGCCGCTGGCCATCCACCACGCCACGCCGCGCCAGACCAGCAGACCACCAAGCGTGACGATGAACGACGGCACCCCCACGTACGCAACGATCGCGCCTTGTAACCCGCCGATTGCCGCACCCATAGCGATTCCGGCGGCGAGAGAGACGATCCAGATCATCGGATGCCCGATCCCGAAGATGTCGGGAAGGATCTCCGCCTGGAGCAGGGCCATTGCCATGCCAATCGCGGCAAGCATCGAACCCACCGACAGGTCGATGTTGCGGGTCACGATGATCAACACCATGCCCGTTGCCATGATGGCCACCACGGACGTCTGCACGGTCAGGTTCCAGAGGTTCCGTGCGGTAAGGAAGGTGCCGCCGGACATGATGTTGAAGGCGATCCAGATGACGATCAGCGCACCGATCATACCGAGAAGGCGAGTGTCGATCTCGGCGGTCCGGAAGAGGTTCCCGATTGAACGGGAGCCCCGTTCGGCGGCGGACGCCGGGGCTGCGGCTTCTGTCTCTTCTGCGCTGGTGTCTGGTTGGTCGGTCAAAGCGGGGTTACCTTAGACGGTCGCACGCGCACTTGGGTCGAACGCGAGAACGGTGCCCGCCGGAGCGGGCACCGTTCCCTTCGTTCTTCGAGTGATCAGTCTTTGGTGCCTATGGGCAGACTGCCACGCTTCCAGCTTCGACATCCTTGCACAGGTCGTCGACGGTGATCCAGCCGGCAGTGACAACCAGGTCGAGGTTGTCCTGAGTGATCGGCTGCGGCGACAGAAGGATCGAGAACATCGAATTGCCTTCTGGCGTGTCGAACTTCACCATGGAGGGCACATCCTCCATAGCGGTGCCTGCTGCGAGCAGTGCCGCAACTTCACCGGCGGTCTTGCCGAGGATCCGGGCGTCCTTCCACACCGACACGGTCTGCGTGCCGAGTGCGACGCGGTTCAGAGCAGCGCCGTCGCCGTCCTGACCCGAAACGGGAACAACACCGTCAAGGCCCTGCGCCGCGAGAGCGGCGACAACGCCGCCGGCCGTGCCATCGTTCGATGCCACAACGGCGTCAACCTCGTTGTTGACGTTCGTCAGGATCTGCTCCATGTTGGTCTGTGCGACCTCAGGGGCCCAGTTGTCGGTGTATTCCTCACCAACGTTGACAATGGGGCACGGTGCCTCGAGCGCATCACAACCGGTTGCCTCGAGCAGAACCTCTTCCTGACCGCCCCGGAGGAAGTCAGCATTCGCGTCTGCCGCGTTGCCCTTGATGAACACGTAGTTGCCCTCTGGGACCACTTCGTAGATCGCACGTGCCTGCATCCGGCCGACTTCAACGTTGTCGAACGTGATGTAGAACGCGTTTGGATCTTCAATCAGGCGGTCGTACGCGACGACCGGGATGCCCTGGTCGATGGCGCTTTGAACCGCCGGCTTGATGGCCGTGCCGTCCTGAGCAAGGATGATGAGTGCCTGAGCGCCTTGCGCAATCAGATTCTCGACGTCCGTGATCTGCTGCTCAACCGACGAACCGGCGTCGCTCGAGATGTATGTGGCACCGGCGGCGTCGAGAGCCGCCTTGATGTCCGGCTCATCCCACTTCGCCCAACGCTCTTCGTTGTAGTTGTTCCACGAGACGCCGACGATGAGTTCATCACTCATGGCCTCGGTCGTCGTTGTTTCTTCTGCCGCAGCGGCCGTGGTCGTCGTGTCCTCTGAGTCGCTGCTACATGCGGCGATGATCATTGCGAACGCGGCGAGCAGAATGAGAAGCTTCATGCTTCGCTTCATTTGTCCTCCATGTACTGGTGGCGACCGCTGATGCGGCCGCGCTCTTAAAACTATACCCCTGTATTCGTGGACACTCGCATGTTGACGACTACTTCTTTGTCGTTCAGAGAATGGGGCCTGTTTGTCCTTCTACCGGCAACCAACAGCGTGTGGGCTGAACGGTCTGGCGAATCGAGTGGGCTGGTTGCCGGGCTACCCTTAGTGGGGTTCACGATCGGCGATGGAACCCCGCTGTGACCGGCGCCTGATGAACCCCTCGATCAGTGAACCCGAGCTCCGCAGGAGTGTTGGAAGGGACTAGCGATGGCGAGCGGCCGGACGAGATGGTGGATGGCGGCACTTGGTGTGCTGCTGGTCGCCGGTGCGGCCATCGGGGGTGTCGTACTCCTGCGATCCGGGGGCGACGAGACCGCCTGTCCGCCGATCGCCGAACACCCGGAATGGTCGGTCGCCCATCGCTGGAATGAAGTACTGCTCGACGCGATTCGGCGTGACCTTCCTGCGCCCACAGTGCACGCGAGGAATCTCTACCACGCATCGGCAGCGATGTGGGACGCGTGGGCCGCCTATGACGCCACGGCCCGGGGGGTCTTCGTCGACGAAGATCACAGCGCATCCGACGTGGAAGCAGCGCGAGAGGAAGCGATGAGCTACGCGGCATTCCGCGTCCTCGAGTCACGCTACATCGACTCGATCGGAGCAACGGAGACGATTCCCGAATTTGATCACCTGATGCAGGACCTCTGCTACTCGATCGATGTGACGACGACCGAGGGAGACACACCGGCCGCGCTCGGGAATCGAATCGCAGACGTCATCCTGGAAGCCGGGATGGTCGACGGCTCCAACGAGGCCGAGGGGTATGCCTCACCGGGCTACGACCCGGTCAACCCGGCACTCACCGTTGATGCGTCCGGGACGACGCTGAACGACCCGAACCGATGGCAACCGCTCCAGATCGAGAACATGATCTCGCAGAACGGCGTCCCGCTCGAGAACGGTGTCCAAGAGTCCATCGATCCTCACTGGGGGTATGTCGTCGGTTTTGCGCTTCCACCTGCGGGGGAGACGGGTGTGCCGGTTGACCCGGGCGACCCGCCCTATGCCCACGATCCGGAGACCGACCAGGAATACAAGGAAGCTGCCGTCGAAGT
>Ga0316197_10001492_pt1 | contig 16670 bp, 16 predicted proteins | sample OudBiesiAoxic_MG_FD_204939 | JGI IMG/M metagenome (GOLD analysis project Ga0316197, IMG submission 204939) | Coastal sediment microbial communities from Oude Bieten Haven, Netherlands - site A oxic | ecosystem: Environmental > Aquatic > Marine > Coastal > Sediment | place: Netherlands... | reverse complement strand
GGATAAGTTTGGAATATTAGAAGTAACTAGAACCGGAATAAGTGCTATGCATAGAACAGAGATAATTAAACTTTAGGAGGTAGGAACAAATGAAAGAATTAAAAGCTTTAGAAGGTAAAAAATTAACAGTAGTAGGATATGGAAGTCAAGGGCATGCACATGCATTAAATCTTCATGACTTAGGAATGGATGTAACTGTAGGTCTTAGAAAAGGATCAAAATCATGGGAAAAAGCTGAAAATGATGGGGTAAAAGTAGCGGTTGTAGGAGAAGCTGTAAAAGGAGCCGACGTAATAATGATATTAGCTCCTGACGAAGCTCAACCAGAATTATATAAAAATGAAATTGAAGAAAATTTAAAAGAAGGAGCTTATTTAGGATTTGCACATGGATTTAATATTCATTATGAAAGAATCACACCAAAAGAAGGTACAAATGTATTCATGGTAGCTCCTAAAGGTCCAGGACACATGGTAAGAGAGATATTTGAAGGTGGACACGGTGTTCCATGTTTAGCGGCGGTACACAATGATATAAGTGGAGATACAAAAGAGATAGCTTACGCTTGGGCAAATGGTGTAGGAAGAAAAGTAGGAGTAATAGAAACTTCATTCCAAGAGGAAACTGAAACAGATCTATTTGGAGAGCAAGCAGTACTTTGTGGAGGAGTAACAGAGCTTATGCAAGCTGGATTTAATACTTTAGTAGAAGCTGGATACAATCCTGAAGTAGCATATTTTGAGTGTGTACATGAGATGAAGTTAATAATAGATTTAGTGTATGAAAAAGGATTTGCAGCAATGAGAGATTCTATTTCAAATACAGCTGAATATGGAGATTATGTAACTGGTAAAAAGATAATCACAAAGGAAAGTAAAGAAGCTATGAAAGGAGTATTAAAAGATATTCAAAATGGAAAATTTGCTAAAGACTTTATAGAAGAAACAGAAAATGGATATAAATTTATGGATGAAGAAAGATCTAAATATTCTGATTCTAAGATCGAGGCAGTTGGATCAAAGATGAGAAAAATGGTATTTTCAAAATAAACCAAAAACTTCCATGTAACTATGGAAGTTTTTTTATTTTCTTTTTTAAGAGGCTGTTATAAAAGTATTATAGTATTTTCAATAGGGCGTTTCCCAATTTTAGTGTAAGATGCTTTAATATACTTTCTCTCTCTTTAATGTTAAAATCTTTATGAGTCATTTTTGTTGCATTTAATTATACAGTCCAAGTTAATATATTTAACTAAGGAAATATATTTTATTATAGAAAGTTAGTTTAGAAACAGGGGGAAAGGGAAAATGAAAATTAAATTATATGGAGCTGGGGCAGGAGATTCTTTTTTAATAAGGATTGGTAGTAAGTCTATATTAATAGATGGTGGAATAGGAGGAACTTTTAAAGAAATAAAAAATGAAATCTTAAATCTAGGTATAAATTTAGACTTAGTGATATTAACTCATTATGATGGAGATCACATCATGGGATTAATTAAATTGTTTAGAGATAATGAAACAAAGGATAAAATAAATAGGGTTTGGGCAAATTTGGAAAAACATTTAGGAGAAAAAGCAATATATCAAGTCCCTCTTGAAGATAATGAAGATTTAACAAGAAGTGGGGTACAAGCTTGTGATTTTCAAAATTTAATACCTAAAGAGAAACTGAATGAAAATCCTATAGAAGTAAGTTATAGAGAAAATATTTTTCATGATGAAAAATTTGAAATGGAGATTATAAATCCTACAAGAGAAGGATTAACTAAGTTAAATGAATATTTTGAAAATGAATTAAAAGAAAAGGGTAAGAATAGGGAAGATTTGACAAGAGGTTCTAAAAATGATTATTACTATCCTATTGAAAAACTATTGGAAAAACCGATTAAGAAAGATAGTAATGAAGCTAATAATAACTCTATTGTGCTTCTTTTTAAAACAAAAGAAGGAAACTATTTATTCACTGGAGACTGTAGCACCAAAGTCTTAAAAGAAAGACTTATAGAAAAAGGGTATAGTAAGGAAGATAAGTTGAAACTTAATTTATTTAAATTACCACACCATGGAAGTCAAACAGGATTTGATGTTGGGATTTTTGATTTAATAGAATGTGAGAATTATTTTATTCAAGCAGGCCCTAATAGTCATGGGAACCCTTCAAAGGAGATGTTTATAAAATTTTTAAATAAGATGAAATCATTGAATATAGATCCTAAGGTAATAACAAACTATAACTCATTTTTAGAAATGGAAGATGTAGATAGGGATTCATTTAATGACTTAGATGAACTAAAAAACTTTTCATACACAATAACTAAAGGAAATAAGATCAGCTTTATAAAAGGAGTAATGAGTGTAGATGAATAATTTATTTAGTATTAGGGTAAAATGTGTTGCAGGAAATTCTAGTGGGATTTATGTAAAAACTAATGTTGTAGATTATGATTTAGTGTTATTTAGCTATCATTCTATTATTAATGAAGAAGGTAAGCCAGAAGATTATAAATTGTATTATTATGACGGAACATATGAAAAGATAGAGGTAATAGAAGAGAAAAAATATACAAAAGAAGATGGTGATTTAGTTATAGCTAAAGTCAAAAAACTAGAGGATAGGTTTAGAAGTAAAATAGAGGATACCTTCTTCGAGGATAGTAAGGAAGGGGAAAAGTTATCACTAAGGGGATTTCCTCAGAAATTATCAAATTCCATATCTCCTTTCCAAAAATTAAATGTTACAATAAATGATCAAAATCTAAATGAAAAATTTCATCAGTTTGAATTTGAAAGCAAAAATGGTTCTATCCCAGAGAAAGATGATACACAGGGGATGTCAGGTTCACCTATATTTAAAAAAGGTAAAGAATATGTAAGATTAAAGGGAATGTATCTAGAAATAAGAGATAAAGAGAATACCTTTGGAATGGGACATTTTCTAAAAAGTGAAAAAATTAAGAAGTGTTTAAAAGAATCTTGTCCAGAATATGACTTTGGTATTTCAGAAGTTTTAATTCAAAAAATAGAGAAAATTATAGATGAAATTAAAAATGAATTTTTAGAGTGTTTTGAATTGTATTCAGATGAAGAAAAGATGTGGAGAGATAGATTTAGTAAGTTAAAGGAAATTGTATTCAGAGAGAAGGATGTAATCATAAAAAATATTGAAAACTTTACTTGTAAAAATTATGATTTGTTTGAATTAGTGGAAAATCCATGTGAGTTAAAATCATATATAAGATGTCTCCTTTCAGCTATAATATGTGAAAGTTTTAATATTACAAAAGATTATTTTATAAACTTTATAAATAAGTATTCTTATTTATCTCCTAGTTTAGATTCTAAATACCCTAAAGTAGAACTAGCCAAAGCAATTCAATTTTTACATGAAAAACCTAACTATCAAGACAAAAATATTTTTGTGAAATATAAACCTACTAAAAATAATTGTAGGAACTGTGTTGTAAATGAGGAAAATTTAGGGTTAATAACTGCAGATTTAACTTTATTACCAAATCAACAACCAAATAATTTTATGAATTTTTCTACGAGTACAAAAATAAAAGTAAAATGTGCAGGATGTTTTTCAGATATAAGAGATACTTTAGATTATGAAATGGAGGAAAAATGGGGGAAGAACAAAGAATTCGAGATATAAAATTAAATCATAAGTTAGAGATATTAGATAACTTATACGATGGAAAGGTTACAAATAGCTATATACTTATAAAATATGAGTGCCTAGATGATTACTATAATGAGAATACTCTAAATTATATATATGGAGAGTTATTAGATAAAGATAAAGGATACTTTCAAAATTCAAGAATAGAAGTTATTCTTTTTATGAAAGATAAGGTTTCATCTGAAATAAAATATGAGTTTGAAAGAGATGAATTATTTGTAAAGAAATATTTTATAGATGAAGTAGATATAAATAATATTTCTACTTTAATTGAAACTATAAAAGATAATATTCCTTCTTTGGGAAGGATTGATAAAATCCTAGAAGGAAGAAGAAAAGAGAATATGATATTAGAAAAACTAAAAGAAGAGCTTTTTTCTAATGAAAATTATCCTCATCTATCTACAATAATGACTACAGACTTAAAGATTATCAGAGGAGATAATAATGAAGATTAGATCTATAACTATTGAAAATTTTAGAGGATATAAAAAATTTGAAAAAGAGTTTACTTCAAATATAATTTTAATTTATGGAAAGAATGGCTATGGAAAGACTTCGTTGTTTGATAGTATAGAATGGTGTTTAACGGGAGACATCAAAAGAATAGAAGAAAAGAATGATGATAAGAAAGCCTTTAAAAATATTGATAATCCTAATGAGGGAACAGTCAAAATAGTTTTTGAAGATGGATATATTATTGAAAGAATAATAGATTCTAATAATAAAAGTATACTAAAAACCCCTAGTTCAGAAGATGAAATAAAAGGTTTCCTGTTTAAGGAAGGAATTTTACAAGAAAATATTAATGAATTATTCAATTTTTCTTACTTGTTATCTCAGGACTTAATAAGTGATTTTATAAAGTCTATAAATCCAAAAGAAAGGTATGCTATTTTAGCAAAAATGCTAGGTCTTTCTAATGAATACGAAGTTTTAGCAACTTTAGATGAAGAATACAGAAATTTAAAGAAAAATAAAAAGGAACAAGTAAAAGAACAAAAAGAGCTAAATGATAAACTAAAAATATACTCAAATGATTTAGAAATAGAAATAATAAATGATAAAATGAGTTCTAAGTTTATCTCTCATGAATTAGAAAAATTAGATAGTAATGAAATTGATAAAGCTTTAAAAAAACAAGTAAAAGAACAAAAAAGTGTAGATGAAAATATTTTTAAGTATAATAACATTAATTTGATTTTAAATAGAAGTCAAGAATTTGAAAAAATAGAAGTAGAAATAAAAAATATAAAAGTAAAGAAAGAAAAATTAGATTATCTATATTTAAAAAAAGTAATAGAAGAACTTGAAGGAAATAAAGAAAAATTAGAGATAACGATAAGTAATAATTTATCTCTAATAGGATTATCTAAATGTGATGAGTTAGATTTAGAGAATAAAAAAGAAGAATATTTAGAAAAGAAATATGATTTATCTAAGTCTGAAAAAAACTTTGAGGGAATAAAAGAGCTATTAAAAGAAAACAAGTTATTTTTCGAAACTTTTCTTAAGTATGAAACAGAATTAAGAGAAGTAGAAATGTTAAAAAGATTAAATAATAATATACACAAAAATAGAAGCTTATATGAGGGACTAACTAGTAAGCTATATAATACAGTTAATGATTTTATCCAAAATAAAAAAGAAATAAAAGAGTGTCCTTTATGTAGAAAGACTTTTGGAAGTAAAAAAGAATTTAAAGAGTTATTAGAACAAAATTTAAATATTCACTCTAACGAAGAACTAAAAGAACTAAACAAATCTTATTCATTAAATACAAAATTAATAAATGAAAGTAATAATAGAATTGAAGAATATAAAGACATTCTAAAAGAAGAAGTAAGAAAAGAAGTTTTAATTCTTGAAGAAAAAGTTGAAAAAATAGAGGAAATTTTAAGCGCTAAAAATAAAGTAAATAAAATCGATTTAGAAGTTAGAACCAAAAGAGAGAGGTTAAAAATTCAAAAAAATGCTTCGCTAGAAGAAGATATATCTTTACAAAAAATAGAAATAGAAATAGAATATTTAACTTTGGAACTAGCTAATTTAAAAAATAAAGAATATGATAAATATGTTATATATATAGAGAAATATAATTTTGATGAAGTTAAGAATAAACTTATAACCCTTAATATGAATCAAGAAGAATTAAAAAATAAAATTAATGAACTTGAAGAATTAAAAAAATACTTATTGAATACTCAGAAAGTACAAGAAAAGATAAAAATAGAAAAAGAATGTAATGTTTCAAATGAAAGCTTAAAAAAGATAGATAAAAATATTAAAGAAGTTGAAAAATTCAAAGGGAAGGCTAAAAAGATTATAGAAGCAGAAACAAAGGACTATCTAGAAGGGTTTGAAGACTCTGTTAAGAAGCTTTATAATTATTTAACACCACAAAAAAACTTTCCAGATATTAACCTTCCTTTAAAACAATATCCAAAAGCACCAAGTGAGGCTAACTTAGAAATAGAAAAAAATGGAACGCAATATAATCCTTTATCTTTATTAAGTAGTGCTCAAAAAAATAACTTGGCACTTGCTCTATTCTTAGGAGGAAATCTTTCATCTAACCAGCTAAAGGTCGACTCTATTTTTATGGATGATCCAATTCAAAATATGGATGATATCAATATATATTCTTTTGTAGAAGTTATGAGAAGGCTTGTTAAGATGAGTCAGAAACAAATTATAATATCAACTCATGATGATAGGATAGCACAATATATGTTAGGTATATTGGGAGAGGAAATAACACCTATAAGGTTAAAAACACTAGGGGTAGTAGAATAATTGGAGCATAGCCTATAGAAGTACCTGCTAAATTGATATAGATGATAGTTCTGATTTTGCTAATGACAATATTAGACAACTTCAAGCCTATTTTAATGATGCTAATAATTTAGATTTCTTAAAGAAAATTATAGATATAAATTTTGCAATAAAAATAGACATCTTTCAAAATATCATATAATGAGCCAAGCATTAAAAGAATTTATGAATGGTATTTTCAAAATAAATAATAGGATCTAAGCAGGAGGACATTAACTCCTGCTTTTTTTTCTAGAAATTTTATTTAAATTTGACTTTTTCCTAAAAAAATCTAATACTTATAGTGATGAAAAAAAGAGAATGAAAAGTTATAGATAATTGAGGGAGGAGACAAAAAAATGAAGAAATTTTGCAGTATACTATTCCTACTGATATTAGTGGGATGTAGTGGAGTAGACAAAAGAGGCAATACAATAAAAGAAAGAGAGAAACCGGAATTTAGAGGAGTATGGATAGCCAGTGTTGTAAACATAAATTGGCCTAAAACTGTGGGGACTGGCAAAGATGCTGAAAAAGCCCAAAAAAAAGAGTTTATAAAGTTATTAGATCAAGTGGTAGAGATGAATATGAATGCTGTGGTAGTTCAAATCCGACCTACTGCTGATACTTTTTATCCATCGTCATTTGAACCGTGGTCAAAATATCTTACAGGAGAACAAGGAATATCACCTGGATGGGATCCATTGCAATTTATGATAGAGGAATCTCATAGAAGGGGACTGCAATTTCATGCATGGTTCAACCCATACCGGGTAACTATGAAAAAAGAAGACACTCCTATGAGTACCCATCCAGCTATTTTGAATCCTGAATGGACATTTAGATATGGAGGTAAATTATATTATAATCCCGGAATTCCAGAAGCTATGAACTATAGTATAGATAATATCATGGAAGTAGTAAAAAACTATGATATAGATGGAGTACATATGGATGATTATTTTTATCCATATCCAGTTAATGGAGAAAAACTACCTGATTGGAAAACATATTTGAAATATGGAAAAGATTTTCCTATAGCTGCTGACTGGAGGAGAGATAACGTAGATAAATTTATAAAAACGTTGAATAGTAAGATGAAGAAAGAAAAACCAAATGTTCAATTTGGTATCAGTCCCTTTGGTGTATGGAGAAATTATAATATAGATAAAAGTGGATCAAAAACCAGAGCAGGAATAACTAATTATGATAATCTCTATGCAGATACTAGAAAATGGATAGATAGTGGTTGGATAGACTATATCGTGCCACAGATATACTGGAACCAAGGGTTTAAGGTAGCAGAATACAATACTTTGGTTAATTGGTGGGCCCATGAAGTAAGAGGAACCCATGTAAAATTATATATTGGTCAGGCAGCCTACAAAGTGGGAACCAAAGGCTGGAAAAACCCAGATGAACTCATAAATCAAGTTAGATATAATAGGGGGATAAAAGGTGTAGAAGGGAGTATATATTTTAGTATAGATTCCCTTATAAATAATCCAATGAAAATAAAAGAAAATTTGAAAAAGACCGTATATAAAGAAAGGGTTGTAATCCCAGATTAAAAATTGTTTTAGGAGGGTAAGGATGAAAAGGATAATGTATATTTTTAGTGTTTTAATCATATTGCTACTTACAGCATGTGGGAAAAATGAAAAACAAGTAGAGAATGAAGTGAATAAGGTAGATCAAATATTGAGATTTAATTTAGATGCCGATCCCCCATCTGTTGACCCACAATTAAATACTGATTCATCTGGTGCAATGGTAATCAATAACACCTTTGAAGGATTGATGAGAAATGACGCATTAGGGAAGCCAGAACCAGCAATGGCAGAATCTGTAGATATTTCTGAGGATAAAACTGTATACACATTTCATTTGAGAAAAGATGCTAAATGGTCAGATGGTAAAATAGTAACAGCTGAAGATTTTAAATATGCTTGGTTAAGAGGATTAGATCCAAAAGTAGCCTCTGAATATGCTTATCAACTTTACTATATTAAAGGAGGACAGGATTATTTTAAAGGAAAAGGAAAAAGAGAAGATGTAGGATTAGAAGTTTTAGATGACTATACTTTAAGAGTTGTTTTAGAAGCTCCTACACCATATTTTTTAAATTTAGTGACATTTTTTACATATATGCCTGTAAGAAAAGATATAGTGGATCAAAAACCTGAAGGTTGGGCAAAAGATCCAAATTTAACAGTATCAAATGGTCCTTTTATTGTGTCGGAATACAAGATGAATAATAAGATTGTATTGACTCCTAATGAAAATTATTGGAATAGAGAAAATATAAAATTAGAAAAAATGGTACTTACTATGATTATAGAGGGAAGTACAGTATTGACTGCATATGATAACAATGAAATAGATGTTATATCTGGACAGGTACCTGTGCAAGAAATTCCTAAAAGACAGATGGAAGATTCGACCTTTAAAACACTACCATATTTAGGAACATACTATTATTTATTTAATGTAGATAGAGCTCCTACAAATGATATCAATGTAAGAAAAGCATTATCACTTGCTATCGATAGAGAAGCCATTGTAAATCAAATAACTAAAGCAGGGCAGATGCCAGCAACAGGATTTGTTCCCAATGGACTCATAGATTCTAAAGGGAATGATTTTAGAGTTACAGCTGGTGATTACGATATGTCTACAAAAGCCAATATAGAACTAGCTCGTGAATATCTAGCTAAAGCTGGATATCCAAATGGTCAGGGAATGCCTCCTGTGGAACTTATGTACAATACTAGTGAATCTCATAAATCCATAGCAGAAGCTATCCAGAGTATGTGGAAGGAAAATCTAGGAATAGAAGTTACTTTGGCAAACCAAGAATGGGCAGTATTTAAAACTACAAGAAATATGGGGAACTTTCAAGTTATGAGATCTGTGTGGCTTGGAGATTACAACGACCCTATGACATTTTTAGATATGTGGACTTCATATTCAGGAAATAATAATGCTCAGTGGAGAGCAACAGAAGATGGCAAATTTCCAGAGAATAAGAAATTTACACAATTAATTGAGGAGTCTAAGTTAGTAAGTGGAGAAGCTCGTGACGAAAAACTCTATGCTGCTGAAAAGATAATGATGGATGAGGCTATTATAGCACCTCTTTATTATTATACAGGAGTAGTAATGATAAAGGATAAAGTTAAAAACTGGGAAAGAGATATACTTGGAACCTGGTATTTTGGAAATGCAGAAATACAGGAATAATAGTGATTATAAACAAAAAGAGACTTATCCAAAAGGGTTAAGTCTCTTTTTGTTTATAAAATTTAATAATCTACAGAAAAAATATTTGTAAATTCTTCTCTAAATATTTCTGGGAGTCTATTTAAAAGGAGGCTTGTATCTCCATTGATACAAAAATCAACATTTCCTTTTTTATTTTCTTTGTTGAAAAGGTCCATGGAAATGAGTAAATTTAGCAGTTCAAATACAGATTCTCTAGAAGAATCTACAATTTTTTCAGGGAAAAATTTCCTTATATCCTCTTTTATAAGGGGATAATGTGTTCCGCCAAGAATAAGGGTATCTGTATCTTTTGGTATTTTCTCTAAATATTTCTTTAAAACTTCTAGGCGATTAGGATGACTTTCCCAACCAGATTCAATGAGGGCACATAATTTTTTACATGGGATACCGTAAAGAGAATCCTCTTTTGAATATTTTTTATAGGTTTTTTCATAAATTTTAGTTTTTACAGTAAAAGGGTTTGCAATATAAGCAATCTTTTTTTTCTTGCTTTCCAAAAGAGCTGACTTCACTCCTCCTTCTACTACTCCTATGATGGGAATAGGATATTTATTTTTTAAATATTCCAAAGAGGCTGCAGTGATGAGGCTACAGGCTATTATTATTACTTTACAATGATTCTGAATCATAAACTTCACTATATCTTCACTTAAACTTTGTATCTCTTTGGTAGTCTTAGTCCCATAGGGGGTATTTTTAAAGTCACCATAGTAGATAATATTCTCTCTAGGTAAAATTTTTCGTATCTCCTTCAGGATGGTCAGACCTCCAATTCCTGAATCGAATATTCCAATAGGCATTTTATTTTTCATAGTTGATCTCCTTAGTATCAAGATACTATTAAGTATAACCCTATATTTCAAATACTTCAAGATTAATATACTTTTAATATATATATTACATGTATAATATATATATGGGTATAAGTTGATTAATGATGGTCATTTATATAATATAATATCTATATTTTACAGAATGAGACATAAAAGATAAGATGTTTGTACAATAAATTAAAGGAAGGCGGGGATATTTATGTTTGGAACTCAAGAAATTAATAGCAACGGAATTTTAGAAATTGGTGGGGTATCGGTAAAAAAATTAAAGGAAGAGTATGGAACTCCCCTCTATGTTATGGACAAAAACTATATAGTAGAAAAGGCAGAATTAATAAAAAAAAGTTTTCAATCTAAAGTTTTTAAGACTGAGGTAGCTTACGCTTCTAAAGCATTTTTAACTGTTGGGATGTGTAAAATAGTAGAAAAATTAGATCTTTGTTTAGATGTCGTTTCTGGAGGAGAGATATATACAGCTTTAAAGGCTGGTTTTCCAATGGAAAGAGCTCATTTTCACGGGAACAGTAAGTCTATAGATGAACTTGAGATGGCAGTAGAATATGGGGTAGGAACTATAATAGTAGATAATCATCTAGAATTTGAATTATTAGAAGATATCTGTGAAAAAAACCAGAAGAAAATAAATGCAATTTTACGTGTAAATCCAGGGATAGATGCTCATACCCATGAATATATTCAGACTTCTAAGTTTGACTCAAAATTTGGAGAATCGATCTTTATGGAGGAGACAAAGGAGCTTATTAGAAGAATTCATGAGAGTGAATGGGTAAAATTTGAGGGACTACATGCTCATATAGGTTCTCAAATATTTGATATTAATTCTTTTTTAAAGGAAGCTGAAGTCATGACTGAGTATATAAGAGGATTGGTTGAAGAAGGTATAGGAGTAGAAACTCTTAATCTAGGAGGAGGATACGGTATCTATTATTCAGAAGGTGACCAGCCTGTGGATATAGAACTTTGCCTAAAGGAACAAGTAAAAATTATAGAGAAAATAAATGGAGAATATAATTTAGGGATCAAAAAACTTCAGATTGAACCAGGAAGATCTTTGGTAGCCAATGCTGGAACTACCCTTTATACTGTACAGGGATTAAAAACTACTTATTCAGGTAAAAATTACTATTTCATCGATGGAGGAATGACAGATAATATAAGACCAGCTCTATATCAGGCAGTTTATAGTGGAACTATTGGAAATAGATGCTTAGAAGAAAAAGAAAATATGGTAACTGTAGCAGGGAAATGCTGCGAATCAGGAGACTTAATTTTAAAGGATACAAAATTACAAAAAGCAGAATTAGGAGATGTTTTATGTATCTTTGGTACAGGAGCATATAACTATTCCATGGCAAGTAATTATAATAAAATTCCTAGACCAGCTGTAGTTATTGTAGAAAATGGGGAATCATCTCTTATGGTTAGAAGAGAATCATATGAAGACTTAATAAGAAATGATCTATAAAAAGTAAGAGAACTTCCTCTTTCTGATTCTCCTTCTTTATTAAAGACGGAGAAAGTAGGAGCGAAAGATATAAAATAGTCTACTTTCACATTGGCTATATTCTCTGTCTTTATTCGCATCTAAAAGAAATGATTCTGTATCATTTATTTTAAAAATCGCGACATTGGAGGATAAGAGAAAGTTCAGATTTTTTTTAATATTCAAGGAGATGCTTATGCCAAAAATATTTAATAAATTATATAATAAAGAAACTAGGAAAATGTTGAGGGGAAATATGACTCAACAGGAAATATTATTGTGGGAGAGACTTAAAAACAAAAAAATATCGGGTTATAGATTTCATAGACAATATGGTATAGGAAGATACATAGTTGATTTTTATTGCTCTAAACTAAAATTAATTATTGAACTTGATGGAAAACATCATCATATGAGAGAAGGAAGAGAATATGACACAATTAGAGATGATTTTTTGATTTCATTAGGACTAATCGTAGTACGATTTGATAATAAAGAAATAGATGAAAATATAGAAAAAGTAATCTACATGATAAAAGAAATGATAGAACTTCCTCTTTCTGATTCTCCTTCTTTATTAAAGACGGAGAAAGTGGGATCGAAAGATATAAAATAGTCTACTTTCATTCTAGCTATATCCTCTGTCTTTGGTGAAAGAAAGAGGAAAACAAGGAGAAAGTTCAGAGAAGTTTTAGTAAATTATTATCAATAAAATGAAGGATAAGACTATTGAATTTGTAAATAGGAATAGAAGAATAAAGAAAAGGGAGTTAATAATATGAATGAATATTTTAAATATATATAGGTGCAACTATCGTTGGAGAAGGAATCACTCTTTTTTCAAATTACTTCCTAGAAAAATACAAATTAAAAAAAGAAATTATTTTAGTTAATAAAAAAATAATTGATAAATCTTATATTGAAACCTATTATTCTTTATTAGAAATTAAAAAATATTACGAAGAATTTATAGAGCCTGGAAATGAATTTAAAAACTCTACTGACTATAAAGATTTTGCACCATTAAATAAACTATTAGAATTAAAAGAAAAATTAGAAATACAAGAAATTTTTATATCGGATGATTTGAAAATAAGAGTAGATAATTTCTTTGAAAGCGTCTCTATGCATTGTTCTATGGCAATGGCGTTAAACATAAATGATGGATATGAAGAAATTGTTTCTCAAAATAGTATAGAAGAAGTTGCAACTAAAGCAATACAAAATTTAAATGAATTACTAAGTTATATAAAAAAAAGATTTAATTAACCATAATAATAAAGGTGGTGTTTTATGTCCTGGGCTCATTTTTTACTTTTTGATCTTATTTCTCTAAATCAAATGGAAAATCTTTTAAATAATTTTAGAAATATACCTACTTTTAAGACTTGTGAAGGTGATATTCATATAAAAGAAAGTTCTTTAAAAGATGTTTATGGTAATTTTTATTTATTTTCAACTTGCGGAATTTCATCAATTGAAAGCCTTATAAATCGAATATTTGAAGAAAATAAAGTATTTAAGAATTATGATAGTTTAAATAGCATTGAAAAAAAAATTGATAAATTAATTTCTATTTATCCAAAACTTAATTTTTTGAAAGAAAGTGATAATGATGTTTATAAACATTATAAAAACTTTAAAAAATTAAAAAAATATAGAAATATTTTAACTCACTTTAAAAGTCCGTTTTTTTATCATACCGGTTCAAACTATACCGTTCCACTGAAAGGTGGGGGGGGAGCTCAAAAATACGATTGCTATTGTCTTACTAAAAATAGTAATGATCCACAAAAATTACAAGAAATTGATTTTAGATATAAAAATATGATAAATTATTTTATTTCTGTTAAATTTCTACATAATTTCATTATCCATTTTTTTTATAAAGATAAATATGATTTAGAAAGGTATTTATTTGATAAAAATAAATATTGTTTTACAGTCGAAGATTGAATATAAAAGAGAAATCTTATTAAGGTTCCTTTTACAAACACTGAAATAACTTGATTTTATAGTAGATTTAAATTCAAATAAGAAAGGATATAAAAGCCCTATAAACTTTGACACTTTTTTAGTGTCTAGTTTATAGGGCTTTTTACTTTTTTTTTAATATCCACCTCTTGCAGAACTTGTCGTTTTATTTGCTAAAAGTACAAACGGAACCAGAGCTAAGGTGATGAATCCAGCAATTAAGAGGACATCATTTACTCCCACGGTAGCAAATTCCTCCTTAATCTGTCGCATTTTTACTTTTATTATAACCTTATTTAAAACTTAGGTGAAGTAAAATTTGAAAAAGGCAAAAAATCAAGAATTTCAAACTCTTTGGGGAAATGCTAAATTGTAATAAGGTAGAAAATATGTTACAATTTAGTCTGAATTTAATGGAAAAAGATTAGAAAAATCAAGTGAAAGGAGCAGAAAAATATGATGGAAAATTTAAATCAATGGTTATTTTTATCGATTAATAACTTGGCAGGGAAAAGTGATGTTTTAGATAACGTAGGAGTGTTCTTAGGAGAAAAAGGACCTTTTATTTTTATAGGGTTGATAGTGTATATATATTTTAAAAAGCAGAATAAAAAGGAAGCTATATATGCTACAATTACTGTTATTTCAGCCATACTACTCAATCATTTGATAGAATTGTTTTATTATCATCCTAGACCATTTGCGGATGGATTAGGGATAGTCCTCAAAGAACATATAGCAGACAGTTCTTTTCCTTCGGATCATACAACCTTTATGCTAGCTTTATCTTGGTCTTTATTTATGTTTAAAGACACTCAAAGATGGGGAAAAAATATGTTGATATTAGGAGTATTATTGGGACTTTGTAGGGTATTTGAAGGTGTCCACTATCCATTTGATATATTAGGAGCATTAGTTATGGGGCATTTTAGTGCCAATATGGTTTATAAATTAAAAGAGAAAATGAGACCGTTAATAGATTTGATTTTAAAAATAGATAATAAAATTTTTAGAAAAGCCTAACTAGTAATTCTTGATTACTAGTTACCAATTATATAGATGGGGTGAGAGATTTGCAATTTATAGTAACAGAGGGAATGGGATGGTTAGAAGTTGTAACTGGAAGTATGTTTTCAGGTAAGAGTGAGGAATTGATAAAAAGACTGAGAAGATCAAAGTATGCACGTCAAAAAGTAGTAGCTTTTAAACATGCAAGTGACGTGAGATATGATGATGCAAAATTGGCTTCACATAGTCAATCTTTTATAGAGGGTGTACCAGTAAGAAATGTAGAAGAGATGAAAAAAATATTCTTTGAAAAGTACAGTGATGCACAGGTAATAGGAATAGATGAAGTACAGTTTTTTGGCAACGCAGTTGTTAAATTTTGTGAAGATTTGGCTGATATGGGTAAAAGAGTTATCGTAGCCGGTCTAGATAAAGATTTTAGAGGAGAGCCATTTAAACCCATGGATGAACTTTTGGCTAGAGCTGAATATGTAGACAAATTCCAAGCTATTTGTGCTGTGTGTGGGAATCCTGCTACAGTATCTCAAAGACTTATAGATGGGGAACCTGCTTACTATGATGATCCTATTGTATTGGTAGGAGCTACAGAATCTTATGAACCTAGATGTAGAAAGTGTCATAGAATAAAATATAAAAATGAGACCATGGGTAATATCTATTTTATAGTAGGTACTGGAACTGAAATTGGGAAAACTCATGTTACTTTAAAATTGATAGAGGAAGATCTTAAAAATAAAAAAAATGTAATGGCATTGAAACCTATAGAAACAGGATCAGAAATTTTTGGTAAAAACTTAGAAGGGTCGGATACTAAAAAATATGCAGATCTTTTAGGTAAAAGTGTAGAAGAAATAAATACATATTTCTTTAAAAAACCTATGTCTCCTCATATTGCAGCAAATTTAGATGGAAAACAAATATTTATCAATGAAATAAAGAAAAGAATAGATGAAGAAACTCAAGCTAATGAAATTTTGTATGTTGAAGGTGCAGGAGGTTTGTTAGTTCCTTATAAAGATAGGTATACATATCTAGATCTTTTAGTGAATTATAGAAAAAAATCTGAGGTTATAGTAGTGGCTAATAATTCTTTGGGGACGATTAATCACACTTTATTAACAATAGAGACCTTAAAGAGAAATGATATTATGATAAAGGGAATTATCTTTAATAATAAGGATAACGATACCAATGAAATTCTATTGAAGGACAATATAGAAACTATAGAAAAATTAAGTGGGATAAAGGTGTTAAAAAACATGGAGTATGACGGAGGCAAAAGTGAATTTTAGGAGTTTAGAAAAAACAACCAAATTTGGGTATTTATTTCATATTTCATACAGGGGAACAAAATTTCATTCTTTTGATGAAAATAAAGATGAAAATTCTACAAAGAAAACTGTGAAAGGGGAATTCATAAAGATATTAGGAGAATTAGGCGTTACATGGGCTAAGGGAGTTCAGCAAGGTGGAAGAACCGATGGTCAAGTAAGTGCTAGAGAGAATATATTATATATAAATTCAAATAATAAGATAGATAAGATCTC
>Ga0316197_10001491_pt1 | contig 16671 bp, 18 predicted proteins | sample OudBiesiAoxic_MG_FD_204939 | JGI IMG/M metagenome (GOLD analysis project Ga0316197, IMG submission 204939) | Coastal sediment microbial communities from Oude Bieten Haven, Netherlands - site A oxic | ecosystem: Environmental > Aquatic > Marine > Coastal > Sediment | place: Netherlands... | reverse complement strand
AAGGTATAAAAAATGCAATTGAAGCCTATGTTCCTGAAAACAACCGTTCCCAGATTATAGACAAGGAGGAATATCATATTATCCTGGACGCCTATAATGCAAACCCAAATAGCATGGAAGCAGCTCTGGAATATTTTAATACTCTTCCCGGGAATGGAAAAGTTATTTTTCTGGGGGATATGTTTGAATTAGGTAAAGACGCCGATGAGGAACATCAAAAAATTGTTGATCTGGCTTCAGGAATGAATTTTGATAAAGTCTATCTCGTAGGGCAAAATTTCTATAAAACGCATTCAAAATTCACAAAATTTGCAACTTTTGAAGACTTATCCGACTTCCTTAAAAGCAATAAATTAAAAAAAGGCAACCTCCTAATTAAAGGATCCCGGGGCATGGCCCTTGAAAGAATTCTGGATTATCTGTAATTTCTGTGTGTTGCTGAGTGTATTGGGTTATCTAAAAAACAAAACCACACCTAAGGTGTGGCTTTCTGTTTGTGGAGTGTATTGGATTAACTCGATAAGCTCGCTGATCCAAATACAATCCGCTGCTGCAAATAGAAAATCAAAACCGGTTTTTACCGGCATGGATCTTTTATACTTGCCAAACTCAGGAACAAGTTTCCTGTTTAGCAGGTATAAAAAATCCACGCAAACTTGCGTGGATTTTCTGCTTGGTGTGGAGTGTATTGGATTCGAACCAACGACCCCCGCCCTGTCAAGGCGGTGCTCTAAACCAGCTGAGCTAACACTCCTTTTACCATTATATGGGTTCTATTAAACCAATTATTAAAACAGGCTGCAATATCGTAAAATTATCGCGATCATCCTTAAATTATATAAGAAGATCGCACATTATAAAGATTTAAATTACATTTCCCTTTCATGGTCCTTTGGGGAACTATTTATCCCTTCTATATAAATAAAGTGTGTTACTTTTATGCAAATTAATTTTGTTCAAAATGAAGATAGTTTCATGGAATGTTAATGGTATCCGGGCCATAATCAAAAAGGAATTCTTTGAATCAATAAATGTTTTAAATCCTGATATACTATGTATTCAGGAAACAAAGGCCCAGGATAATGAAGTAGAGAAAGCCTTATTACCCCTAAAAGAGCAACAACTTTATATTAATTCTGCTGAAAAAAAGGGCTATTCCGGTACTGCGATTTTAAGTAAATCTAACCCTATCACTATTAGTTATGACATGGGAATATCTGAGCATGATACAGAAGGAAGGGTAATCTGTGCTGAATATGCAGACTTCTTTTTAATAAATGTTTATGTACCCAATTCTGGCCAGAAATTAGTACGATTACCATATCGCAGTAAGTGGGATGCCGAATTCCTTCAATATTTAAAGGAAAAAGAGAAAATAAAACCCCTTATCGTATGTGGGGATTTTAATGTTGCCCATCGGGCCATAGACCTTAAAAACGACAAATCTAATTACAATAAAACAGCGGGGTACACCCAAATTGAAATAGATGGAATGGACAATTTCATAAATTCCGGTTTTGTCGACTCTTTCAGAAATCTAAATCCGGATGAGGTGGCTTATACCTATTGGAGTTATCGCTTTAAGGCACGTGAGCGCAATACAGGCTGGCGTATCGATTATTTTTTAATAAGTAAGTCACTGCTACCCAAAGTTAAATCTTCTAAAATCCTGCCGGAATTCTTTGGTTCTGACCACTGCCCTATTCTTCTGGAAGTGGATATATAAGGCTTAAAGTCCGCTAATTTTTCTCCTTAGTTTTTTAACTAATTTTCCTACGGTAAGCCCTTGCACGATTATGGAAAAAATTACGACAACATAGGTCATTACCAAAAATAACTCTCTATGCATTTCGTAGGTTAGCCCAAGTGCCAGGGCAATGGATATAGCTCCTCGTAACCCGCCCCAGGTCATTATAAGATTGGTGTTCGGAACAAAATCTAAACGCTTTGCAAAGACATTTACGGGGATAATTAGAGAGGTATACCTGCAAATTAACGCAATAGGTATGGCCAGGAGTCCGGCCATAATAAATTCGGGCTCCAGGTCTAAAACCAATAATTCCATTCCAATAAGTACAAAAAGCAACGTATTTAAAAGAATGTCTATCAGTTCCCAGAACTTATCCACGTAATTTTCCGTAAGTTTAGACATTGCCAGTTGTCTAGCTGTATTTCCTCCAACAATTAATCCTGCAACTACCATTGCCAGCGGAGCAGATATGTGTAAGTATTGTGCAACTATAGTCCCGGTCATAACCGTTGCCAATGTTATAATGACTTCTATGTCATAATCGTCTATAGACTTCATTAATCTTACTGTTATCCAACCCAGTATCCCTCCCCAAAGTAATCCCCCGCCAACTTCATGAATAAAAAGAGTAAGAACATTGGTCATAGAAAAATCTCCGGAACTTCCACTTGCAATCCCGAAAATGGTTAGAAAAATTACAACCCCAACCCCATCATTGAAGAGTGATTCCCCCACTATCTTAATTTCCAATTTTTTAGGCACGTTAGCCTTTTTTAGTATGCCCAAAACGGCGATTGGGTCTGTTGGGGATATAAGTGCTCCAAAAAGAAGGCAATTAATAAATTGAACCTCTATCCCTATTGCATGTAGCATATAATATATAATTATTCCAACGAGAAAAGTAGAAACAAGAACCCCAAAAGTTGCAAAAATTAAGATGGGCCATCTAAGTTCCCTTAATTTTTGCAAATCGGTATGAAGGGCACCGGCAAACAGTAAAAAGCTGAGCATGATATCAAGCAGTACAGATCTGAAGTCTATATGTGTTATGATATAGCGTTCTGCATTTAATAAGGTATCATCAAAATAACTAAGTGCAAAAACCCCAAGTGTAAATAAAATGGTTATCACAGTAAGCCCTATGGTGTTTGGTAGCTTAATGAATCTTACATTTAGATAACCAAAGAATGCAGAAATAAACACTAATATGCTGGCAATAACAAAATAATCCATAGGCTGCTAATATATTCAATTCCTTTTAAAAAGGTATCATTTAGATTTTAAGCCATGTGAAATTGTATGGCGACTGATCAAAATCATTCCGAATTTAAAATCTCCAGTATAAATTCGAATCTCAATTAATGTTTAACCTTAAAAAAAATATCATGACACTAGTTAAATTTAGAAAAAGGTCAAGGCCTTTTGGAAATCTGATCACTTCCGATTTTTTTGACATGGAAAATTTTTTCGAAGACAAATTTTGGAATCGTGGTTTAGTAAATGATCGCTTCTGGAATGCAAGAGCTGGTGAACCTGCCCTGAATATTATGGAAAAAGATGACCACTTTGAAATTGAATTAGCAGCACCGGGATTTGCCAAAAAAGACTTCGAGATTACTATTGACGAAGGATACCTTAATATTTCGGCAAAAAAAGAAATGAAAAAGGAAGATAAGGAAGAAGATTACACTAGAAGAGAGTTTAGTTACAACTCATTTGAAAGATCCTTGCTTTTACCAGAAAATGTTAAAGAAGAGGAAATTAAAGCAAAATACAATGATGGTGTTTTAAGCTTTAAACTGGCAAAAAAAGAAGTAGCTGTAAAAGCTAAACCAAAAGTTATTGAGATTAGTTAATTTCTAATTCTTCGCTTAAAATGCCCTCTATTTGTGATCTTAAATTTGTCCATGTAGTAAAAGATCGCACAGGAGGGCATTCTTTTTGGATCAATTTAAAAAGTCCCTAACCAAAACATTACAAACTGGTCTTTTGTGGAATTTGTAGATTAGAAGAATTCTCCAAAGCCTTTATCGCCGCCTCATAGCCTAAATTGAAAACAGTATCCATATCTCTTAAGGAGAATGTTCTATGATTAATCAAATCCTTTGGAGATATTACCAGGGTGCAATCCCTAAACTTGGGGAGAGAATCCTTAGCAGCCCTTATCTGGTATGCGCGTTCTAAGACATTATAAGACCGTTTTAACTGATCTATTTCTACTTTTAGAAAAGGGTTTACGTAAACACCTATAATATGTTTACAATGGTCTTTGATGAGATCTACGGGAAAATTGTTTAAGGCCCCACCGTCTACATAATAAGAATCAGCTATTTTTATCGGTGTAAAAACTCCCGGAAATGCTGCGGAAGCCAATATAGGTCTGATAAGCTCTCCTTTAGTAAATACTTTTAAACTCCCTTCCAAAATATCTGTAGCTGTTATAAACAAGGGAATTTTCAGGCTCTCAAAATTGTCTTCAGGAAAGAACACAGAGAAATCGTCATATAACTTCTCAGTATCAACAAATCCGGGTTTACCCAATGCATAATTATTAAGGCTAAAAATATTCACTTCTTTTATGAATTCCAGGATTTGCTTCCAATTTAAACCGCCGGCATACAGTGCTCCTATAACAGCACCGGCACTTGTTCCTGCTATACGGGTAATCTGAAAACCAAATTCATCAAGAGCCTTTAGAACCCCTATGTGAGCAATACCCCGGAATCCACCCCCGGACAAGACCAATCCTATCTTCATAATATAGCTATTAGTTCAAAGATACTCTATATCTATTGGTTAACTGCAGCGGGATTAGTAACTTATCTTATGATGAAAATTTAGTAAACAAAATTTCTTGAAAACAAAATACTTCATAAAAAAATACCATAGGCGTTTTTATACACTTATGGTATTTTTAAACATTTTAATTATTGCTATTCAGGTAATCTTTTTCTCTTAAAAACCTTTGTCAGGATAAAGGGTACTAATACCCTAACAACAAAGCCATCAATACCTCTCATTAAATTAAAAGGATAGAAATACGTTTTAATCTCCTGGACGCTGTGTTTTGTATATTCCTTATTAATCTCCCTTTGCAGTGCAAGAATTTTTAAATCCTCGTCAATTTCCTTAAATGAGTTGTATTTTTTGTTCATGGTTCTTCAAAAAAGTATTCAGAAAACATTTTCAGCAGAGGTTTATTTAACTTATCCCTAAATCTGTAGCCAATAATTCCAAGAATCAGATAAATAAGTCCAACTATCGCGAATCCATAAATAATGTTGTCCATTGCATTGCCAATTGCAAAAGAAGCCGCCATGCTCAAAAACAATAAGGCCAGAACAGCTAATGTACCTACCAGAAAAACCTTTGCCATATAGGTAACCAAAACCATAGAGATTTTAAAACTTTTGAGCCTGGCGTATTCCATGCTATGCTCCACATAGGAACTAACATTTTCGTCTAATTCAGAAATATTTTGTCTTAATCCTTCAAAAGCCATAAGAATCTATTTCTGCAATTGTGCATTTTTCTTCCTGATCTCTTCAAGCTTACGTTCTAATTGAACAATTATTTCATCTGCTTTATAACTCATCGTAGAGATAGTATCTTCGAGTTTTTGTTCAAAAACTTCTTTTCGCTCATCAGCTACTTTAGTGAGTTCGTCTTTAGCATGAGAAATTCGTTCAGTTAAATCATGCTTGGTTTCAAGTGCTTTATCTTTAATTTTTTTTCGGGTCTTAATCCCTTCATCAGGAGCATAAAGTATTCCTATACCAGCTCCTATTGCTGCCCCTGTTAACAGAGCTAACAAAACATTACTACTGTTGTCTGACATGATAAATTTTTTTAGGTTAATATTAATAATCAGTTAAGTTATGGCATAGACTTTCTTTACCAAATGATCTTTATCATTTCAATGAAAATTTTATATTAAATTATACCCAATTCAGGAATTAGACGAAGTGATAGATGAGTACGACCGCATTTTTTATGGCTACCTGAGGATTTTATGTAGTTGCACGTTTTTAGGAGTTCAACAGCTGAAAAGATTGCTTTGCTATTTCCAGTTCTTCATTTGTGGGAATGACTAAAATTTTCACACTGGAAGACTCCATCTGTATTTCGCGAAAATCAGAGGATATCTGGTTATTCTTCTCAATATCCATATCGATACCAAAAAAATCCATTTCAGAGCAAACAAGCTCTCTGAGATAACTGGAATTTTCACCTATACCGGCAGTAAATATAAGGGCGTCCAGCCCATTCATTGCAGCGCTGTAAGCCCCTATATATTTTTTAATCCTATATGCATTCATTTCCAATGCCAGCTGACATTGAGTATCACCTTCGCTAGCTTTCGACTGAATTTCACGCAAATCACTAAATCCGGTGAGTCCAAGCATTCCACTTTTCTTATTGAGCAATTCATTTACTTCGGGCAAACTATAGCCAAGCGATTCTACCAGGTAAAAAATCAAGGAATGATCAATATCTCCACTTCTGGAACCCATGATAAGTCCATTTGAAGGAGCAAAGCCTAAGCTATGATCTATACTTTGTCCATTTTGCACAGCGGTAATACTACAACCATTGCCTAAATGAATACTAATTATCTTTGTTGTTTTTTTATTCAGAAAGCGTATCGCTTTTTCTGTTACATATTTATGACTGGTACCGTGAAATCCGTAGAGCTGAATACCGTGCTCGTCATAAAATTCATTCGGTATGGCATACTTACGAGATTTTAAAGGAATAGTCCGGTGAAAGGCGGTATCAAAAACAGCAACCTGTTTGGCATTAGGAAATAATTCTTCTGCAATCAATATCCCCTCAAGGTTATGTGGATTGTGCAATGGTGCTAACTTACTCAAATCTGCAATCTTATCTTTTACTTTCGCGGTAATCTCTGTAGTCTCGGAAAAGGCTGTTCCACCGTGCACCACCCTGTGCCCTACAACATTTATTTCGTTTGCATTGCCTATAGCCCCATTAACAGGATCCAATAGCATTTCAATTACGTGTTCCAATCCTTTTCTATGTGATTGAATCTGAAGACTTTCATCAACCTCAAAACCTTCCTTTACATACTTCAATCTAGCATTTTTCAGACCTATTCGATCAACCATCCCAGAGCATAAAACACTTTCTGAAGGCATATGCACTAACTGATACTTTATAGAAGAACTACCTGTATTAATAATTAGGATATTCATTGAAATGACTAAATTATACTGCCTGGGCCTGTATGGCAGTTATAATAACTGTATTAAAAATATCGTTTACCGTACTTCCCCTGCTCAGGTCGTTTACGGGCTTATTGAGTCCCTGGATTATTGGACCTATGGCCAGTGCACCGGTTTCTCGTTGCACGGCTTTGTATGTATTATTACCTGTGTTAAGATCAGGAAATATAAAAACACTTGCCTGTCCGGCCACTTCAGAATCAGGCATTTTGGTTTTACCAACTTTTTCATCTACGGCGGCATCATATTGGATAGGTCCCTCCACTTTCAAATAGGGTGCTCTTTTTTTAACAAGCTCCGTAGCTTCGCGCACTCTTTCTACATCCTCACCAGCACCCGAAGATCCGGAAGAATATGAAAGCATAGCAATTTTGGGGTCTATTTCAAATGCCAAACTAGTCGCTGCAGAAGTAATCGCTATTTCAGCCAACTGTTCTGCATTCGGATTAGGGTTTATTGCACAGTCGCCATAAACGGAAACCCTGTCTTCCAAACACATAAAAAATACGGAAGAAACAATAGATACATTGGGTTTGGTCTTAATTAATTGCAGGGCCGGCCTGATAGTATGCTGAGTGGTATGAACAGCTCCCGAAACCATACCGTCTGCATCTCCTTTGTAGACCATCATCGTTCCAAAATAAGAGATATCGGCCATGAGATCTTGTGCCATAGCCCTGTCTACATTTTTATGCTTACGCAATTCATAAAGTGTATTGCTATAATCCTTAAAATAGGCTGAATTGAGGGGATCTATAATGCTTATTTTTTCAAAATCGAGTAGCAAATCAAGTTGTTTTGCCTTTTCCTTTATCTCTGCAGGATCTCCCAAAAGAGTTAGTTTTACCGCATCTGCATCGATTAGTTCTTTTGCCGCCCTAAGTATGCGCTCATCTGTGCCTTCAGGTAAGACAATATGTTTTTTCTCGGTTTGCGCCCTTTTAAGGAGATTATATTGGAACATACGTGGAGTTATGCCGTTTGCTTGAAAAGTTATTAAGCGCTCTGTTAAAGCATTTACAGGAACAAATCTTGTAAAGTCCTGAATAGACTGTTCTATTTTTTGTTTATTTTCTGCATATATTTTAGAACGTATAGCCCCGACCTTATTGGCTATAGCGAAGGTACCTCCCTCAACCGAGATGATAGGAACCACTTCCGAAAGACCTTCAATTAACCTAATAACGGTATCCTCAGGTATAAGTCCGCCAGAAAGTACTATTCCAGAGGCCGTTGGATAGTTAGAAGATAAGTTAGCCTGCAGGGCCCCCAGGATTATATCAGACCTATCACCGGGAGTGATAACCAAACCGTATTCTTTGAAATGAACAAGATAATTTCGCAATTGCATGGCACCCACACTAAAATTATCCACCTGGTTGTTCAAAAATTCCTCCCCAAAAAGAATTTTACCTTCCAATTCATTAACAATCTCTTTCATGGTTGGGTTACCGAGGGATGGATTTAACGGAATAGTGCCAATTAGCACTTCGGGCGGAAGTGCTTTTAAAAGACCATTGGTTACTAAATTTACATTTTTGGGTTGCACTTTATTGGCAATCACCATTAAAACCTCTACACCTTTATCAGTAAAGGAATCATATGCGAGGTAAAGGTTATCAACCAATTCCTCCAGGGTTTTACCTACCCCGCTTGCGAGGATAACTGTTGGAATTCCAAGGTTTTTGGCCATGTAAACATTGATATCCCATTCTATAATAGATCCTTCCCCTGAAAAGTCTGTCCCCTCAACCAAAACAAAATCAAAACGAGATTCAATAGCTTTGTACTTCTCTATGATCTTGTCTAATACCTCATCATCCTTATCTTGATTGTACTTCTGGATAACCTCACTTCGGGTGCATGCATAAGCATCATCATACTCCATTTGTATTCCAAAATAAGAAATCACAGTGTTAATATGATTATCTTTCTCCCCCGGGCCATAATCATTAATTATTGGCCTGAAATACCCTACTTTGGCAGCTTTCCCCAATAATAAATGCATGAGTCCCAATGATATTATAGATTTGCCGCTATTGGGCTCGATGGTAGCTACATAAATGGCTTTGCTCATGGATACCAGGATTTTTAAAGTGCAAATTTATGCTATTCTGTTTACTCCAACGATAATCTTTGCTTCTAAATAGTTTAAGGATTGGATTAGTAACATAAATAGTAAAATGGATTGTAGTTTTTATGTTTCTTTAGCTTAAGAATACTATTACTCCACCTCCGGAAGGACTAAAAAAGGAATCTTTGTTTTGAAAGCAACTTTCTTAATAACGGGTTCGTGCGTTAATCCTTTGAAAAAGCCGTGTTGCGAATTAATCATTGCAATCATTCCTGCATTTTTCTTTTCACATAAATCGTTAATTTTTAAAGCGATATTCGGATGATAGTCAAAGTTTTCAAAATCAATGTTCTCTTCTCCTAATAAATCACGAAGTAATTTCTTTAATTGAAGTTGTTCTTCGTTTAATTCCTTTTCTACATTGACGTGTATTACATTAATCCTGGCTTTTCGAAGTTTGGCAAGATCGAGCAATGGTTGTAATTCAACCCGTTGGTATAAGTGCTTAAAATTTGTGGCAAACAAAATTTCATCGAAAGAACTGAAATCATATGAATTGGGAACTGCAATTACCGGACAAAAGTTAATATGCTTTAAAACACTCACAGTATTGCTACCCATAAAAATTTCGCTTATTCCCGATGCACCCTGGGTTCCCATAATAATATAGTCAGCATCCTTATCTATTACTTCACGACCAATTGCATTTAACAATGAATCTGCAACCAGTTCACCTTCAAACTGGTGTCCCGGAACCTTATTGATTTTATTTAAATGATTTACTATTTTTTTAAGCTTTCGTTCAGATTCTTGAACCGTAATCTCATGCAGCCTGGTTTCTCGTTCCTTGTTAATTGTGCTTATTAAGCCTGAAGGACTTACCTGGTGTGCGTGAATTATGATGAAAGAACATGGCGATTGTTCAAAAAAGAATGTCGCATATTTAATTGCGTGCCATGCATTTTTAGAAAAGTCTGTAGGTAGAATTATGCGCATCATTTTAATAAGTATTTAAATTCTTGTTGAATCAGAAACAAATTTTGGTGCTCATTGAGGCAAAACCAGCAATGGGATTTTTGAATGAAAGCCTACTTTTTTCACAACGGCTTCATGGGTTAGTTTTTCAATAAAAGTATGCTTATAATTTATTAAAACAATAATATCCGCCATAGTATCTTTCGCAAAACTAATTATGGAATCAGCTACAGTAGCCTTCAATTCCACATCCTGAAAAGAATGGGCAACGTTACCCAGTCTTTTCGTTAAAATCTCTTTATTGGTTATTTGTTCTTCAAGTAAGGTAAATTCCTGAGCTACATAACATATTGAAATTTCCGAATTCCATATTGTTGCCAGTTCAATAAGTGGTTTCAGTTCATATTTGGTATAAGGTCTCGTAAACTCAGTGGGAAATAAAATCTTATCCATGTCTTTAAAATCATGTTCACTTGGAACTGCAAATATGGGGTAGTCGTTAACCCTTTTAATAAGCTCTACCGTATTACTTCCCATAAATATTTCTTTTGCCCCTGTTGCTCCTTTAGTTCCCATGACAATTAAATCAATATCCTTTTCAATACATATTTCATTAACTGCATTGACTATGTCGTCTGACTTGGAAAGTTTTTCAAAAGTGTGGTTTTTATTGGTATGATTCACCTCCAGATACTGCAAAATCTTATCAAGTTCAATTGAAGAATTTTTTGCAAGTGAATCATAAATCACCCCCAATCTTTCCTTACTCTTGTCTCCAAGAATATTAGCAAAACTAGGTTCATACGTATTTAATACATAAAATTGACAAGCAAGATGTTCATGCATCTTCAGAGCTGCGAAAATGGCATTCCATGCATTATCTGAAAAATCGGTAAGTAATAAAATTTTTTTCATCTCAATCTATTATTTAATAACCTCAGCTGTATCTCTAATAACCAGGAAAGGTATTTTTATATGAAACCCTATCTGGTCTACATTTTGTCGTTCAAAAAGTCGTTCAAAAAATGAGTGTTTTCTATTCATCATCATGAGTAGATCAATCTCATTAATTTGGACATATTTTAAAATTGCATCTGGCATTAAGCTACCCTTTAATTCAGTAAATGTTGTAGACAAACCATCTAAACTGTGATACAGAGCCATCTTGTTTTCCTGTTGACCCGCAGTCAGATCATACTCTTCTTTTACATGTAAAACAATAAGTTTTGCCTCATTCATTTTGGCCATTTTTATGGCTATATTCAATTCTTCTTCCTTATAATTTGTCAAATAGTCTGATGGAAGCAAAATTCTTTTAATTTTTTGGAAGGTATAGTTTTCCGGAACTACCAGAACCGGTGCAATAGCTTTACGCAGAGCATAAACCGTATTTGTCCCAAGAAAAATCTCTTTAGCCCCCGTGGCGCCCTGAGTTCCCATCACAACCATATCAATTTCTTTTTCTACCGTTACTTCATTGATCTCATCTGTAAGCGTATTAAAAGCTGAAATAATGGAATAGGTATGTTTTGGATTCTTGTAGTTTTTCTTTACATCTTCGAGTGTTTTTTCTAAACCTGCCAGGGAGATATCAACGTCGGAATCAGGAATAGCGCTAAACAATGGCCCACCCAACATATAATCCATCCTGTAAAATGAAGGAGTATAAGTATGAAGGAAGAAAAAATTACATTTTTCATTTTTAAATAAATGCATTGCGTACGATATAGCGTTCCTGGAATTTTTAGAAAAATCGGTTGGAAGAAGTATGTTCATAATTATAGTATTTATATCTATAACTCAAATTTACTGTGCATCCAAGATGTTAACTATGATATTAATCAGTAGAATTATTTGAAATAGATACATTGACTGTTTGCTGTCCAAAAAATTCAATAATTGTGCTATAGATGACCAAGATCATTTGTATTGTAAGCGTTCATTCTCAACTTTAAGGTTCACATTAAAAATATGATCATGGCACTAAATTTTAATCAATATGCGACAGAGGGAAATACTTTTCTAAAAGAATACACCAAGGAAATGAATCTTGGAAAAGACAGAGATAAGGCGGGGAGGATATTAGCATCGATTTTGCACAGCTTACGCGATATAATTTCTACTGAGGAATCTTTACAATTCATAGCACAATTACCTATGTTCTTAAAAGCGGTCTATGTAAACGGATGGACGCTTAGGGGCAAGAAGAAGTTGAAAATAAAACATATGGCAGATTTTATAGACCTTGTGAGAAAGTATGACGGTCCCGCTGCCATCAACGATTTTGAATACAGTGATGAAGTGGCTGAACAATATATAGATACCACCTTTATATATCTTAGAAAATATATTTCCCTGGGAGAAATGGAAGATATAAGAGACGGACTTCCAAAGGACCTTAAGAGTATGATTTATTCAAATATTATGTTTTAAAACATAATAAGAGTCAAACGCAGATTTAGCCAGGTTTTTTTGGATACTGCAGGCGATATTATACCGCGAATAAATAAGAGAAATGGAATTTCTATGACTCAAAGAAGGTATATACTGCCTGAACTGCGGGCTAAATTTTTATCTGTCAATACTTTGGCAGTAAAATCTACTACAAAAAAGTGGGAAATACGAAACCTTGAATTATAACTAACATTATGGAACGATTAAAAGATAAAGTCACTATTATTACCGGAGGAGCTGCCGGAATAGGCAAGAGTGCGGCTGCATTGTTTCTTGAGGAAGGGGCAAGTGTTATGCTGGTAGATATTAATAAAGAAAAGCTGGAATCGACTTCCAAAGAACTCAATTCTTCGAAATTAGCTTATTGTATGGCCGATGTATCTAATCCGGCCGACGTAGAAAGATATACCGCTGAAACCCTTACCAAATTTGGCAAAATAGATGTTTTTTTTAATAATGCAGGAATCGAAGGCACTTCCAGTTCTATGGAGAACTATCCGGACGAAATATTTGAAAAGGTAATTGCCGTAAATCTTAAAGGAGTATGGTATGGATGTAAATACGTGATCCCAAAAATGGTTGAGGGCGGCTCTGTCATTATTACATCTTCAGTTGCCGGACTAAAAGGTTTTAAGGGTTTAGGAGCTTATGTAGCCAGTAAACATGGTGTTATTGGGGTAATGAGGGTAGCTGCATTAGAATTTGCAGACAGGAATATACGCGTGAATACGGTACATCCCGGACCGGTAAATACCCAAATGATGCGCAGGATTGAAACGGATATTTCTCCTGATAATTCGGAAGAGGTAAAAAAAGGATTTGAAGGGATTGTACCATTCTCAAGGTACGCGGAAGCCATAGAAATTGCAAACCTTGTGCTGTATCTCGCCTCAGATGAAAGCAAATATGTAAACGGGAGCACTTACGTTATTGATGGTGGCTTAATGGCCGGTTAAAAAACTAGCTGTTCTCCGAAATCACTCCAGGAACATATGAAAATGAGTTTGATGGACTAATCTTATACCCAGATGCAAATAGTTTTGGTTTAAATAAGTATATAAAGCTTCTAATTGAAGGCTACCCATAATTACCTGTATCTCGGGAGCAACAATAACACTTAGTAAAGATTAAGTTCCTTCGACCTGAATAAATATACCCTACAACAATAAAAGAATTTAAATTAAAAGTATAGGTAAAATGACAAAAATTAAAAAACATGAGGCTAAAGAGATTGGACAATCTCTTGGTATCAATTGGGAAGAAGTAAGTCTGGACGAATTTACTGATGGAATAAATGTAGAATTTGAACATGGAACGCGTTTCCCCGAAACTAATGTCACCAATGATGACAAATACCTTACAGGTAAAATTGCATGGGCACATTTAAAGGAATTTCCTGATTACTACACCAGGTTAGAGAAAATGGAAAAAGAAGCCGAAGACTTTTGGAAATTATCCAATATACATTGAAATCTTAGAGTATTTTAAAATGACAAAAATTATAGATGTTACCCCTGAAAATGTTCAAGAAGAAACCCTTTTTTGTATTAAGGATATAAAGAAACCGGGGTTTAATAGTAAGCGCATATGGTTCGAGAAACAATATAAGCTCGGATTACGGATGAAGATACTTAAGGACAAAGATGATAAAATGATTGGCTTTATTGAATATGTGCCTGTGTTCAAAGCCTGGCGCCCGGTAACCGGAAATAACTTTATGTTTATACACTGCATGTATGTATACCCTAATAAAAATAAGAACAAGGGGTACGGATCACTACTTATAAAGGAAGCCGAAGTTGCCGCTAAGAATGAAAAAATGGATGGTATTTGTGTGATGACCAGCAAGGGCGCATGGATTTCAGATAAGAGGATCTTTGAAAATAATGGCTTTATTCAAATAGATCAGAGAGGCAGATTTGAACTGCTTTCAAAAAAATGGGAGCCTAAAGCCCAGGAGCCCGAACTTATAGATTGGACTGTGAATCAAAAGAAATACAATGGCTGGCATTTGGTCTATGCAGATCAATGCCCTTGGCACGAAAAATCTGTAGTAGCACTCCTGAATACGGCTTTGGATTTTGGAATTGATCTCAACCTTACCAAATTAAGTAACGCAAATGAGGCAAAAATGGCTCCTTCGGGCTATGGCGTATTTAGCCTAATACACAATGGAAAGTTAATTGAAGATCATTATTTAAGTGCCACACGTTTCAGAAATATATTAAAGAAAGAAATGCTCCAGGAACGATGATTTCTTGATCCATTTTTAGTATCCAATTATTGGTACCTGAAAATTATACGTTATGAAAGTTGCAAAACAAGAATGCTGCCCTAAATTTCATCCGGAAAAATGGAATGAAAAGACCTTCAGTTGGGATCATAAAAAATTCATTAAGGGTGCTGTGCCTACTTTTTTTCATATCCCATTGCCTCCAATGATAGGTAAGAGAATAACCAAAATGATGAAACTAGCGGAAGATTCCAAAAGTCTGTCAGGGAAAAGAGATGAAATCCTGGTGTTATTTACAGACCCACATGCTTTTATGTCAGAGATCTATATTTCAGTGACAAATGAGGTGCCAAATGCAAATAACACAACACTCTCGGGCAACTATATTAGTAGGGTATTTGATGGTTCTTATAATGAGATCCCAAAATTTATAAAGCAAATGGATGCCTATTTACAAAAACGTAAAAAAGAGGCTGAAAGATATTATGTGCATTACGCATACTGCCCTAAATGTGCGAAAGAAGCAGGACATAACTTCATGGTACTATTCGCTCAATTAGAGAAATAGAGTAATGCGATCAGAATAACTCATCGTATAATGGAAAACAAAAAAGGATTTGGTTTTTGGGTGTTAATTATAGTGGCTATTGTTTTGATTGTTTTTTTAATCATTGGCCAAACGCTCGCCCTAATAGATTATGATTTAGCCTTGAACCTTGGTTTGCAAGAATCAGAAAAAGAAATTGGTAAAGTTGGAATAGCATTTGCCAAAGGGTTCGCTTTCGGAGATACAATATTCTATATCCCCTTTCTTGTGTTTGGAATTCTGGGGCTACTTAAAGGTAAAAAATGGGGGACTATTTTAATGCTTGGTGCCCTGGGAATTTCTGTTTATTGGCCCATAGTACATTTATATGCTATCTATATTGATACTGAAGCGATTACTTTGAGCCCGGAAAAATACATTTCCTTTCCCATTGTTTTAAGTTTAATAACCATTTATGGATTATGGGGAATATACTATTTGTATAAAAATAGCAGGGATTAAGGATCTAAAGATCAATCCCTGAATACCAACTTATTTTATTATTCAATAGGCTAATAGCGCTATTACTGCTGGCTTATACTTAATAGTGATCCACAGGAGAAAATTTTGACCTGCCTTTCAAAGTACCTGTATATTTATATTTAAGAATCTTCTTTCTTTGGAGTTTTAGGCAATACCTCTTCAGGAAATGGGAAGAGTATTGTAGAATTTTTCTCAGCTGCAATATTGGATAAGGTCTGATATAACCTCAGCTTTATTGCAGAAGGCGATTTATCTATTTGCAAACCGGCTTCCAGTAATTTACCGGCAGCCTGTTCTTCAGCCTGGGCCAAAATGATTCTTGCTCTTCTTGATCTTTCAGCTTCAGCCTGGTTAGCCATCATCCTTCTCATGTTTTCAGGTAACTGAATGTCTTTGATTTTGACATCTATAATTTCTATTCCCCATTCGTGGGTTTCCTGTTCAACGATGCTCTTAATATTTTTACCCATTTCTTCGCGTTTGGATAAAATCGTATCAAGTTCTACTTTCCCACAAACATCCCTCAATGCCGCTTGAGAAAGTTGTGTTATGGCAAAGGAAAACTCCTCGACTTCCAGCACTGCCTTTTCAGGATCATATATCTTAAAGAATACTACACCATCTATACTACAGGGCACGTTATCCTCTGTCATTACTTCCTGGGAAACAATATTTATGGTTATAACCCTAATATCTACAATTTGAATGGTGTCTACTATAGGTATAATCCACCTGAAACCCGGTGATAGCGTTTTTACATACTTTCCGAATCTAAATTTTAATGCCCTTTTATACTCAAAGACTATTCTTATTCCAGCAAACAGAAAAAGCACAAATACAATGGTGAATACAAATAGTGGGTTCATAGCA
>Ga0316197_10001490_pt1 | contig 16673 bp, 14 predicted proteins | sample OudBiesiAoxic_MG_FD_204939 | JGI IMG/M metagenome (GOLD analysis project Ga0316197, IMG submission 204939) | Coastal sediment microbial communities from Oude Bieten Haven, Netherlands - site A oxic | ecosystem: Environmental > Aquatic > Marine > Coastal > Sediment | place: Netherlands... | reverse complement strand
TTGGGTATCTTTTCTTTTGGTGACTTTTCTTTGGATAAGCAAAGAAAAGTCACTCGCCCATAAAGGGCGAAACAGTCGGCAGTGAACTAGCACAATAAAGAATATGAAATGAGCTCGCCCAGTAAGTTCAATCACCCCAGCCGTGCGTATGCTCAACCAACACTAAATCCTTATTGTTCAGCCTGAATCCTGTGTAATGTATGCAGCTCAAGATCGGCATCATCGGCCAGCTGCAGTGCTCTCTGCAATCGTGCAGCGGCAGAACGGCCAGTACACCCGTGCTCCGGGTCACCATCAAAGGCGACCAGCATAGCCGCGATCAGGGACTTGTTATCGATTTTTTCACCAGTTAGCCATGCCTGCAACTGCAATACGTCTTCGGCAACTTCGATGGCAAGGGTTCGATGATTCTGCCATAGCTCAGAAACATTCCCTCCGGTCACCAGTCCTGCGATATTGGTGGTCAGAATATACAGATTTTTTCTTACCAGCTCGAACAGCAGAGCCTGTTCCGAATCAAGTTTCTCCGCCGGAATTTTCAACGACTCCAATGCCTTGCAAAGCAGGTCTGCATGGGGACCAAACACAGGTGATGCGACGACGGGTTTTGCATCCATACCCGGTTTTTTCTCAAACCAGACAGACATGACTGTTGGTGATTGAATATCATGTTCTTCCCAGTCACGTGGTAATAACTCGTTTTGCACCAGGCACAGTTTGTCACGCCAAGGTTTTGGCAATGTGACAAAAGCCTGATATAGGTCAGTTTCAGCTACTGTAAGTACAACTGCTTCGGGATCAGGATATTCAGAGGCTATCAACTCAATGTCATCATTGCGATTAACGGGCACTAGAGGATGGCCTGTGCGTAATAATCCTCGTGCGAAAACACCGCCAATTTCGCCTATACCAATGATCACTACCGGTTTTTTCATTTTAGTACTGCTCCAGGAATTATTACTGTCATATAATTGGTCGATTATATCTGTCGATAGTCAGCTATTCACGTAAAATCCGGATATCTTAGTGAATTGGCTCTAGATCCAACTATCGAGCCTGAAATTGGAATAAGGGTTGCTAATGAAAATACTTGTAGTAGGAAGTGGCGGGCGTGAACACGCACTGGCCTGGAAATTATCTCAATCACCGGCAGCTGAAAAAGTTTTTGTCGCCCCCGGTAATGCCGGCACTGAAGGAGAGCCCGGGCTTGAAAATATTTCTATCGCAGCTGATGATATCGAAAACCTGGTCAAATTTGCATTAGGCAATAGCATTGATCTTACCGTCATTGGTCCTGAACAACCCCTGGTAGCTGGGATAGTAGACCGTTTTTATGATGCCGGACTAAGATGTTTTGGCCCTGGCGCAGATGCGGCTGAGCTTGAAGGATCGAAACGCTTTACAAAAGATTTTCTTGCCCGCTTCAACATACCCACTGCAGCCTACGGGTCATTTACAGAAGTCGAACCTGCACTTGAATACATTCGCCAACAGGGCGCGCCCATCGTGGTAAAGGCGGATGGCCTGGCAGCCGGAAAGGGCGTGATACTGGCAGAAACAGAAGACCAGGCCTTCACTGCAGTCCATGACATGCTGGCCGGAAACGCGTTTGGCGAAGCGGGTAACCTCGTCGTCATTGAACAATATTTGCGCGGCGAAGAAGCAAGCTTCATCTGCATGGTTGATGGCAATAATGTCCTGCCTCTGGCCACTTCACAGGACCATAAAGCACGTGATAATGGCGACATTGGACCAAACACTGGAGGTATGGGTGCCTATTCGCCTGCACCTGTCGTCACTGATGAAATGCACAAACGTATTATGGATGAAGTTATCCTGCCCACCGTTGAGGGCATGAAACAGCTCGGTAGACCATATACCGGTTTTCTCTATGCCGGTGTCATGATTGATGACGAAGGTACACCCAATGTGCTTGAGTATAACTGCCGCTTTGGCGACCCTGAAACTCAACCAATAATGATGCGCCTGAAGACTGACCTTGCCTGGTTATGTGACATGGCGCTGGATGGCAAACTTGACCAGGCCTCGGCAGAGTGGGATGAGCGTAAATCACTAGGTGTCGTGCTTGCAGCGGGTGGCTACCCTGACAGTTATAAAAGCGGTGATGTGATCGAAACACTGCCTGAAAATACTGACGACATGCACATATTTCATGCTGGCACATCAAACCAAAGTGGCAAACAGGTAACCAGCGGTGGCCGAGTGCTCTGTGTAACGGCACTGGGAAACACGGTTACCGAAGCACAACAACGTGCCTATGAAGCGGTTAAACAGGTCCACTGGAATAATGTGTATTATCGAACAGATATCGGCCACCGTGCCATCAGCCGTGAGTCTCGGGTCTGAACCGTTCACTCATCAAACAGGCTGATTCTGTTCTTCATAGCGGAGGAATAATTGCCTACCCAACCGAGTCCTGTTACGGGCTTGGCTGTGATCCACGTAACAGCAAAGCCGTCAGGACTCTGCTGCAGATTAAACACCGCCACTGGAACAAGGGATTAATTCTCATTGCCGCTTCAGTCGATCAACTTTATCCCTACATAGACAAGGAACAATTGAACAAGGAAAAGGTATTGCTAAGCTGGCCCGGCCCGACCACATGGATCCTGCCAGCGACGGAAAACGTCAGTCATTATCTACGTGGACAACATGACGGCATTGCCGTCCGGGTTACCAGCCACCCTGTGGCAAACCTGTTATGCCGGTCATTCCGGGGACCCATTGTATCGACCAGTGCAAACCCGGAGGGCCATCCGCCGGCACTGTCTGCCAATGGAGTGAGGCGTTATTTTGCAGACAAGGTGAGCATTGTTGTTGAAGGGCCGCTGGGAGAACTGGACAGTCCTACACCGATCTATGATGCTATGACAGGGAAATGTTTACGCTCCTGAAAGGATTAATCGCACTAGATTGGTATTGAACTAAGCGCTAAGCCCAGACATCGGAATAGAATTAGTTTTCAAGTATCAAGACTGAAAACTGAAAACTGAAAACTGAAAATTTATAGTTTTTCGATATCCAGCATTCCAGCCGGTTTGTCTTCCACTTTTGTCGCGAGGTCACGCAAGGCGGCCTGCAGGGCTTCCTCAATGACCGGGTGATAAAACGGCATCTTCAGCAGATCAAATACTGTCAGACCCTGCTGTATGCACCATGCCACAAGATGAGCCAGGTGCTCACCCTTAATGCAGAACAGGCTTGCACCTAACAGCTTTCCGCTTTTTTTATCGCCATAGACACGAATAAGCCCCCGGTTTTTGGTCATGATCAGGGCCCGTCCAACCGGCGCCATATTCACTTGCCCTACGACGGTTGTTTCCTGATCCAGTTCAGACCATGTTGCCCCGGCTGTACATATATTCGGATCGCAAAAAGTAATTGCCAATGGTGTTTTGCGTCGATATGCCTGGACAGTTCCCCTGGCAGCGTTTACTCCGGCAATCCGTCCTTCATCACCGGCTTCGTGCATGATAGGTCGGTCACCAGAGACGTCTCCAGCTAGAAAGACCGGTTGATCGCCGCATTGCATAGTATTCGGGTTGTAAAGCGGCACGCCCTGCGGATCCAGTTCAATGCCAAGGTTTTCCAGTTTCATACCTGTCAGGTTGGGCTTACGTCCCATACTGACCAGTAAGTTATCGACCAGCACGGTGTTCTCACCAGCTGTTACGCGCAGCTTTTCACCCTGCTCTGTCGCTTCGGCTGTCACGTCTGCTGCGTGCCCAAGCCAGAGAGGAAATTCTCGTGACAGGGTATCAACCACTGACTGATGTATCTCAGGGTCCTCGATGCCTCCAATTTGCTCGGCCATATCGATGCCGGTCACAGCTACATCCAGACGAGCCAGGGCCTGTCCAATCTCCAGGCCAATCACTCCCAGTCCGATCACAGCCATAGAGTCAGGTAGTTCTGCCATCTCAAACAGGGTATCGGTTGTAATAATACGATCAGAAAAAGCCTGCCAGGCTGCAGGGATGACAGGGGTTGACCCACTGGAGATGACAACAGCGCCATAATTTACAGTATCTTCACCCACTCGCAGCTGCCCGGGCTTTACGAATTCCGCCTGGCCATGAATAATATGATCTTTCAGGCGCTTGTCATTATTGCCATGAACCCGTTCAACGAAAGAGTCACGCAGCTCGCGGACGAATTCCATTACTTCTTCTTTATCGACAGAAAGCCCCTCAGCACCCTCTATACCTTCGCGCTCAAAAGCCTTGCGGCGATGAAAATCTTCTGCTGCCTGAATCAGGACCTTGGAGGGCATGCAACCCACTCTCGCACAGGTCGTGCCTAATTCACCGTTTTGCACAATCAGGTAGCTTTTGCGATTCTGAATTACCTGGGACAAAGCATATAGCCCGGCTGTGCCCGCTCCGATAATGACGACATCAATATTGTGTTCCATAAAAATTCTCAAGTCTGGTTATTGCTTTGCGTTCCACTACGCCCTATACATAATCACAATCAATACTTATTTTTTAACGTTTACTTTCTTGTCATTTTCCGCTTTATTCCCGGTCTGTGACGCTACCTCATTTATACCGGCTTCGACTTTACGTTTATCTCCAAGGTAATAACGTTTTTGTGCGTGCATAGTTTCGTCGAGTTCATAAACTAAAGGGATGCCAGTTGGCATGTTGACCTTGGCAATATCTTCATCCGAAATATTTTCTATATATTTCATCAGGGCGCGCAGACTATTACCATGTGCACAAATCATCACCTGCTTTCCTGCTTCTATCTGGGGGCGAATTGTACTTTCCCAGTATTCAAGTACACGGTCCAGCGTATCGTGCAATGATTCAGTATTCGGTAATTTGTTACCCAGATCACTGTAACGGACGTCATACATCGGGTGGCGTGGGTCTGCTTTACTAAGCTCGGGGGGACGTACTTCAAATCCACGACGCCATTGCTGAACCTGTTCCTCACCATAGTTCTGCATTACTTCTTTTTTATCCATCCCTTGCAACGCGCCATAATGTCTCTCATTCAAAACCCAGGTTTTTTCCAACGGCACCCACATAAGGTCCATGTTATCGAGAATGATCCAGGTAGTCCTGATCGAGCGTGTGAGCAAAGAAGTATAAACCTGATCAAAAACAAAACCTGCCTCCTTTAATAACTTGGCTGCCTCGATAGCCTCTTCTATGCCGCGATCAGTCAGGTCAACATCTGTCCAGCCGGTAAAACGATTTTCCAGATTCCACATGCTCTGTCCATGACGGACTAGTACTAACCTTTTCATTTTTTACTCACTTAAATAAATTTAGACGAAAGATGAATTACTCGATTAAAGATTTACACAGGAGGCGCCATATCGTTGTATTTTATCTAATCTAGCTGGTCCTTTTTGCGGCCCAGCACAGATCAGGTACATATTCCGCGCTTTAACCGATATGACGAACCTGACAGAACTATCCCCGTTGTCGCTCAGCCAGATCAAGCCAGCTTTCAATGACGGTATCAGGATTCAGTGACAGACTGCTAATTCCTTCTTCCAACAGCCATGCAGCCAGATCAGGGTAATCCGATGGACCCTGCCCGCAAATACCAACATACTTGTTCTGCTTCTTACATGCCTTGATCGCCAGCGACAGCATTTTGAGAACAGCCGGATCACGCTCATCAAATAAATGAGACACCAGGGCTGAATCACGATCCAGACCAAGGGTCAGCTGCGTGAGGTCATTGGAACCTATCGAGAAGCCGTCGAAGTACTGTAGAAACTCATCTGCCAGAATTGCATTTGACGGCAACTCACACATCATCAATACCTTGAGTCCGTTTTCTCCACGTTGCAGACCGTTCTCTGCCAATAAGTCGATTATGGTTCTGGCTTCATCAAGCGTGCGCACAAATGGCACCATCACTTGAACATTTTCCAGCCCCATATCTTCTCGAACAGATTTCACTGCTTTGCATTCCATGGCAAAGCTCTCTTTGAACTGCGGAGAAAGATAACGTGACGTGCCACGATAGCCGATCATCGGGTTTTCCTCTTCTGGCTCATACAGGCTACCACCGAGTAAATTGATATATTCATTACTCTTGAAATCCGACATACGTACGATGACGGGTTCAGGGGCAAATGCAGCAGCGAGAGTTGAAACACCTTCTTTTATTTTATTTATATAAAATTCTATTGGACCGTCATAACCTGCCATTCTCTCGGCGATTTGCTGTTGCAGTGATGTATCCAGGCGGTTGTAGTCAATAAGTGCCCGTGGGTGTACTCCAATCATAACGTTAATGATAAATTCCAGCCGCGCGAGACCTATGCCCTGATTCGGTATATTTGAGAAATCGAACGCTCGTGTCGGGTTGCCGACATTCATCATCAACTTTACCGGCAGGTCCGGAAGATTGTCTACTGCATGCCGTTCCAGCTCAAATGGAAGAATGCTGTCATAAACACAGCCGGTGTCGCCTTCTGCGCATGAAACGGTGGTTCCCTGCCCCGTTTCAATATTTTCAGTCGCATCGCCGCATCCCACAATAGCGGGTATATCCATCTCACGGGCTATGATCGCTGCATGGCATGTGCGCCCGCCTCGATTAGTCACAATTGCTGAGGCCCGCTTCATGATTGGTTCCCAGTCCGGGTCAGTCATATCAGTCACCAGCACATCACCGGGTTCTACTTCACTCATTTGTGACGGATCACGGATAACCCTGGCAACACCACTGCCAATTCGTCTACCAATCGCCCTACCTGTTGCTATCACGCCGCTCTTTTTCTGTAGATGATAGCGCTCAATAACTGCTTCGCTGGTTTCCCTGCTGCGCACAGTTTCCGGTCTTGCCTGAACGATATAGAGTGCGCCATCTTCACCATCAAGCGCCCATTCGATGTCCATCGGTCTACCATAATGCTTCTCGATGTTCACAGCATGTTTAGCCAGTGTTTCAACCTGTTCATCACTGATGCAGAATCGCTGGCGATCAGCGGGTTCTACTTCGACGGTGCGGACTGATTTTCCATGCTCTGAGGCACCGGTGAAAATCATCTTGATGGCTTTGCCACCAAGCTGACGGCTAATGATTGCCTGGTGTCCAGATGCAAGAGAAGGCTTATAAACAAAAAATTCATCAGGGTTTACCGCACCCTGAACAACCGTTTCACCCAGGCCCCATGCCCCGGTAATAAAGACAGCGTCTCGAAAGCCACTTTCTGTGTCGAGAGTAAAAAGTACACCTGCACTGCCGATGTCGCTTCGTATCATTCGCTGGACGCCAGCAGACAATGCCACTACATCATGCTCAAAACCCTGGTGGACACGATAGGCTATTGCACGGTTATTGTACAAAGAGGCGAATACATGGCGCATGGCATTCAGCACATTGCCAATTCCTCGAATGCTCAGATAGGTTTCCTGCTGACCGGCAAAGGACGCCTCTGGAAGGTCCTCTGCAGTTGCTGATGACCGCACAGCAACAGAGACATTGTCGCCATACTGCTCTTCCATCTTGCGATATGCCGTGCTGATCTCTTCCTGCAGACGCTGGCCAAATGGCGCATCAATCAGCCAGCGACGAATTTCATTGCCGGTCTCGGCCAGTGCATTGACATCATCAACATCAAGACCCTGAAGGCGATCGCTGATTCTTTTATCAAGTCGGTTTTCAGAGAGAAATTCCCTGAATGCCTCAGCAGTGGTAGCAAAGCCTCCGGGGACTTTTACACCTGTAGCAGACAGGCCATTGATCATTTCACCGAGCGAGGCATTTTTACCTCCGACTAGTGCGACATCTCCATTACCGACTTCTTCTAAGCCAACAACCAGTTTATCCATGCCTTATCCGCCTTTCTTATCAAAATCGCTCAAATTATGGATCCCCGTTCAGCCTATGGCAGGGGGCCCGTCACGTCCACGTCGAACCGTGGGAACATCTTTCGCAGACGGTGATAAGGGTGTTTCTACCTGAACGACTTCTATCGCTCTTGTCTGCTTGCTGCTTCCAGCATTTGCTTTCTGCTCTTTTCCAGCTCCTGAAGGCGCGCGGCTTCGTTCACCCGCATTAGCTGTTGCAGGACGACGTGTATTGCGATCCCCCGATCGTGGGCCGGGTCGGGCATCACGTGGGTTACCGCTACGTTCTCTGCCGGCAGGCTTTCTCGATGCAGAGTTTGCAGGCGATTTCAATGTCGCCAGCATCCCTGGCTCGATCTTACCTGCAGGGATTGACTTGCCTATAAATGCCTCAATATCCATTAAATAATAGGCCGTATCTTCACAGGCAAAGGATATTGCATCACCAGACGCCCCGGCGCGGGCGGTGCGGCCGATTCGGTGAACATAATCTTCCGCATCCTGTGGTAGATCAAAATTAAAAACATGAGAGACGGCCGGGATGTGCAGGCCTCTGGCAGCCACGTCAGTCGCCACCAGAATACCTATCTTGTCATCCTTGAAATCCTGCAGCAATCGCTCGCGTTTTAGCTGTGGTACATCGCCCGAGATTATCCCCGCCTTAAAACCATTAGCACGTAGATTATTATAGATTTTCTCGGCGACCCATTTCATGTTGACGAAAATAAGTGTTCGAGCTGGCTTATGCTGATTCAGCAGGCCTACCAGCAGCGGTATTTTTTCCTCATTGCCAGGATGATAAACAATCTGCGTGATTTTATCGGCCGTTACTGTTTCACTTTCGATCGTTACTTCTGTCGGCTCATTCATGTGCTCGTAGGCCAGCTCTTCTACGCGATGGCTTAATGTTGCCGAAAAAAGCATGCTGAGCCGTTCAGCTGGAGCCGTCATACGGTGCAGCAGGTAACGAATATCCTTGATGAAACCCATATCGAACATGCGGTCGGCTTCATCCATGATCAGTACGTCGAGCTTGTCAAGTTTATAAAGGCCCTGTTTGAAGTAATCAATCAGCCGCCCGGGTGTGCCGACAAGGATATCAACACCGTTTTCCAGCATCTTTCTCTGGCTGTCGTACCCTGTGCCGCCATAGACCAGTCCAAGCTTGAGGCCGGTGTGACTGCCGATGATGCTGGCATCTTTTTCGATCTGTATCGCCAGTTCCCGAGTCGGTGCAAGTATCAACACTCGCGGTTGATTCTTTTTGCGCTCTGGGTCGGGCTCACTACTTAATAATCGCTGGTAGGCGGCAAGTAAAAATGCCATTGTTTTACCGGTTCCTGTCTGTGCCTGCCCGGCGACATCCTTGCCAGCAAGGGCATGAGGCAGGGTTTCAGCCTGTATTGGTGTGCAAAATTCGAAACCAGCCTCTTTTAGGCCCGTCAGCAGGGATTCATTGAGGGAAAAGTCGCTGAATTTTTTCTCTGTAAGGTGTGTAGTTGTCATATTATTACTATGTTAGCAGGAAATAGATGAAAGGTGGACTTGCAATAGCAGGATGTTTGGGCTGAAATAGAAATCAGTAAACCCTGAGGGTACCTCTATTAATTCATGAATATCATCTCGAACCGATAATTTGCCAGTTCGGAGATATAAATCTTCAGAATATCCGTCTATTACAGGCGATTTACATACTTAGATCGCAAGTTTGAAACCCATTCTGATAGATCAATGATTAACACGAAGTGTCCTTGATATTAAATAAAACAACGAGGAAAGCAATGAGCAATTCCATTATTCAGGTATCTGATGAAGATTTTGAAGAAGTAGTTCTGCGTTCATCTGAACCTGTTCTGGTTGATTACTGGGCAGAATGGTGTGGTCCGTGCAAGGTCATCACTCCATTACTAGAAGAAATTGTCGCCGAATATGGTGACAAAATTAAGGTTACAAAACTGAATATCGATGATAATCCTGCAACACCACCGAAATACGGTATACGCGGAATCCCTACACTGATGTTGTTCAAGGATGGGAACGTTGAGGCGACAAAGGTTGGAGCAATGTCGAAATCACAGTTAACCGCTTTCATTGATGCGAATAGCTGACAGGGCCCTCTGAACCGTCTGGGCAGATAGTGCCTTTGCGGTTCATTAACAATAAATTTAACTGATAAAAGAATACTATAGTATTAAATGCTTTACCTATTTGCGTCAGAGTGCTAACCTTGGGAAAAATAAGGATTATCCTTAAAAAGAACACCCGCTCTTCTCGAGCACCCTCAATAGCAGTAAAAAGTACCAAAAACAAAAACTATTCCGTCGAAAACACTCAGGTTTTCTATCAACTAATCCCTGGACCCACGTCCGTCATAACTTCTCAGCCATGAACCAGCCTCTATCAATACATCTTACTGAAATTAAACGCATGACGCCGACCGATCTGGTCGAACATGCATCTGAACTTAAACTTAACAACATCTCCCGTATGCGCAAGCAGGATCAGATATTCGCGATCCTGAAAGCGGAATCGAAACGCGGCACCAAAATAGCGGGTGAAGGTGTGGTTGAAATTCTGCAAGATGGATTCGGTTTCCTGCGGTCGGCAGACAGCTCCTACCTGGCCGGTCCAGATGATATCTATGTGTCACCGAGCCAGATACGCCGATTCAGCTTGCGTACCGGTGATACGATAACCGGGCAAATAAGGCCGCCAAAGGATTCTGAACGCTATTTTGCATTGCTCAAGGTTGAAACTATCAATGGCCAGCACCCTGATGAAGCCAAAAACAAGATACTTTTTGAAAACCTGACGCCTCTGCATCCAAATAAGAGGCTGCCTCTGGAGCGTGAAAATGGCTCAGCCGAGGACATCACCAGTCGAATCATTGACCTTATTGCACCCATAGGCAAAGGCCAAAGGGGATTAATCGTTTCATCTCCCAAAAGCGGAAAAACGGTTATGTTGCAGCAAATCGCTCATGCACTTTCCGTCAACAGCCCAGACGTGGAAATCATCGTCTTACTGATTGATGAGCGGCCGGAAGAAGTCACCGAGATGCAACGCACTATCCGTGGCGAAGTTATCGCCTCAACATTCGATGAACCGGCTTCGCGCCACGTTCAGGTAGCTGAAATGGTCATCGAGAAAGCCAAGCGACTGGTTGAACATAAGCGTGATGTTGTTATTCTGCTTGATTCGATAACCCGGCTAGCACGTGCCTACAACACCGTCGCACCGTCATCCGGCAAGGTATTGACCGGTGGTGTTGACGCCAACGCACTGCAACGGCCAAAACGTTTCTTCGGTGCTGCGCGAAATATTGAAGAAGGTGGAAGCCTCACTATCCTTGCCACGGCCTTGATCGAAACCGGCTCAAAAATGGATGACGTCATCTATGAAGAGTTCAAAGGTACCGGTAATATGGAGATCCATCTTGATCGCCGCATAGCTGAGCGGCGCATTTACCCAACAATAATTATCAACAAATCCGGCACACGCCGTGAAGAATTGTTGACAGACCCTGATGAACTACAAAAAATCTGGTTGCTACGAAATCTGCTACACCCTATGGATGATGTTGAAGCGGTCATATTTATGATAGATAAAATGAAGGCAACGAAAAATAATGCAGAGTTCTTTAGCTCCATGAAAGGCTAAACCCGACAGATACATAGCATCGAACATTTGCATACTTGAGTTTTTTTCAAAATTTGCTATTATTCGCGCCCTTTTCCAGCAACCAGGCAAAAACACCGAAACCGGTGGAGTGACAAGACAATGAAGGAAAACACACATCCAGCTTACAGCACCATGCAGGTAACCTGTACATGCGGCAATACTTTTGAGACCCGTTCAACTCTGGGTCATGACCTCAACGTCGAAGTATGTTCACAGTGCCACCCGTTCTATACCGGCAAGCAGAAAATGCTTGATACGGCTGGTCGTGTAAGCAAATTCAAGGATAAATACAGCCGCGGCAAAAAATAAGCCAGACTTTATTACTCTATCGAAGGGCGCCAGTAGGCGCCCTTTTTTTATTGTTTTTTATTAGTTTCACTAGAGTATAGCCATATCTTTAAATACTTATAGCGTGAGTAAGTATTTACTTAGATCTTGTAATTGTTTATGGGTTTCGCCCTTTATGGGCGAAATACTCAACAGTATGCCAGCACAATAAAATTAGGAAATAACAAGAAACCCCAAGTGTATAATATGAAAAACCAACCAGCAGAAACAACAATGAAGCTATCAACCTGCATAGATAATGCTGCCCGGCAAATGGAAGCAGCCGAACTTGTGTTTGGTCACGGTACTGACAATGCCTGGGACGAGGCTGCCTGGCTCGTGTTGTACGCCCTCGGTCAACCCGTTACAGAAGAGGCTGACCTCGATCAGCTGATAGAGCCATCTATACTCCCTGCTATTAATGCACTAATAGAACAAAGAATTACAAGCCGTAAACCTGCAGCCTATCTAACCGGAACGGCCTGGTTTTGCGGCCTGCCCTTTCATACTGTTGAAGGCGTAATTGTCCCCCGCTCACACATTGGCGGGTTTTTACTTGAAGCTGGCAGTCCCTGGATAGTACCTGGAACAGTCAATAGTATTCTGGACCTTTGCACCGGCAGTGGCTGTATTGCTGTGGCTGCAGCGCTGACCTTTCCTGATGCCCTTGTAGATGCCACAGATATTGACCCACTTGCCCTGACTCTTGCAACAAAAAATGTTGCGGAATACGAGCTGACAGATCGCGTTCACCTGGTTGAGTCTGATCTATATCAGAACCTGTCTGGCAATTATGACCTCATCCTGTCTAATCCGCCTTATGTCCCAGCAGGCGAACTTGCCCATTTTCCAGCTGAGTACAAGCACGAACCTGCAGCTGCCTTTGACGGTGGAGCAGATGGTTTGGACCTGGTCCACAAAATACTCAAGCATGCCCATAGTTTCCTGTCGTCTGGTGGTCACATTGTTGTTGAAGTTGGTAATAGCTGGACAACGCTTGAAGATGCCTACCCAATGATCCCCTTTAACTGGCTGGAAACTGGGGTAGAAGATTCTGGTCTATTTATTTTTAACCAAGAGGAACTTGTAGAGTATTTTTGCTGAATGTTTTGTTCTGAAGACTTGCTTATTATTTTAATTTCTTTCTTAATTCGATTTACGATACAGGATAAATCCAACCTGCAGTAATCTGCCTGCACTGCCGAAGCGCGCTCTGTTTTGCATCATGCTTTGTTTGATGATCCGCCTATCGTAAATTTCTTTGCAGTATAATAATTATTCATCTGCGGAGGCAACGCGCCAGCGTCCTGACAATGCACGCCATATCCAGCCTTCTGATACCTGTTCACCCGTCTGTACGTAATGCAGCACATTACGGTTGTTAAGTATCCAATCAATCTCATCTCTTGCCCCTTCCCTCGCGCAAAACAAAACCTGGTCCCCTGTCTGCAGCAGGAACTCATCTGCCGGTAAAGTAATGTAATGGACGCCGTGCTCATACTCAGAATCAATTCGAGAAATCATCAGCACCATTACATTCAGATTTTCTTCGCGGTTAAGGTGGTTTTTATTCAAATTACCAACAGAAACCGGATCTCCCTGTGCAATTGCACTCACTATCGCAGGTGCTTCATCTTCATTTATTTCTACTCCCCAGGTGTCGGGAGTTGTTTCGCCGACAACGGCAATAAGACGGCTGACCAGTTCACAGGACCAGGCCTCACCATGCGTTTTAGTCTGATGTAGAAATGTCGCCAGCAATGGCGCCAGAATTACTGAAAGTATTTCGTGCGCGATAATATCACTGCGTTCCATAACGATGTCCAGCGAAGCGTTCTGGAACAGTTTTTCATTGCCGCCGTGGTTCTGCCTTGCGACCGTGAATAGCTCCTGCTGTTGTTCCTTTGCTGTATAGATAATTGACAGGTTATTCGTGTCATTATCTGTTCCCGCAACAATACCTACCGCATCCGCTATCCCTGCGTTTCTTAACGTAACCGCTTCGGTACCGCGCCCCTTAATGCTTCCTTCTGGTGGTCGAGTTAGTTTGTGATTTGATTCTATGATACGAGTTTTTACACCTTCAAAAGTAAGGAACCGGTGGACCGCCTTACCGAATCGACCAAATCCACAAAGTAACCACAGCCCTCTTGGCGGGCTTACTGGCTCCAGCAATCGTGTACCTGGAACGCCAGTTAACCACTGGTTAATCAGGTAACTGCTGGGCGAATGCAATGCCATCGCCAGTCGAGATGCAAAGCTTTCAAAAGGGTTGACAATATAGTCAGTCCTGAACGACCGCATATTTGCCTCGGTATCCAGCGATTCAGCTCGACAGATAACATTGACAGTTTTCTTTAGCAGTCGGCAGGTGATTGCGATCTTCAGGTTTACATGGTCTGAATCAGTCAGGGCGACCACACCCGCGCACTTTTCATTAAACAAACCAGCTTCAATCAGAATATTGCTGTTTGAAGCATCCGCTACCAGAGCCGGTACGAATTGAGGTATGTCAGACATCGACAGCTCATCGATTCGGTCGCTGTCATTATCAATCACTACTGTGCGGAATCCTCTGTTATTGAGTGAGTACACAAGCAGGTGCGCCGTCTCACCGTAGCCGCATATTATGTAAAATTTATCACTCAGCTTTTTGACACTTCTGGTAAATTGCCCCTCTTCTATTGCACGTTTGAGCAGGCTGTTCTGTACCAGCGAAAGAATCGATCCAATAGCGTAGACCCAGCCAACCACTGAAAGATAAATGGTGACGGTTGTCCACATGCGTTGGGCAGCGGAAAACGGATGAGGTAACTCACCAAACCCTATAGTTGTTGCCATGTAGCTGACAAAGTAAACCGCATCAAAGAAGTTCATATGCCAGCGTTGACCATTCTCATCAACGCCAGGGATCATCACAAAACCGAGGATTGAAATAGAATAACTTGCTATCAGCACCAGCAATGGAATCCGCATACGGCGCAGGATCAGCGAAGTGACCTTTGTCATTCAGAGTTACCCATGATTGGATTAGTCAAAATGACTCATTTTCGTAACGACATGGTTTCAACAACCAGCAGGACTACAGATGTAACATTGGCTAGTAATGCGCCGGCAGAGAGAGAAACCACAATACCGAGTACATCGTTTCCCATATCAAGCATGTATAAACCTATGCCCCAGGCAACTGCCGCTGCAATCAAATGCAAGTCTGCAACCAGTGATGTCGCAAGTAAAACAGCGCCAATATGTGTTCGGTCGCCGAATTTTAAGACGGTTGCAACCAGGTTAACCACGATCGCGACATATAATTCATAAGCATTGTGATGTAACGGATCGTTCATTTCGCCGACATAAAAACCAAAATTCATCGTCAGCGCGAGGACAATAAAGAAAGCAAAAACGACTTTTTCCAGATTCATTTTTTATCCCGTTCATTGAATTATTATTGAAATATTGTGATCTCTTACTTCTCAGGTAGCAAGTCCTGAATTTAGCATCTAACTGGAAGACTCCTGAATTTGCATAGCCCGTCTACTTCCAATTTTGAATTTTGTGCTTTTTTTACTGTACTACTCTTCACCAAAAATTGCAGATATTTACCGGTCGCACTGTAAAATGACAAATTGAATCAAAAACAAACATATTCAGACTTACTGTTGATACCCTTTGCCTTGCACTGAATGGTTAACTCGGCTAAGTTCCACTTTCCCCAACCTGGTAAATAAACATTGAATAACGATCCGCTACCCGATCAGGAGCCACGGCTACAAAGCACTCAAGCTCAGTCACTGGATATAAAAAAACTAGTCTTCCCTCTCTACCAAAGCCTGCTCTGGATGCGCCTTTTTGCTGTTTGCCTGATATTTTTCGGTGCTTTGACTACGGTCACAGGTATCGGTGTACTTATAGCATGGCTTCCCATGTGGATAGGTGTCATTCTGCTGCTTGCCAGCAAATCGATTGCAACGGCCTATAACGAGGAAAATGAACAGGCCTTTATACTGTCAATTTCCCGCTTTAAAACTATATTTGTCGCGCTCGGCTTATCTTCTGTTGCGTTAATTATTGGCAGTATTTACCTGGTAAAGTATGCCATTGATAAATCTCTTTTCTAGTCCAGCATGATTACGCCGGGCAGCATGTGAATCATGATTTCTATCAGGAAAATTCGCTGCTTGTCAGCTATGACGACATTGATCACATTTCTGCTGGGCGCCCTGTACAGCATTGCTCCAGTGATGATATCCAACTACGGTCGCCTTGGATTTCAGAAAGATCATATAAATCAAACAGTCTACCTGGCTGAAAATATTTTATACTTCCCTCCATTTGCCCGAATTTTTCTCCCAATCCGGCTGATTAACTTTAATCATATACTCCCTGGTCAACCTGGTGATTGGTTTGCATAGCTTACAAACTCAAATCAGCCCCTCATATCATATACTCTGCCTCGCAGCGCGCATTAATCCTGATGAACAGGACAAGGAACTCCTGCGAAATACAATCAAGACATTTGATGACTGGGATTCACTTGTCACCGAGGCGGAAAATTATTCCGTCGCACCTCTGCTTTTTACCAGTCTTCACGATAGTGGTATAGAGATACCAGCAGGAGCAAAACGACAGCTCTTCGCCCTGATTCAAAGGCACCGCTGGGCAAATGATGCGCGGGCAAAAGCACTCAATGAAATAACCGATGCCTGCCTAAAACACTCTATTCAGTTAATTGTATTAAAGGGCTCATTTCTAGCCCACAGCATTTATCCAGATCCTTCACTACGTCCGATGAGCGACATTGACGTGCTTGTTCCACCTGAT
>Ga0316197_10001487_pt1 | contig 16693 bp, 15 predicted proteins | sample OudBiesiAoxic_MG_FD_204939 | JGI IMG/M metagenome (GOLD analysis project Ga0316197, IMG submission 204939) | Coastal sediment microbial communities from Oude Bieten Haven, Netherlands - site A oxic | ecosystem: Environmental > Aquatic > Marine > Coastal > Sediment | place: Netherlands... | reverse complement strand
GGGTGCGGGTTCCGGTTCGGGTGCGGGTTCCGGTTCGGGTGCGGGTTCGGGTGCGGGTTCCGGTTCGGGTGCGGGTTCCGGTTCGGGTGCGGGTTCCGGTTCGGGTCCAGGCTCGGGCTCCGGTTCGGGTCCAGGCTCGGGCTCCGGTTCGGGTCCAGGCTCGGGCTCCGGGACAGGTTCGGGTGCGGGTTCCGGTTCAGGCTCGGGCTCCGGGACAGGTTCCGGTTCGGGTGCGGGCCGGAGACTGGCGACTGGCGACTGGCGCAGGGCCTGGACCTCAGCAACCATCTCGTCGGCATCGACCGGGCCCGAGGTCATCACGCGCGCAGCGGAAACGATCTTCACCGAACCTTCGTCGTTGGGCCAGTGACTCCCCGCGTCGTCGTCGGGTCCGAAGTCGCTCGTATCGTCGGCGACCGACGGTACGTCATCTTCGACCGGGTCGGGGGTGGGCGCGGCCTCGGGCTCCACCCCGGCAATCGTGGCGCGAGCAGATTCCAGCTCGGCCATCAGCTCCGTCCGGCGCACTTCGAGGGCGCGCGCACGTTCCTGAGCGGCATCTGCCTGACGCCTCGCGGCCGACACCATCGACTCGGATTCCTGGCGGCCGGAAGCAACCAGCCGCTCAGCCTCTTCCCGTCCAGCCCGAACGAACTCCTCTCGCTCCCTCCTGGCGTCCCCGGTCAGTCGCGAGGCTTCGCGTTCTGCTTCGGCTTGGACGAACAGCGCCCGCTCGCTGGCCGCTTCCACGACAGCTTCACTCTCGGACACCGCCGCGGCGAGCATCTCCGTTCCGTTCTCCCACACGGACCGCCTGGTGGCGTATGCGACTGACCGGGCGAACTCTCGGATCTCTCGAGACTCTGCATCCGCCTCCGCACGCCAGCGAGCGGCGTCATCCGCGGCTCGCGACCGCATCTGCTCGGCTGCGACCCTGGCTTCGGCCAGAATCCGCTTCACTTCCTCACCCACCAAATCCAATTCGGTGGCCAAATCCGTTGGCCGATTGAGACCGAGCTCGCTCATGCCCGCCTCGAGTTCCTGAATGCGGTGTTCGAGGGATCCGATCCGTCTCGACGCAGCACTGACGTGAGCATCGACCTGCTGGCGGTCGTAGCCCTTTCGGGCTATCCGGAATCCGTCAACGGGCGCGTCAGATTCGGTGGTCTCGTCCATACGACCAGGGTAACGATGCGACCCGTCCGTCCTGGGTATTCGGATCGGTGGTCAGCCGTAGTTGAGGTAGTCGAGGGCGTCGTCGATGGTCTCCACACGCACGACCACGATCTTGTCGCCGGCAGCTTCGAGGCCATCCTCGTAGTTCGAAGCAGGAACGAGCACAACCACGGCTCCTGCATCGATCGCGCCGTAGACCTTCTGCTGCACACCGCCGATGCCACCCACAGTGCCGTCCCGTGCAATGGTGCCAGTGCCGGCGATGCGCTCACCACCGGTGAGATCCTCTTCGGTGAGCTGGTTCATGATTTCGAGGGTGAACATCATTCCCGCCGACGGACCGCCGATGTTTTGCGAGTCGGTTTCGACTTCAACCGGGAACTCGACGATCGGCGCGTTGTTGTCGAGCAGCACACCAACCATCGGTCGATTCGGATCATCGGTGTGGGCACCAAGAATGATGTCGACATCCAACACCTCGACATCGTCCGAACCGTCGGCGACGCGTTCTATGGTGAGGGTCACCTGATCACCGATGTCCAATTCGCCGAGACGGTCGATCACATCAGAGCGAAACGCCACATCGGTACCGTCGAGGGCGATGATCACGTCTTCGGAGAGCAACACACCGTCAGCCGCGGAGCCGGGAACCGTCTCGATCACGAGCGCACCGGTCCCGGTGTACGTTGGTTCGTAGCCGAGCTTCGTCAACGCCACGAAGGTCGCGTCGCTCTTTGACTGTTCCATACGAGCCAGGTTCTCCCGGCGCAGATCCTCCGGCGACACCCCCGGGGGGCGGAAATTCTGGCGTGGAGCAACCTCGACCTTGGGGTTGAGGTGCCCGGCGACGTACTCGAAGAGGTTGGCTTCGCTCAATGAGACGGTGAGGAAGAACAGCTCGCCGTCGATCTCAGTCTCCGCTTCTTCACCGACGACGAACACGAAGTCCGAGGTGTCGTAGAGGGGACCCGGCGACAGGGTGTAGTACGGAACCTTGATCGGCCACGCGACGGCAACCGCAATCCCGATCGCGAGCAGCAGACCTGCCAACACGAAGGGCCACTTCGGGATGGGCTGGCGGCTCGGCGCGCCGGTATCCGGCACGTCGAAACGATCGGTGTCCACGGTGGTCGCTGGATCCATCGCCAACGAGGTTACCGATGATGGGGGCTACGTATCCCGGCTATGCAACCCGGCGGCCGGCAACAAGCTCGGCCTGGACGACGATCCGCTGCCTCGCAGATCCTTTGGGATGGCAAGCAAACATCGTCACCATCGGTCTCCCGAGGTCGTACGAGATCCAGATGTCTTCAGGTGCAACGATGAAGGTGTCGGATACCCGATACATCACTTCGAATCCGTCTCCATCCTCGAGATACACCAGGTCACCGACCTCGAGGCGGTCCAGGTCGGCAAACGGACGAGAGTACGTGGTGCGGTGTCCGGCAAGAACCACGTTCCCGTCTTCACCCGGAACTGACGTGCCGGCCCAGTGGGCAACGCCTTGATTGATCACCGACAAGGAGATCCCGGAACGAATCGCTTCATCCACGCCGATCGACGGGATCCGAAGGTGGGAGATGACCACACCCGACTCCTGGCTCGGGGACGACGTCGGCTGCCGACTGGCAGCGGGCACGGCGTGGGCGGGGGCTACAACGGCATCGGCCGGAAGCGCGAGAGACGCAGCGACGACGAGGCCGAACGCGGCTATGAAACGGATCGCCGATTTCACGAGTCTCATCGATGACCACATCGGCCGGTTCCGACGCTCGCTTGAGTTCATCACCGGCCACGACCCGAGCGAAAGGCCGAATGTGCAGGCAGTTCACCCCAACGTCATCACCGGTGTCACCCTGCCGAGAAGGACGGCGATGACTGTCGCCTTGATGGTCGGTTTTGCACTTGTCACTGCCCTCGCGGCTCAGATCAGGTTCCCGCTTCCCGGTACTCCGATTGCGATCACCGGGCAGACGTTCGGCGTGCTGCTCGCCGGTGTCGCGCTGGGTTCGAGAGCGGGTGCGGGAAGCATGCTCCTCTATGTCACCCTCGGCGCGGTCGGCCTCCCGTTCTTCGCAGGAGGAGAGGGTGGCTGGACGTACGCTACCGGCGCCTCTTTCGGATACCTCGCAGGATTCATCGCTGCAGCGTGGCTCGTCGGCCGACTCGCAGAGCAACGCAGAGACCGGTCGATCCGAACGGCAATTCCGGCATTCCTCATCGGGAGTGCAGCGGTCTACACCCTTGGTGTGACGTGGCTCTGGGCGACGGTGGAATCGGTTCCAACTCTTGGCGCCGCGTTGAGCGCCGGCATGTACCCGTTCCTCGCCGGCGACCTCGTGAAAGCCATCCTGGCCGGGCTAGCCCTCCCCGCCGCCTGGTACGCGATCGACCGCGCACGGCGCTGATTGCTACGCACTTCACCGGTCGACTCGGCAGGCAAGACAAGAGACAGCGAATCATGCAGAGTCTCGGGTCTCGGGTCTCTCCTATTCCATCTCCTCGCCCAAGTACGCCTTGATCACGTTCGGGTTGCGTTGGACTTCCTCGGGGAGGCCGATCGCGATCCGTTCGCCGAAGTCGACGACCATGACTCGGTCGGCGATATCCATCACCAGGCCCATGTCATGTTCGACGAGGATCATCGCGATCGAGAGCTCCTCCCGGATGTCGAGGATGAACCGAGCCATGTCCTCGGTCTCTTCGAGGTTCATGCCGGCGACCGGTTCGTCGAGGAGGAGCAACTCCGGCTCCATGGCGAGGGCACGCCCGAGCTCGACGCGTTTCTGCACGCCGTAGGGCAGCAAGGCAACCGGGTACTTGCGCCAGCGGGCAATCTCGAGGAAGTCGATGATGTCCTCCGCTACCGCACGGCTTTGGAGTTCTTCCTTCTTCGCCGGTCCGACCCAGATCGCGCCGTCCCACCAGGAGGACTTCGTCCTGATGTGACGCCCGAGCATGATGTTGTCGAGCACCGTCATGTGCGGGAAGAGCTCGATATTCTGGAACGTGCGGGCGACGCCGAGCGCCGCGATCCGGTCGGGTCGGCGGCCGAGGATCTCCTCACCCTTCCACCTGATCGAACCGGACTGCGGTGTGTATACGCCGTTGATGCAGTTGAAGATCGAGGTCTTCCCTGCGCCGTTCGGCCCGATAACGGCAAACAGTTCCCCGTCGGCAACCGTGAAGGTCACGTCATCGAGTGCTTTGATGCCCTTGAAGGCAAGACTCACATCCTGGAACTCGAGCAGATGTTCGAAGGCCCCGCTTGTGCCGTCGTTGCCGGACCGAAGTGCCGTATCGCGCGACGTCATGACAGCCACCGCTTCCGGCGTTTGTAGTGCTTGATGTCCCTAAATGACTTCCGGTCTCCTTCGGCGTGCAGGCCGAGGTAGAACTCTTGGACGTCCTCGTCGCCCAACAGCTTCTTCGGATCGCCGTCCATCACGACCTTCCCGGTCTCCATGATGTAGCCGTAGTCGGCGATCGAGAGTGCCATGTTGGCGTTCTGCTCGATCAGGAGGACCGAGGTGCCCTGACGGTTGATGTCGACGATGATGTCTCGGATCTGCTGGACGAGCATTGGAGCAAGGCCGAGCGTCGGCTCGTCGAGAATGAGCAACTGCGGGTCAGCCATCAGCGCTCGGCCGATCGCAAGCATCTGCTGCTCGCCTCCTGACAAGTACCCGGCGGTGTCCTTCTGGCGCCCCTGAAGGACGGGGAACAACTCCATGACTCGATCTTGGGCTGCGCTCACCGAGGCCCGATCGGTGTTGGTGAACGCGCCGGTCCGGAGATTGTCGTCGACGCTCATCTCGGCAAAGATCCGCCGCCCCTCGAGGACCTGGGCGATCCCCATCTTGACGATCGCCGATGGATCCTTCCCGTCGATCTGCTCGTCCTTGAACGTGATGGATCCCTTGGTGATATCTCCTTCATGTACCTCAAGAAGGCCGGTGATGGCGCGAAGGGTCGTCGTCTTACCGGCGCCGTTGGCGCCGAGCAGCGCGACGATCTGCCCGTCGCTCACATTGAGCGACAAACCACGCAACACGAGGACGACGTCGTTGTAGACGACCTCCAGGTTGGCGACTTCGAGCATCCGATCCTTTCGTAGTCGGTGGGTGGCCGGACCCATGGGCCCGGCCACCCGGCTAGCTGTGTCGTTGCCGTCTAGAAGGTCCAGCAGGCCTCCTGGAAGTCGAAACCCTCGGCAGTCGGGCCTACGAACTCGGGATCGAAGGTCACCACTCCGGAACCGCCGGAGAGGAGATCCTCCTGGCTCGGCCGGTAGAGCGAGATGGCACGCTGCACCTGGTCCGACGTCGTGCCGGTGTAGGTCTCGGAGGGGGCGATGCCCATGAAATCCATGGTGTCAAACGAGTAGAGCGCATCGAATACACCCTTGCGCGTCATGTCGCCGTTCTCGTAGGCTTTGCGGAGTGCGTGCTCGACGAGCATTGCTTCGTAGACGCCCATCGTGACGTAGTCCTTCAGCGGCTCCTCTAGGCCCGCCTCCTCGTAGAGCTGGTGCACGAGCGCCATGCCGGCTGACTCGGTGTCCCACGCCTGGATGTAGAAGCCGCCGTACCAGTCACGCTGAATCGGCGCGGCGATCGGCGAATCGGGACCGATGAACGCCGGATTGAACGTCGGGCCTCCGCCAGACCACTTCGCCTCAAACCCTGAGGCCACAGCGGTGCCGTACACCTCGGCAAACGTCGTCGGCGTCGTCGTCACGAACACGAGGTCCGCACCCGACGCGGCGATGGCGGCACCGATCGGCGTGTTGTCCTGCCCGGGGAGGATCCTCCCCACGCCGGCGTCAATCACTTCGACACCGTTGATCTCTGCCCACTTCTGGGCACCGGCCATCGAGTCAAGCCCGAAGTCACCGGGGATCGACGCGATTGCGAGCGTTGGTGCGTCGAGACCCGACTCATCCTTCATCCAGTCGAGGATGCTCATCGACTCGAGGCAGTACGGCGCACCGTTGTGCACGATCCCAGGGGCGATGCTGGTGTCCGTCCAGCCGGAGTACCACGCCGCCGGGACGAGGATCATGCTGTCTTCAGCGAGATCAGCTGCAATGGCAAGGTTCGCCACAGAACCGGTGCCGTGGCTGATCGCCACGACCTGATCGCGGATCTCCGCATAGGCTGCGGCCGTCAACTCAGGGTCGTATTGCGTGTCGCGCGTCTCCATCTCGACCACGAGCCCGTCGCCGATCCCGCCGTTGGCGTTCACGTAGTCCCAGTACAAGGTCTGCCCGGCCATGATCGGATTGACGAGCGCCGAGAATGCGGGGCTCGTCAGGTCGGCCAACTGCCCAATCGTGATCGTCTTGGCTTCGAGATCGACGCCGTAGTCGACCGTGACCTCGGTCATCGCTTCCGCCACGGTTGTAGTCGTCTCCTCACCGCCGGCCGCGGTCGTCGTCGTCTCCTCACCGCCGGCCGCGGTCGTCGTCGTCTCCTCACCGCCGGCCGCGGTTGTCGTGGTCTCTTCACTGTCGCCGCCGCATGCTGCTGCAATGAGTGCCAGTACGAGCACCAGGGCGAAGATTCTCAGCTTCCTCACGTTCTCCTCCTCATGTCCGACCTCTGCGCCTTGGCCAAGGGCAGTCGGACGATCGCTAGTAGGTGAATGGCCACGCTTTCCAGTAGTTGCGGATACGAATCCAGATGCCGTAGAGACCAAGCGGTTCGAAGATGAGGAACCCAATCAGCAGAAGGCCGTAGAGCACCAGGTTGAGCTGAAACACGTTGAGACCGGGGGAAGTGCCGGGAAGTGTTGAGACGATCCCCGGATCCTCCAACCCAGTTGACACGAAGACGCCGGAGACAGTTGAGAAGAAGCCGGTCCCCGATTCAACCGTCGACGCCAGCAAGCCCGTGAAATCCTGCACGAGGCGGGGCAGGATGATCACGAATGCGGCTCCGAGCAGCGTGCCCGAAACCGTGCCAAGGCCGCCGATGAGCAGGATCGCTACGAATTGGATGGACATGAGCAGTGAGAACCCCTCGGGAACGAGGCGACCAAGGAACGCTCCCAGCAGTGCGCCGGCCATGCCAGCGAAGGCCGACGAGAGCGCAAATGCGATCACCTTGCTCCGAGTATCGGCGACGCCCATCACCTCGGCGGCAATGTCCCGGTCGCGGATCGACATGAACGCCCGGCCGATCCTGGTTCGCTGGATGTTCTTGGCAACGATGATTGCCACGACAAGGAACACCAAGAGCAGGAGGTACGTCTTCGCCTCGCTCGTCATCTCGATGCCGAACCACGAACCATCCGCCGAGAAGTCGATGAGCGGGGTCTCTTCCTTCCAGAATCGGAACGCGAATGCCGGAAACTCGCGCCCCGCCTGGGCGCCACCGGTCATGGCGACCGCGCTGCGGAAGATCCACTCCCCGATGAACACGAGCCCGAGTGTGACGATTGCAAGGTAGATGCCTCGTACTCGAACGGCCGCGGGGGCGATCAGCGCCCCGACCAGCGCGGCGACAAGGCCCGACGCCGGCAACCATATCCAGATCGGCAACGCGAGACCCCACAGGGTCCTACTGGCCTCACCGCCGAGTATCACAGCCGTGTAGGCACCGACGCCGACGAAGAAGGCATGGCCGAGCGAGACCTGCCCCGCGAGCCCAGACAGGATATGTAGACCAAGGGCGCCAATGGCGTAGACAGCGACCCGGCTCAGGATCGTCAGCCAGTCATTGTCGGCCAGGAAGCCGAGCCCTGGAATCACTCCGAATGGAATGATCACGAGGATTCCGAGGAAGATCGCCGCCGCGGTCTTCTGCGTCCAGGTAGGCAGCAGCGCCATCTCGGACGAGTAGGTGACAAAGAGGCGAGGTCGATTCCTCATACGCGCCGAATCTCCTCAGTTCCGAACAAGCCGTACGGACGGATGAGCAGCACCACGAGCATGACGATGTACGGCATCACCCCAGCGAATCCGACGCCGAGGAACGACCACGTCGCGCCAGTGAGGTAGACACCGGCGAATGTCTCCGCGAGGCCCACGATGAAGCCGCCTAGGACTGCACCGGTGATGGAGTCAAGGCCGCCGATGACGATCGCCGGCAGGGCTCGGAAGGCAAAGAACGCCGTCGTGCCACTCACGCCGAGAGCCGATCGCGGGTACACGGACGAGAAGATTCCGGCGAGGGCGGCGAGACCGGCTCCGATCGCCCACGCCATCGCGAAGACACGCCCAGCGCTGATGCCCTGGGCCATCGCGGCCTCTTGGTCAAATGCCGTGGCGCGCATTGCCACGCCGTAGCGCGAACGGAAGAACAGGGCGATCCCGATCAACGTCAGGATCGTCACGATGAGCGTTGCCACTTCGGTCTTCGCCGGCGATATGGGCCCGATCGCGAGGTGACCTGCTCCCCAAGGGTCACCCAGAGGTCTGGGGGTCGTGCCAATCAGATCATCGGTGATCGTGCGAATCACGATGTCCAGGGCGATGGTGATCATGACGACCGAGAAGAGCGGCTCGCCGATCATCGGTCGGATTGCGAGTCGCTCGAGCACGAGGCCAATGACCGCCGTGATCAGAACAGCCACGAGCGCCGAAAGGATCCATTGGAGCGTGATCGGGAGGAACGAGACATACCGCCCGGGGAAGTTGACGACCGTTGCGAGGTAGGCAGCGAAGAATGCGCCGAGTGCCGCAATTGCGCCGTGCGCGAAATTCAGCACCTGGGTGGCTTTGTAGATCAAGACGAGGCCGAGGGCGAGAAGCGCGTAGATCGCCCCAAGTGCGATTCCGCTGCTCGTTGCGTTCGCGAACTTCTCGGCGGCGTCTTGCCCTCCCGCCTGCGCAAACATCACGGCCTCAACGATCATGACTCGTACATCCCGTTGACGAGATTGGAGTACATGCCCTCCATCGCCCTGCGCTTGACCTTCTGCGTGGCCGTCAACTCGCCGTCCTCGTGATCCAACTCCTTGGGGATCAGTCGAAACGCCTTGAGTTGCTCGACCGTCGCAAACTTGGTGTTCATCTCGTTGACGATGCCCTGCACGAGGTCGATGACCTCGGGCTTCTCGGTGAGGTCGCGATACGTCGTATAGGGGATGCTCTTTGACAGGGCCCAGCCGCCGACGACGTCGTACTCGATCGCGATGAGGGCGGTGAGGTACTTGCGACCGTCGCCGATCACCATGGCCTCCTTGATGAACGGCGACGTCTTGAGGCTGTTCTCGATCTCGGACGGTGAGACGTTCTTCCCGCCGGACGTGATGATGATGTGCTTGATCCGGTCGATGATCTTGATGTGCGTTCCCTCAACCCACACACCAACATCACCCGTCATCAACCAGCCGTCCTCGGTGAACGTCTCGGTGGTCTCGTCGGGTTTGTTCCAGTATCCGAGGAAGTTGCCTGGGTGTTTCGTCTGGATCTCGCCCGTCGTCTCGTCGAGGCGGAGTCCGATTCCCGGGTACGGCTCGCCCACGGTCCCGACGATCGCCCTCCCTCCGAAGTTGAGCGTTGCCACGGCGCTGTTCTCGGTCATCCCGTACAGCTCATACATCGGAACACCGAATCCCATGAAGAACTCGATGACCTCCGGGGCGATGGGAGCGGCGCTCGTCCCCGCCCAACGGCAGCGGCGCAGGCCAATCCGCTCCTTGAGGGCCCGGAACATGATGACGTTCCCGATCCAGTAGACGAGGCGGGCCCCAATGGTGTAGTCACCGCCGTGTCTGACGCGGCTGCGCCCGACGAAGGAAGCGATCTTCATACCGAACGCGTTGACGAGTCGCTTCAAGAACGAGGCGTCGTTCAGCTTGATGAGGACGGTTGCGTGGATCTTCTCCCAGATACGCGGCACGGCGAAGAACAACGTCGGCTGAACTTCCTGGAGGTTGATCTGCACGGTCTCGATCGACTCGGCGAAATTGAGGATGGCGCCGGATGAGCACATCGTCCACGTCGACATGATCCGCTCGGCCACGTGACCGAGCGGGAGATAGGTGAGGATCAGGTCGTACGGACCCGGGATCTTCCCGTCCGGCGCACGATCTGGAGCGAGGATGAGGTTGTCGATGGCAAAAGTCGCGTTCGCATTGGTCAGCATCGCCCCTTTCGGCGGGCCAGTGGTGCCGGACGTGTAGACGAGCGTGACGATGTCGTCCGGTTCGGCTTCGGCCATCGCCGCGGCCACGGTCCCGGGATGCTGCTCACGGTGGGCTCGGCCGAGATCGAGGAAGTCTTCCCAAAACAGCAGTCGGTCGTCGTCGTAGGAACGAAGACCACGAGGTTCGAGGTAGATGATCGTCCGGACGTTCGGGAAGGCATCACGCCCGGCCTCGACGACCTTGTCGACCTGTTCCTGGTCTTCGGCAAGGTGAACCTGCGCCCCTGAGTCGTTCACGAGGTACTTCACTTCGGCGGTCGGATTCGTCGGGTAGAGGCCGGTCGACATGGCTCGGATGGCGATGGCCGCGAGGTCGAAGATCACCCACTCGGGACGGTCCTCGGAGTGAATGGACACGACGTCGCCGCGTTGCACCCCGAGGGCGAGCAAGCCGTGTGCCACAAGGACAATCTCTTCCCAGAGCTCGTCCCACGTCCGCTCCTGCCAGATTCCGAAGCGTTTGTCTCGCATGGCGACGCCATCGGCGGAGGTGAGAGACCGCTCACGGACCATGAGGGCCACGGTGCGACATGCGCCCGATAGATCGGGTCGACCCGTCTGTTCGAGCGTGGTCGTCACTGCCCTGTCGCCTCCAGCTCTCCGGCCCCGGTCCACAATAGAGAATTGAACCGAACCCTGCTCGCGGTAAGCCACGAACCCAGGGTTCACCACCCCGCATACGGCGCCACCAGCCCACAGAACGGGGACGCCACGAACCCAGGGTTCACCACCCCGCATACGGCGCCACCAGCCCACAGAACGGGGACGCCACCAGCCCACAGAACGGGGACGCCACCAGCCCACAGAACGGGCTTCTCAGCCTGGCTGGCGACCGACGACCATTTCTGCGGCCTCGCGGACCGACGGATTCCGATCCCGGGCCGCGTTGCGTAGTGCCGGTTCCACCGCGGAATCGTCAAACACGGTGAGAGCGACTACCGCCCTCCGGCGCACCTGGGGAGGAGCGTCGGCCACGAGATCGAGTAGAACCGGAAGAGCGGCCCCATCCCCAATGGCACCGAGGGCAGCGACCGCGGCTTCCCGACTCGCCCGATCGCCGTCTCCCGCTGCCAGATCGATCAGCCACGGGACCGCCTCGCGGTGCTTCACCTCCCCGTAGGCGGTCGCCACGGCCTCATGCACCCTGGGGTCGTCGTCTGAACGCACCGAGTCGAGAACCGCAACCGCTCGCTGCCCGGCGCCACCGAGTGCCTCCGCCGCCATCGCCCGCACCGCGCCATCATCGTCTTCCCCAGCCAGGCGACCAATCGCAATGATCGAATCTTCGGTCAGCCCGGATGCGACACACACCGAGATCGCGAGCCTCCGCACCTCGGCGTCCGGATGGGCGAGAAACGGGACCGGGTCATCGAGCAGCCAAACCAAGGCCTCCCGGTAGGCAGCACCGGTCGCATCAGGAGTGATGGCGATCCTCCCGCACCCACTCAGCCCCGCCCGGCCAGTGCTCCTTCTTCCAGATCGGGGCCCGAGCCTTGATCTCGTCGATCAGGTAGCGCCCAGCTGGGAAGGCATCACTTCGATGCGGTGAGGAAACCGCCACAACCACGGAGATCTCTCCAACACCGAGCTCACCAACCCGATGGATCGCAGCAACCTTCGTCACCGGCCACCGCTCCCTGACCTCGACAACAACCTCGGCAATCTTTTCGATGACCTGCTCGTCATAGGCCTCATACTCGAGGCGGGTCACGCCGCTTCTACCCGGTGAGTGGTCGCGCACGGTTCCGACGAAGAGCACAACCGCTCCCGCGCCGGGAGCTGAAACAGCCGCGACGACGTGAGCCGGATCCACCACATCGGCGGAAACCGCGATCAGGTCTGACTGCCGGGATAGGTGGTCTGAGTGCATACAATCGGTTTCGTGGATGACACTACCCATGGAAACACACCATCGGTGCCCGAGCCCGATCCAACGGACGAGCTCTACCCGCCCTACGTGTCGTACGTACGACCATGGAGTCGCGAGGCCGGGCCGATCACACGACCGACGCCGACACCTCCGCCGACTCCGGCACCGAAGCAGAGCAGCCATTTCGCAACTGGAGCCGTAGCCTTTATCTCCGCAGTTGTTGGTGCGATCGCCGTCGTCGGTATCCTCGCGCTCCTTGGCCTCTTCTCCGATGACGCAACCGAAGCCGCCGCCCCGGCCGCCGACGAGCCGGTGGCCACGACCATCGTTCGAGAGGTCACAACCGAGATCGTGACCAATCCCGCCGAAGCCGGAGCGGCCGAGGCCATTGCCACCAAGGTTGTCCCATCCGTTGTGACCGTCGAAGTCGGAGACCTCCAGGGTGACACGCTCACGCTCACCGGTTCCGGCTCCGGAGTGATCCTCGAAGACGGGTACATCGTCACCAATCATCACGTCATCGAGGGCGCCACAACGAGCCGCGTCGTGCTGCAGGACGGCCGAACCTACGACGCCGAGATCATCGGCTCTGACGCGTGGACCGACCTCGCCGTCCTCAAGGTTGACATCGCCGGGCTCACCCCGATCGACTTCGGATCCACCGAGGATCTCACCATCGGCCGGATGGCGGTGGCCGTCGGCAATCCCCTCGGACAAGAGGGTGGGTCGTCGCTCACCGTTGGGGTCATCTCGGCGCTCTCGCGAACGGTGGTCTTCGACTCAGAAACGGCTCTCTACGGCATGCTGCAGACCGACGCGCCGATCACTTCCGGCTCGAGCGGTGGGGCGCTCGTCGACGAGAACGGGAAGCTCATCGGAATCACCTCGGCGATCGGCGTGAGCCAGGCAGGGGCCGAAGGTATCGGGTATGCGATCCCCGTTGAGCTCGTCGAGCGTGTCACCAACGAAATCATCGACACCGGCACGGTAAAACACGGATTCATCGGTATCGTCGGAACCAACTACGTCGCCGACGCCGAAGACGGCGCGCTCGTGCCGGCGGGTGCCGAAATCACCGACCTCTGGGAGGACTACTCGGCGGCCGGTGATGCAGGTTTCGTTCCTGGAGATGCCATCGTCGAGGTCAACGGCGTCAGGGTCACGACGATGGAGGACCTCGTCGTCCAACTTCGCCTCTTCCACGTCGGCGACGAGATCGTGCTGACGGCCAATCGGGACGGCGCGCCGTTCCGCGCCCCGGTGGTTCTCGATGAACGTCCTGAGGATTCTCCGCCACCAACCGATGAAGAGAGTCCCGGTGACGGGTGATCTCCCCCTCAGTGGTGATGGCGACGATCTGTTCGCGCAGCTCTTCCGACTGTTCCAGTCATCCGGGCCCGTCAATTGGAAACTCGCGCGCGAGCTGACGAAGAATCTCGCCGGTGAACGGGAGCCGATCGAACCCGACGTCGCCGAGGAATACCGGGAACTCGGCCATGTGGCCGAGCTTCGGATCCAGGCTACGGCGGACCTCCCGGCCCCGTCGCCGGGTGATCTCAACCCGACCGACCGCACCACGTGGGCACTGGAGAATCAGCAGACGTTCCGAATCCTCGTCGAACCACTCGGCGACAAGCTCTCGGGGGGTTTCGCCGGCATCCCCGGAGCCGAATCGCTCGGCCAGATGGGAGCGATGCTCCAACCGCTCGGCCCGGCCCTGCTCGGAATGCAGGCAGGAACCATGGTCGGGTTCATGGCACATCGCGTGCTGGGCCAGTTCGATACCGGGATCCCCGCGATCGATCACGATCAGCCCTACCTGGTCGTTCCGAATGTCGAGGACTTCGCCTACGAGGCAGAAGTGGACGTTCGCCAGGTTCGCCTGTGGGCGGCACTTCACGAGATGCTGTTCCAGCGGCTGATGGAGATCGAGTGGCTTCGTGGCCATTTCGTATCGGTGGTCAACGCCTTCTACGACACCGTCGAGTTCGACATGTCGGACCTGATGGGGCAGATGGGGGCGCTCGATGATCCGGACCGCATCCGCGACCTCCTCGGAGAAGATGGCGCTTCGGGACCGGCACTGTTGAAGGGCACGTCCGACCCGGACCGCCTCGCGGGAATCCAGGCATGCACCGCGTTCATCGAAGGGTATGGCGACTTCATGACGCGAAAGTCCGGTGCGGAACTCCTCCCCGATCTCGGTCGGATCGAAAGCGAAAACACCCGGCGGCGCTCGGAACCAAACCAGGCCGAGCAGTACCTGCAGCAGATGGTCGGGCTCGAGCTTCAGCGATACCGTGCCACCGATGCGGCAGAATTCTGCGTCGAGATCGAACAACGCTGGGGCGACCAGGCACTCGCGCGGGTGTGGGAACAGCCGGCGAACCTCCCAACGCTCCCCGAACTGACCGACCCCGTGGGTTGGACCGCACGAGTCATGATGGATCAATTCGAGATTTGAGATCCGAAACTCGAGATCCGAGACTCGAGATCCGAAACTCGAAATTCGAGACTCGAACGCAGCTCTTGTCTCGCGACACGAGTCTCATGTCTCTCGTCGTGTCTCGTGTCTCCCGACCGTTCGCAAACCGCTACATTCAGCGCGACCCAAGTCGAAAGTGACACCCGATGGCCGCCCAGGTTGGTTCTCTCGCCCCCGCGTTCTCGCTGCTGGACCAAGACAGGAACGTGTTCAACCTCAACGACTTCCAGGGGACGAAGACCGTCATCGTGTTCATCCCCTTCCCGTTCACCGGCATCTGCGATGGCGAAGCGTGCGCGATCCGCGACAACCTCGCGGCGCTGAGCGGCCTCGGCGCCAGTGTTGTGGTCATCACCTGCCACGCGGTGCAGATCAACAAGAAGTGGTCGGATGAGAACGGTTTCACGTTCCCGGTCCTTTCCGACTTCTGGCCGCACGGGACGGTCGCGACGGAATACGGTGCCTTCAACGAAAAGGTCGGCGTTGCGAACCGCATGAGCTTCGTCATCGACGCCGACGGTGTCGTCCGCGCCATCGTCGATAGCGGCTCGCTCGGCACCGCCCGAGAGTTCGCCGACTACACCGACGCCCTCAACAGGATCAAGTGACGGAAGGATCACGATGACCGAAACGTCCGCTGGGTCGAGCTCTCAACCCAGCCACACTCGTCCGGTCGCGGCAATCACCCTCGCCGTGATTGCCGTTCTCCTCGCAACCATGGCGGTCGACGGCTTCTGGCTCCATGATCGGATCTTCGACACCGATGCATTCGTCGAGTCCCTCGCACCCCTACCCCAGGATCCGGCCGTATCGACGGCGATTGCCACGAGGACCGTTGAAGTGCTCGGCGCCAGCGGAACCGCCGAGGCCAGAGTCGCTGAAGTACTTCCGGATCGACTTGCGTTCCTCACGCCAAGAGTCTTCGATCTGGTCGAGGAGCAGGTGTTCGACGCCACGCGTAGCCTCGTCGAATCAGATGCGTTCTCGCGTGTCTGGACGAAGGGCCTCGTAGCCGTTCACTCAGTCATTATCGGCATCTTGGACGGCGATCCGGCGTATCCGACGACCGGGGATGTCGGACTCAGCCTCGAAGGAACAGCCGGTCTTGTCCTCGAGGAACTCGACAAGCGAGGCATCGACCTCTTTGCGGAGATCAAGACTTCCGTCGGTGAAATCGTGTTCATCCAAGCCGAGATGCTCGCCGGACCCCGGTCCCTTGTGAATGTGCTCCACACCGGCGTGTGGGTCCTGCCAATCGTGGCTCTCCTGATCCTGGGCTTGGCCGTCGCGATCGATCGCGACCGCCTGCGCCCGGTTCAAGTCTTCGGGCTCGGGCTTGCGATCGCAACCCTTCTCAGCCTCATCGCCATTCGCATCTTCGCCGGGTACGCGGGAGGCAAGGTCGAGAGCGATGTCTATCGGGAAGCAGCCGGGGCGGTCTGGGACGCACTGCTCAACGGCTACCTCCTCATCAGCGCCATCGTCGGATTCGTGGCCCTCGCCATCGGTCTGGCAGCCTGGTGGTTCCGGCGTCCAGATCCCGACGCCGTACCACCGGGCGACACGGCGGCCTAGACGTCGAGGCGGTAGCCGACGCCGCGAACGGTCTCAATCTGAGGAGCACCGTCGACCTGCTCGAGCTTCCTGCGAAGCCGTCGGATGTGCTGATCGAGGGTCTTCGAATCGGTCCACGTGATTCCCCAGATCTCGTCGAGGAGCCGATCGCGAGACACAATCCGCCCGCGTTCTGCCATCAGCGATGCCATGACCTCGAACTCCTTGCGCGGAAGATCGAATATCACCTCTCCGACCCGGAGCTGGTACCGACCGGGATCGAGCACTGCGTTGCCCACCGTCACCATCCGACCTTCGTCGTCAGCCTCCATCGTTGAGGGCGATCGGCGAAGCGTGGCACGAACTCGGGCCAGCAACTCACGGATCGAGTACGGCTTCGTCAAGTAGTCGTCGGACCCGAGTTCGAGCGCCGTCACCACATCCGACTCGGAA
>Ga0316197_10001486_pt1 | contig 16694 bp, 14 predicted proteins | sample OudBiesiAoxic_MG_FD_204939 | JGI IMG/M metagenome (GOLD analysis project Ga0316197, IMG submission 204939) | Coastal sediment microbial communities from Oude Bieten Haven, Netherlands - site A oxic | ecosystem: Environmental > Aquatic > Marine > Coastal > Sediment | place: Netherlands... | reverse complement strand
GCCGCTTCGCCCCTCAGGGCCGAGACATGCTCGAGGTTGCCGCCCGAGAGTGGGGGGTCGCTCAGCGGCGCGTCTCGGGCGAGCTCTATCCCCTATTCCTTGCCAATCAACGCCGCGGACTTCGCACCGGTTTCGACGCCGGAGACCTCTCCCCCTACACACCACTCCTTCTCGGGGCCGGTCTCTACGAGCGAATGTTCGAACGACGCGACCTGCCAAATCGACGATCCTACGGCGTGAGCCTGCTCGTCGACGGATCCGCCTCGATGCTTCAGCCCCGCGAGGTTCGAGCCGACCGGAAGCGGCCGTGGGCGCTTGCGGCTGCCACGCTCGGAGCATGGACCCTGGCTCGGCTCGCAGACGAACTCCAGATCGAATTCGAGGTCGCGATCTTCAACCGTGGATTCGTGGCCGCAGCCGGAGATACCGAACGGACCTACATCGATCGAAGGGGGCTTGCGACGGGCGCCCTTCGGCGGACGCAGGGTGGTGCGGCGGAGCGGCTCACCCGAACCGTCAATCACTACCTCGTCAAGTCGTTCCCCTCGCGGTGGCGCTCGGCCGAAGACACGCTGGCCGGGCTCTTCTGGATGGCAGCATCGCCCCAGGAAGCCGCCAAGGAGGCGCGCCGAGACCCGGATGCCGCGCCACCGATCTCGATGTTCGACAAGGCGGCCAACGTCGACGAATTCAACCTCGCTCACGCTGCGGAACGACTCTCGGCACGCAACGTATCCCATCGGATCATCGTCGTGCTCGCCGATGGGATGACCCGCGGCTCGGTCGAGGCGCTCGCCGACACCGCGGCATCGATCGAGCGCGGTGGGACCATGGTCCTCGGGATCGGCATCGGTGACGAGACGGTACAAGCCGCCTACGCCCGCAATCAGGTGGTGCAGCGCCCCGACGCCCTGGCGGCGGCAATGGTCGACGGAGTTCGCTCCGCGCTGTTCCGGTCCATCGCCGACGAGGGCGGAGACACCTGGTGGACTCACGCAACCGAACAAATGACACAAATCTCAAACTGAGGAGCATTCATGGCAAAAACCGTCACCTTTGAAGACCCGCACGGAATCGGGGAACCGATCACGCTCAAGAAGGCCGTCATCCCATCCGATCTCCCGGATGCGGAGATCCGTCGTGACCATATCCCGGAACCCGATCCGTACTACGTCGATCTGGGCATGCTCTACCGCCTCGCGGCCCTCGAACAGGTCCGCGGGCGCCGATTCGAGGGTATTCCGCTGCACCTCGCCCTGCGCGGCCACATGGGGACAGGAAAGGACCATGATCTCGAGCAGTTCGCGGCGTTGCTCGGACTCCCCTACTACCGGATCCCTTTGACCGGCGAGGTCCGCGACATCACGCTCATCGGCTCCGTGAAGCTTCACGGTGACGGAAGAGGCGGGACGGACAGCCGATGGCAAGACGGCGACATCACCCGGGCGATCCGAGGCCCTGCCTTGGTGAACCTCTCGGAACTGAACGCTGCAGGTGCCGAAACACTGTTCGCGCTTCATGGACTCCTTGACCGTCACCAGGCACTCGAGCTTCAGACGGGCGAACTGGTTCGCCTCCGCGACGACGTTCGGATCTTCGGGACGCTGAACCCGACCGACCTTCGCGACTATGCCGGCACCCAGACCCTCAACAAGGCCTTTGCCGATCGTTGGATCATCTGGGAGAAGGGGTTCCCCGCCGAGGATGAGTTGATTGCGATGATCGAACGGCGTCACCCCGACCTGCGCTCCGACCTCGTCGAATACGTAGCGAAACTCGCCGTCGAGATCAACGAGTCGTTCACGTCGGGCGACTCGCGCACCCGCGTCGAAACACCGATGAGCCTGCGCACCGTCTTGGATCGCATCCCGGCGGGACTCGACATGTACAGTGACACGGAGGATCCGCTCCGTCGGGCGTGGGACGAATTCGTCCTCCCACATATCGACCCGTACGACCGGGACCACTACGAAACCGTCTGGGCCGCCGTTGTCCGTCGTGGCCCCGAGGGTGCACCGTTCTCGAAATAGGAGAAACCCATGCCGTCATTCGACATCGTCTCTCAAGTTGATATGCAGGAAGTCCGCAATGCCGTCGACCAGTCGATGCGGGAGGTCGTGAACCGCTACGACTTCAAGGGCACAGACACCAAGATCTCGCTCACCGACGAGGGGATCGCCGTTGAGTCGGCAACCGACCACCGTGTGGAGGCCGCGATCGACGTGCTCCAGACGAAACTCGTCAAGCGCAAGGTCTCGCTGAAGTCGATCTCCGGAGGTGAGATCAAGCCTGTCGGAGGCGGACGATCACGTGCCGATTTCACGCTCAACCAGGGCATCAACCAGGACGACGCCCGGGAACTCGCGAAGATGATCCGGGACATGAAGATGAAGGTTCAAGCGCAGATCCAGGGTGATCAACTTCGCATTCAGGGCAAGAAGCGCGATGACCTCCAGGAGGTCATCGTCGATGTGAAGGCTCTCGACTTCCGCGTGCCCCTGCAGTTCGTCAACTTCCGCGACTGAGGACGGTCAACCGCTCGGCTGGACGTGGGCGAGGACCCGCTCCAACGGGCGAGGCACCCGCGCCAGGTCGAGAGCATCCACGAGCAGGGCCCCGTAGCGAGCCTTTCGGCCTGACTTCGTACCGATGAAGCGTCGAAGCTGCGCTTCGACGGCCTGCCCGCGCCATGCGGGCTGGTTCTGGAATTTCCGAAATGACGAGAGCTCACCCTGGGCTTCGATGACTCGCTCCACCGCAGTGACACCAACTGCCCGGATCAGCTCGTCCTCGAGATCGTCGGTGCAAACAAAGAAACCCCTAGCTTCCATCTCGGATCGCGACAGGTCTGAGCCCAGCCCTGCCCTCTGGATGCCTCGTTGAAAGTCGCCGAGCTCCGCTCTGTCGCAAAGACCCGCCAACTTCACATCGGAGCCGTGGAGTTCCAGGATGTTCTCAATGGAATCACCGATCGCCGATGCGCCCCCCATCGCCACGATCGAAACGCCTTCTGCCTCCAGGTTGATACCTAGACGCTTCGCCAGCGCGCCCAGGGCGGCCTGATCGCTGACCCCTTCAACCAGCACAACGGTCGTGACGCGCGACATGAAGACGAGCGTAGATGGGCGGCGACAACCTCGGTGCTGCGCGTGGTCGACCGGTTCAGCGATCCCACCATCCGGCGGTCTCGAAACGTTGCTTCGCCTGCGCTACGGCTTCGGCGGCCGGCATGTGCAGAGGGCCTCCATGACCGGGCAAGAGCACGTCGGCATCGAGCGCGCCCAGCGCGTCGAGTGACGCAAGGGCCTGTTCCCAGTCGTGGCTGAAAACCCGCGGCATCAACCGAGGGCCGGGTCGATTGGTGAGAACGTTTCGATTGACGAGGGCATCACCGGTGATAACGATGCCGTGACCGGGAAGATGAAACGAACAGTGGCCGCTCGTATGCCCCGGGGTCGGGATCGGCACCGGTCGGCCGGGAACGTCGAGCGGTGAACTGGCGAAGGCTTCAACGACCGCGACCGGTGTCGGATCGGTGCCGCCGTGTGCAATCGAGTCGATTGCGAACACCGCCACCGACGGCCGCCACATCCGGATTACGAGGTCAATCGTCCGCACCCGCTGGTGATACTTGCCGGTCGCGTGCCCGATCTCATCCCGGTGTGTGTGGACAATCGCGCCGTGCTCACTCCTCAAGGTCTCTGCGACGCCAACGTGGTCCGGGTGAGCGTGTGTCAGCACGACCGCATCGACCTGGTTCGGACTAGCCCCGATCTGACGCAACGAGTCGACCACCACTGGATAGTCCTTGGGCCACGCGGCATCGATCAGCGTGACCGCAGCCCCGCTACGAATCAAGCACCAGTTCGTTCGCGGGCCGATCACCAAGAAGACATCGGGCGCCGCTTCGACGATCTCGATATGCATGCCCATCCTCCAAGTCCAGTCTCTGCCCGTCAACCCTACGCGTTGCTCGAGCTGGCGACCTCGCCAACCCCCCGGATCAATCGCGAGCGCCGCGTTGGCGGCGTAGGATCGCCGGATGAGTGTCTCAGATATCGTGGCAAGTCTCGCCGTATCTCTTGATGGGTATGTGGCCGAGGCCGATGGTTCGGTCGGCTTCCTCGAGAAGTACCCGATCGAAGAGTTCGACTTCGACTCGTTCGTCGACGGCATCGGCGCGCTCATCATGGGAAGCACCAGCTACGTCCAGGCCGTCGATTGGGGATGGATGTGGAGCGACCGGCCGACGATGGTGCTCACTACCCGCACCGACCTCCCGGTTCCCGACGGCGCCGCCATCCGTTTTGCGGCGATTCCGACGGCTGAGGCGATCCGCTCGTTCTCCGCAGAGACACCAAAACGACTGTGGGTGTTCGGCGGAGGCAAGGTCGTCACCGACGGACTCGTCGGCGGCGCGATCGACACCCTCGATATCACGGTGATGCCCGAAGCTCTCGGCAGCGGGATTCCGCTCTTCGCGAATGCCTACGACGGGCCCATGCGCCTGATCGAGTCGGTGGCCTACCCGAACGGCGCGTTTCGCCTGGTGTACGACACGCGCTTGGTCTGACAGGCCGCGGACATTCCGTCACCAACCGCTCTGGTACGCCGATCCCTCCAGATCATCCAGGTCGCGGTCATAGAGCAGGCACTCGCCGATGCGCACCCCGGAGGCCCACAGGTCCGACCCCGGCCAGGTCACGTACATGTCGAGTGACGAGGATTCGTAGTCGCGACCGACATACCCGTCGAACTCGCTCTCGCAGATCAAGAGGAGATCTTCCCTCACGGCATCCTCTCCCGGATATGACCCCGGTGGGAACTCATGGACGAGGTAGACCTCGTTGCCGTGTGGTCCATCACACGGTGTTGTCTGGTAGTAGTCGCCGGCGAGGTAGCTCTCCAGTTCGTCGTCGTTGATGCAGTCTCCGACGAGCAACCCGTAGTAGTCGTCGTCCGGCGGAGCGGTGGTCTCCTCGCTCACCTCGGTGGTCTCGGTCGCGCTGACGTCGACGGCGCCGGTGTCCTCGAAGGGATTGCTGATGCTGATCGACCCGGCCAGGACGACTGCAGCAGCGACGCCGACGAGGATCACTCCCGTGATCGCAGCGATGGCCAGTCCAACGACCCAGTTGCTCTGAGAGCGCGGCAGTGCCGCGGAATCGGGGGGCGCAAACCGCAATGGAGCCCCGTCGGGCGTCTTAGGCTCCTGGGGGACCGCCTCCGATGTGTCGACCAGGACATGTCCGCAATTCGGACACTCAGGCGACGCCGATGAGACCCGGTCGTTGCATTCGGGACAGTTCGTCAGTGCCAACCCGCAACCTCCTGGCCGGTGGCCGATCCTAGCGACGCACCGAGTACCGTTCGGGGCACGCCTCCGAGCTGAGCTGTAGATCGCTAGTGAACCTCGTAGAGGTCCCAGACTCCCGGAACCCCCTTGAGTTCGAAGGAGCCCATCCGCTCGTACTGAATCGAAGACCCGACCGTCAGGTCCTTAACCGTGCTCGACACCGCGACACCGCCATCCGGAGCGTGATCGATGACTCGTGATGCGATGTGGACACCGATTCCCCCGATGCCGTCACTCTGCAGCGTGATCTCTCCGGTATGGAGACCGGCGCGCATCGTGATGCCATAGCCGCTGACTTCGTCAAGAATCGCGCGGGCGGTCGCCACCGCTTTCGCGGGTGCGTCGAAGATCGCGAGGTATCCATCACCCGTTGTTGTGATGCCGGTGCCACCGAAACGTTCGATCTGTCGTTCACAGATCCGGTTTGTGGCATCGAGCACATCGAGCCACGCCTCATCCCCCATTTCCGCGGCGCGCTCGGTTGACCCGACGATGTCGGTGAACAGCACCGTCGCCAATCGACGGCCCGACTCGGTGTGAACCACTTCGCCGGTCACGAAGTCCTCGATTCGGTCGAGGATCTCTCCGGTGTTGCCGACGTGGAACGGATGCGAATCGGCACCTTCGAGTTCAACCCACAGCGACCCGTCAATGCGATCGGCGATCCACTTCCCATGCGCAACCCGGTGGTACACGTTGTCCTTCCGGTGAATTACCAGCGTTGGCACGCTCACCGAGGACAGAGCGGATGTGACGTCGACGTGCTGCTGCCATCGGTATAGGAATTCGACCGATCCGGGTGGCATCGTCGAGCGCTGGAACTTCACCCACCACCGACGAAATCTCTCATCCTCGGCCACGGACGGTGCCGTGAAGTCGACCACGGCCCCGGTGGTCCCGTGTTGGGCCCGGAAGAACTCGGCCACTTCCGCGATTCTGTTCTGCGGCATCCCGATCGGGTAGTCCTCACCGCGGAACAGGCGGGCGATGGCGTTGGTCAGAACGAGAGACTCGGTGCGCTCGGGATAGGTCGCGGCGAACAAGATCGCCATGGCGGCTCCCTCGGTGTCGCCGACAATCACGGCGCGCTCAGACTCCGCAGCATCCATGACGGCGAGGATGTCCTCCATCCACCCCTCCATCGGCGGGAGGTCGTCCATCGGCACGTGGTCTGAGACTCCGGTGCCGCGCTTGTCGAAGAGGATCACCCTCGAGAACGACGCCAATCGATCGAGATAGCGCGCCGCTGTCGGTTCGTCCCAGTAGTTGTCGATGTTCGTTCCCCACTGAGTGACGAAGACCAGATCGACGGGGCCATCCCCGAACACCTGATATCCGACTGCGCCGTCCGGGGATCGCGCGTAGGTGGTTTCTGGTGGCACGTCTCTTCTTGCTCCCCGGTGTTGCGCGGCTCACTGCTGCGACCCGACTACCGGTGCAACCCTATCGAAGGGCGGTCAATGAGGCGGCGACGAATCGAGATTTCCTGTCCTGTTCAGCGTTCGCGGCTCAGAAGGAACTCTGAGATTTCTTGTCTCCGATCACCGGTTTCTGTCATACCTGGTTGATATGTTGGTCGTATGGATATCGAGACCGCCACCAACGACGAGATCGAGCAACAGCTACTGACCGACGAAGCCCAGATTGCTCGGCTTCGAGCGTCTCAGATGATCCTGTTGCGTGAGGTAGACCGCAGACAGTTGCCGATGGGGGCTGGGTGCGGGTCGTTGGGTGAATGGGTGAGAGGCCGCCTCGACGTTGCCCCTGAGACGGCACGAGACCTCGTAGCCACCGCCAAACACCTCCAAGAACTCCCCGACGTTGAAGAAGCAATCGAAACCGGTGAGATTGGCTTCGACCGGGCCGTAGCGGTCGGCAGGTTCGCCCGCCGAGACGACACATTCGACCTGCTGAACGCCATGGCTGGTTTCGATATTGCCGGGATACGGAACCGGGCAGCACGACGACGGCGAATGAGCAGGGTTGACGAAGAGATGGCATACAACGACCGATACGTGACCGTAGAGCCGAACCTCGACGAATCAGCATGGCGCCTCAACGGCCGCCTCCCCAGCTTTGCGGGCAAGATCGTCATTGATGCGCTCGAAGCGAAAGCAGACACATTCCCGAAAGAACCCGGGCAGGTGTCACGGGCAGCGAGGAACGCAGACGCTCTGTGGGCCATCAGCTTGGATGCCCTCTACGGCACCGATGGTGCGTCGATCGAAGAGGCGACACCGGTGTTGACGGTGTTTGTGGACGCCAGTGAGGCGGCAGCGTCGAATGGTGAGGCGGGTGTGACGGTTGCAGGTGGTCCGCGGGTTGGTGAGGCAGCGATTGAAGCGATCCTGTGTGACGGCATCATCGAGGTCACCGCACGAACATCAGATGGCAGACCGCTGCGTATGGGACGCCGCACCAAGGCCATCTCACCCCAACTCCGTAGGTTCGTCATGGATCGTGATGGTGCGGTATGCACCATTGCAGGCTGTACGAGCCGGTATCGGTTGCAGGTGCATCACATCAAACGTTGGATCGACGGTGGCCGCACCGACCCCGAGAACCTGACAACGGTGTGCTGGTTCCACCACCAGATCGTGATCCACGGCCAAGGCTTCCGAATCGACCCCGACTCGCCACCCCAACGAAGACGCCTCCTCCAACCCCCGATCCACGGCCCACCCTGGCTCGAACAAGCAAGAACCCGCGGCATGGTCGTAAGCGAACAGCCCAGACACTGAGATACAAGACCCGAGACTTGAGACTCGAGACCCGAACCAATCTCGCTCCTTCCCCTCGGTCCGATTCCTCACCCTCAGGGGGAGGTGGCAGCGGCGGAGCCGCTGACGAAGGGGGTCAAGCGGTTCCGCGACCCAGAACCGGCCTCAGGTTTCGAGGGGGGCGGCCTTGGAGCCAGAAACACGAAGATGCGTTCAGTCCCCCGTGTCTCGGATCTCAAGTCTCATGTCTCACCCTGTCGTACCCTTCCTCTCTGTGAGTTCGAATCCCCCCAGTCTTCGTTCGCGTATCGACCGCTTGCCGCGGGCTGAACGGCGCCGTCTCCATCGACGTCTGACCGGAGCGGAGCGTGTCCCAGAGCCGGGGCGTCGCACGACGAGCATCGCCAAGGTCGAGGTGAGCATCACCGCTATTGAGGAACGGCTCGCTACCCGCCGGGCCGCCGTCCCGAGCAAGGTCTCCTACCCCGAAGAGCTCCCGATCACCGCCTGGAGGGAGGAGATTCTCGAAGCGATCCAAGATCATCAAGTCGTGATCGTTGCGGGCGAGACCGGCTCCGGGAAGAGCACGCAGATCCCCAAGCTCTGCCTCGAGCTGGGACGCGGTGTGGAAGGCACCATCGGCCACACTCAGCCGCGTCGCATTGCTGCTCGGTCGATCGCCGATCGAATCGCGGAGGAGATCGGAACGACGGTGGGAGAAGCCGTCGGGTATGCCGTGCGGTTCTCCGATCAGACCGGGGATTCCACACTTGTGAAGGTGATGACCGATGGATTGCTGCTTGCCGAGATCCATCGAGACCGGCGGCTCGAGCGATACGACACGATCATCATCGATGAGGCGCATGAGCGGAGCCTCAACATCGATTTCCTCCTCGGATACCTGAAGACTCTGCTCCCGAAACGACCGGATCTGAAGGTGATCATCACGTCGGCGACCATCGACACAGAACGATTCTCGGAACACTTCGAGGACGCACCTGTGATCGAAGTCTCCGGACGGACGTACCCGGTCGAGGTCCGCTACCGCCCGCTGGATGATCCCGCACAAGCGGAGCCGAGGGACCAGACCCAGGGCATCTGTGATGCGGTTGAAGAGCTCTTCACTGAAGAAAATGGCGACATCCTCGTGTTCTGCTCCGGCGAGCGAGAGATCCGAGACGCCGCTGATGCCCTGAACGACCTGGCCCTTCCGCACACCGAGGTCTTGCCGCTCTACGCGCGGTTGTCCGCTGCAGAGCAGCATCGAGTGTTTCGTTCTCACACCGGACGGCGGATCGTCCTCGCCACCAACGTCGCTGAGACGTCGCTCACCGTGCCCGGCATCCGCTACGTCGTTGATGCCGGAACGGCGCGGATCTCGCGGTACAGTCGTCGTACCAAAGTTCAGCGCCTCCCGATCGAACCGGTGTCCCAGGCCTCGGCCAACCAGCGCGCAGGAAGGTGCGGTCGTCTTGGGCCCGGCGTGTGTATCCGCCTCTACGACGAAGACGACTACGCAGCTCGCCCCGACTTCACCGAACCTGAGATTCAGAGGACGAACCTCGCATCCGTGATCCTGCAAATGGCGGCTCGTGACCTTGGTGAAATCGAAACCTTCCCATTCCTCGATCCTCCAGACTCACGGGCGATTCGCGATGGAATCGCTCGCCTGGTGGAACTGGAAGCGATCAAGCCTGAACACGAATCCGGGCGCCAGCGCCTCACGAGGCTCGGACGCCAACTCGCAGATCTACCGATCGATCTTCGACTGGCTCGGATCATCATCGAAGCGAACCGAACGGCGAGCCTTCGCGAGATACTCATCATTGTGTCGGCGCTCGCCATCCAAGATCCGCGGGAGCGTCCTGTTGAGAAGCAGACTCAGGCGGATCAAGCCCACGCACGATTCCGCGATGAAGACTCGGACTTCTACAGCTGGCTTCATCTCTGGGAGTATCTCAGCGAAGAGCGCCGGGCTCGTTCATCCAGCCAGTTCCGGCGGCTCTGTCGAAACGAGTACCTGAACTACCGCAGGATCCGGGAGTGGCAGGACCTTCATGCCCAACTCCGTGACGTCACCAAGGAGATTGGACTCATCGCGAACCGGAGACCGGCGGAACGAGAGGTTGTGCATCGAACGCTCCTCACCGGCCTGCTTTCCAACGTAGGGAACAAGGACGCCAACTCGTACGAGTATCGCGGTGCGCGGAGCAGCCGGTTTTCGATCAATCCCGGGTCGACACTCTTCAAGCGGTCTCCCGAGTGGGTGATGGCGGCAGAGCTAGTCGAAACGACCCGCCTCTGGGCGAGGGGAGTCGCGTCCGTGCAACCTGAATGGATCGAAGCCGCCGCACAGCACCTCGTGACCCGTTCGTACTCCGACCCCTGGTGGGAGGCTGATCGTGGCGCCGCCACAACGAACGAGACAGTGTCCCTCTACGGTCTGCCACTCCAGACGTTCCGGCCGGTGTTGTTCGCCAAGATCGATCCCGAAGCCGCCCGCGACCTCTTCATTCGCCATGCCCTCGTGGCGGGGGAGTGGGAGACACATCACCGGTTCGTGGATCACAACGCGGCCGTCATCGACGAGGTGCTCGACCTCGAAGCACGCTACCGGCGCACGGACTTGCTCGTAGACGACGAAGCCGTCGTTGGGTTCTTCGACCAGCGAATCCCGGGCGACATCGTCTCCGTCCGGCACTTCGACCGATGGTGGAAGGAGGTGCGTCTCGAGGATCCGCACCGCCTCGACTTGGCGGCCGAAGACCTCCTCGATCCGGACGTCGACACGCCGGGGGAGGAGGCATTCCCCGATATCTGGCAGTACGGCGACATTGCGATGCCGCTCACATACGAGTTCGAGCCGGGCAGCACCAGCGATGGGGTGATTGTGGATGTTCCGATCGGTGGCCTCGCTCGTGTCGACCCGACGATCTTCGGCTGGTCGGTGCCGGGCCTGCGGGAGGAGTTGGTGATCGCCATGATGCGGTCGCTCCCGAAGCAGATCCGGAAGCAGCTTGCACCGATACCGGAGACCGCCCGAGAGGTTCTCGAAGGCCACGACGCCACGGCCGAGGGTCTTGTGGCGTTCCTGCGGCGAGTCCTGACCAGCCGGGCAGGGGTTCCGATCCCCCTCGACGCGTTCGATCCGGAGCGTATCCCGTCGCATCTGCGGCCGACATTCAGGGTCATCGGAGACGGCGGTGAAGTGCTGGCAGAGGGCTCTGAATTGCTCACACTTCGCAACGCTCTGCAATCGGAAGCACAGGAAGCGATGGCGACGTCTGGCCATGCCGTCGAGCGCCTGGGGTTGACGACGTGGGACATCGAAGATCTCCCGATGGAGGTAGAAATCGAGGGTCCCGGGCGGCCGGTGCCGGCATATCCGGCTCTCGTCGACGAAGGGGAATCCGTTGCGGTGCGTCTCTTTGCGACGCCCGATGAACAAGCTGCCGCCATGTGGGACGGTACGAGACGGCTCCTCGTGCTCGGCCTTCCGTCACCGTCGCGACACCTGCGGTCGCTCGTTACCGAAGACGGCAAGAAGGCCATTGCTGCGGGCCCGTACGCCGAATTCGGTGAGTGGGCGGCCGACTGCCTCTCGTGTGCGGTCGACGACGCGCTGACCAGGGCTGGAGGCCCCGTCTGGAGTTCAAAGGCGTTCGATCAACTCCAACGGATCGTTGAATCCGAAACCTCCGATGTCCTCGTCACAGTGGCAGCCGATTCCCTGGAGATCCTCGACGAACTCCGAGAGGTACGCGAGGCGACGGAGTTACTCGCCGGTGATCACTTCGCCGACGCCAAAACGGACATCAACGAGCAGCTCGATCGGCTGATCTACCCCGGATTCCTGACGGGCGTGGGGATCGATCGACTCCCCGACATGCTCCGATACATCCGGGCTGTCACCCGTCGACTGGCGGCCTTGCCCGACCGCGTCGAGCGGGATCGTGAGCTGATGGAGCGGATCCGTGAGCTGGAGATCGAACGAGACGACCTGTCCGATGCGATTCCCGGATCCATGGAGCTGATCGAGGTTGCATGGATGCTCCAGGAGCTCCGTGTCAGCTCGTTCGCCCAAGCTCTCGGCACGAAGGGCAAAGTGAGCGAGAAACGCATCACCGAGGCGATGCAGCGGGCAATGGCGCCCTAACCCGGAGGCCGATTCTCCTAGTCTCCGTTCGGAGTGGCGACTGAGGATGCGGCATTGGCGACCCGGTACGTCTCGCCAAAGACCCTATACACCTCCACACCAGCATCCTGGCGGGCGATCTCGTCTTTACGGAGTTCTCGGACGGGTTTCGCCGGCGTCCCGACTGCCATGGTCCACGGCGGGATGGTCCGGCCCTCAGGGAGGACCGATCCGGCGGCCAACCAGGAACCCTCGCCGAGTTCTGATCCGTTGAGAGCGAGCGCCCCGATTCCCACGAGGCATCGATCTCCAATGTTGGCACCGTGGATCACGGCGGTATGCCCGACGGTGACACGACGGCCGACGATGGTCGGAAACCCGGGATCGGCGTGAACGACCACGTTGTCCTGAAGGTTCGATTCCTCGCCGATCACGATTCGTTCCAGTTCCGCCCGTAGCACCGCACCGAACATGACAACGGCTCCGGCTTCGATCTCGACTGAGCCGTAGACTTGGGCAGTCGCAGCAACGAACGCCGAAGGATGGATAACCGGGTCCGCAAGGCTGAGTGGCTCCATGACCATCAGCGTACTGCGGTCGGCGGTCGGGAATGCATCGGCGACGTACGGCATTGAATCGAAACAGCACCTGAGATCGGAGCCACCCGTCATGTTCACCTTCCCTCCCCTTCCCGCAGATGGTGAACCAACGCGTTCCACTCTCCACGCCTACGCCCACGCGGTGGCAGCACTTCCGCGGGCACACGCTCCTGCGCACCCCTTGTGGTGGCACATCTCTCTGAAGATCCGTCCGGACGGTCTGGTCACCGAGGCGATGCCGCTGCCCGCGGGAGGCGCCGCGTTCGTGCGGATGGATCCGAGGAGTGCCCTGATCGTCTTCGAAACATCTGGCGGAGACAGTCGCTCGTTCCCGATGAACGCGGGGCTGACGGCGACCGAGATGGGCAACGCGCTGATCGCCGCGGGATCCGAATTCGGGCTATCCACCGACTACGACCGGTCCAAATTCGAGAGCGACGATCAGCGCCCCTACGACGAGGGTGATGCCCGGGCCTTTTTCGGCGCTCTCGTGGCTGCCAAAGGCGTGCTCACCGTCCAGAGGAACCGGCTCGAAGGGCTTACTGGTCCGATTCAGCTCTGGCCTCATGGATTCGATCTCGCATTCGAGTGGTTCGGTACGCGAACAGTCACCGTGACCGAGGGCGGGGAGTCGAACGAACTCCCGGCACAAATCAATCTGGGTTTCTATCCGGCTGGTGACGCCTACTTCTACTCCAACCCGTGGCCGTTCGAGGCCGATGTCCTACTCAACGTGGACCTCCCCGGCGGCGCCGAGTGGCACACCGACGGGTGGGAGGGTTCGAAACTGACATACACCGACGTCGTCGGCCACGCCGACGGCGAAGATCGAGTCCTCGACTATGCCGCGGCGGTATTCGAAGCGGCTTCTCCCAAACTGATGCGCTAGGGGAGGGCCGGTCCGGACCCTTCATCGTTCGACCGGCTGTGGTGGAACCGCCGCATACTGCACTACCGCCGCTTGAGATCGTCGAGCCGGGTCGCGACGTCGGCCGTCATCTCCTCGAGATCTCGTTGGAGCGCCTCAAGTCGTTCAATCCGATCCTCTCCATCGCGGTGGCTGTCCCACCCGATATCGTGGTGGAATTCGTGGTGGTCGACGTCACCGTGTCGGTGATCCCAGCCGGACCGGCTCCAGCGTCGTTCCCTTGTTTGCTCATGGTGTCTCATGGGGTTCCTCGCTCTTCATCGCCATGTTCACGGAGGAAACCGGCGATCGTGTTGTTGGCGGCGCTGAGCGCCTGGATCCACGCTTCCAGCAGGCGTACGCCGTCGGCAGTCAGCTCGTAGGTCCGTTTCGCGCGTCCGGGGTCTCCCTGTGACCATTCGGATCGGACGACTCCGTCGTCTTCCATCGACCGGAGCATGCGGTAGAGGTTCCCGAGATCGATCTGCCGATCAGGCAGCCACTCGCGGAGGGAGTCGGCCAGGTCATAGCCGTGCGTCGGTCCACCCCTGAGGATGGCGAGAACGACGGGTTCGCTGAAGCGCTCCAACCGAGCGCCTACCTCCCACGATCCGTCGGATCGGCGGTGCCGCGTACGTGAGGCGCTGCGACGCCTTCCCGGATGGTGGTGTCCTGATCGATGTCCCATATCTTCAATATATGCAAAACACCGATATATGTCAACAACATATATAGGTATGACACATTGCACCGATGGTGATCGATTCTGACCCGGCTACGCTCGCGGGTGAGGAGGAGGTGGCATGGCGTTTCCCGAACCGTTCTTCCGTTGGCGGCCTCATCCATGGCATGGGTTGGATCCAGGTCCGGATGCTCCGGAGATCGTCACCGCGTTTATTGAGATTTCGCCGTTCGATTTCGTCAAGTACGAAGTTGAGAAGCGGACCGGCTACCTGAAGGTCGACCGGCCGCAGCGAGGAAGTAGCTCGCCACCGACGCTCTACGGGCTGATCCCCAAGACGTTCTGTGCCGAGCGCGTTGCCGCCATGTCGCCGGAGGTGACCGATGCGGACGGCGATCCGCTCGATATCTGTGTCATCTCCGAACGAGCCATCGATCGATCCGAGATCATGCTCTACGCCCGCGTGGTTGGCGGCCTGAGGATGATCGACCACGGGGAAGCGGATGACAAGATTGTCGCCGTCCTCGTCGACGACGCGGTGCTCGGTTGGGCCCGCGATATCAGCGACATCCCGAACGCCATCATCTCGCGGCTGGAGCACTACTTCCTCACCTACAAGACCATGCCGGGCGAGGAGGATCAGGTCCAGATTCCGGAGATCTACGGGCACGATCACGCGGTTGGCGTTGTCACTGCAGCGATGCGCGACTACGACGAACACTACGGCGGGTAATTCAGATGGTCGTACGCGGGCTGTGACGATCAACCCCCCGATGAGCGGACTCACGTCGGACGAGGTGAGTGAGCGCGTCGCCGCCGGCAAGGTGAATGTCGTCGAGACCCGCGGATCACGCTCCGTCGTCGACATCCTGCGTTCGAATCTCCTGACTCGATTCAACGCGATCATGTCGGTGATGCTCGTGATCGTGCTGGTCTTCGGGCATCTGCCGGATGCTTTGTTCGGATTCGTGATGATCGCGAATGCTGTCATCGGGATTGTGCAGGAGTTGCGAGCGAAACGAACCCTCGACCGGCTGAGTGTCCTGGTTGCACCCAACGTGACAGTGGTTCGGGACGGCCAACCGTCCGAGGTTCCGATCGACGGAGTTGTGCTCGACGATGTCGTCGAACTGTCCCCGGGTGATCAGGTCCCTGCTGACGGTGTCGTTCTTGCCTCCCTCAGTGTGCAGGTTGATGAGTCGTTGGTTACAGGAGAGGCAGATCCGCTCCACAAGGACCCCGGAGATTCGATTCTGTCTGGTTCGTTCGTCGTGGCTGGTTCGGTCACGCTCCGAACCACGGCGGTGGGCGAAGACGCTTACGCGCAGCACCTTGCTGCCGAAGCGAAGAAGTTTTCACTCACCAAGAGCGCGCTCCAGCAGGGTATCGACCAGATTCTGCGCGTGGTCACGTGGCTGCTGGTCCCGATCGGCGCTCTGCTGTTCTGGAGTCAAATGCAGACCGATCGCTCGCTCGGTGAGGCACTGGTCTCAACGGTGGCGGGTGTCGTCGGGATGGTGCCACAGGGTCTTGTTCTTCTGGTTTCGATGGCATCGGCAGTGGCGGTGATTCGCCTCGGGCAGCGACATGCGCTTGTCCAGGAGCTTCCGGCCGTCGAGACTCTGGCTCGGGTCGACATCGTGTGTGTTGACAAGACCGGCACGCTCACCACCGGAATGATCCGGCATCGCGAGACGGTGGTGTTGAGCGACCGCGATCCGGCCGACCTTGCCGGGGCGGTCGCCGCTATAGCTGCCGCCGACCCTCACCCGAACCCGACGATGCAAGGCGTCGCCGATGCCTATCCAGACGACCCGGGATGGGGCGTCGAGCGGTTCGTGCCCTTCTCATCGGAACGGAAGTTCTCCGCGGTGAGGTTCACGGACGGGTGTTCGTGGGTCATTGGAGCGCCCGAGATCCTTCTGGGAGACAGGCAGCGGGCCCTTGCCAAACGCCTCGATGCCGTCGCATCGATGGGTCAGCGGGTCCTCCTCGTTGCGACGACCGATGCACCGTTGCCGGAGAGCGACGGCACGTTGCCGGATCGGCTCGAAGCGGCCGGATACCTCACGTTTGCAGAAGAGATCCGCTCCGACGCGCCCGACACGGTCGCCTACTTCATTGACCAGAACGTGGAGCCGAAGGTGATCTCGGGTGATGCGGCGCTGACCGTGGGAGCGATCTCCGGTGCTGTTGGTGTGCCCCATGCCGATGAGGCGTTCGACGCACGGGACCTTCCCGATGCCGACACTCCCGAGTTCCGGGCTTTGGTGAACGAAGGATCGGTGTTCGGGC
>Ga0316197_10001484_pt1 | contig 16702 bp, 9 predicted proteins | sample OudBiesiAoxic_MG_FD_204939 | JGI IMG/M metagenome (GOLD analysis project Ga0316197, IMG submission 204939) | Coastal sediment microbial communities from Oude Bieten Haven, Netherlands - site A oxic | ecosystem: Environmental > Aquatic > Marine > Coastal > Sediment | place: Netherlands... | reverse complement strand
GTTATTCTTCTGGGGCTCATTCTTATTCTATTTTTTGGAAAAATACATATTAAACCACTATTTAGTCCGCGTGTAAGACAGATTATTGCTTTGGCATCTGTGGTGCTTTGTATTATCTATGGAAATTTTGTACTTAATCATTTACCTGTAATAGATTTCAGAGCATACAAGATAGGGGTGAATATAGAAGATGGCATGAAGGTGCCCGAAGGCGCTCCAAAAGCCGTGTTCGAATATTCGTGGAAGTTTGATGTAAATGGAGAAGAAAAAGTACTGGTGACTAATGGCGATTACCCCGATGTAGCAGGAGAATTTATTGGTGTGGAGACGAAGGAAATACAAAAGGGATATGAACCACCTATACACGATTTTACCATTGAGCAACAGGATGAGGATTTTACATCTTTGTTAATGCAAGAAGCAAAATTGTTAGTTTTAGTTGCCTACGATCTGGCCAAAAGTGACTATGAGGCATTTGAAAGAGTCAAAGAAGTTACCGATAAAGCTATTGAACAAGGATACAAAGTAATAGGAATGTCAGCATCTAATGAAGAATGGACCGATAAGATTATTGAAGAATACAACTTGGGATTTGAATTTTATTTTACAGATGAGACTACCTTAAAGACCATTGTCCGGTCTAACCCGGGACTTTTAACCCTTGAAAAAGGTACTATAACTCAAAAAGTGCACTATAATGATATTGAGGATTTAGAGTTTAATTAGATTTATTCTGTACGCAAAGGAATCAAACCCTTATAAATAATTAGAAGCAAACAACATATATTGTAAACATAAAAGAACAGAAAATGAGAAGTAAAATTGTTGCCGGAAATTGGAAAATGAATAAGAATCTAAGTGAAACACAAGTATTATTGGGCGAGATATCGGATAAATTGCCGGATACTGAAGCAGAGGTTATTGTAGCTCCGACATTTGTAAATCTGGCAGAAACAGCCCGTACACTGGAATCAACGGATATTAAAGTAGCCGCCCAAAATATGCATTATGCAAAAAGCGGAGCTTATACCGGTGAAATTTCGGCTGATATGCTTCTAAACATTAATGTCGATACTGTAATTATCGGACATTCAGAACGCAGGGCATACTTTGGCGAAAAAGACGAGCTTTTGGCCAAAAAAGTAAAGGCAGCATTGGAAAATAAAATGCGGGTAATATTTTGCTTTGGTGAGGAATTGGAAGAGCGAAAGGCCGGCAATCATTTTAATGTAGTAGAATCACAGCTAAAAAACGGCCTTTTTGAATTACCGGCTGATGCATGGTCGCAAATTGTTCTTGCTTATGAACCAGTGTGGGCCATTGGTACAGGAGAAACTGCCTCCCCGGAACAAGCCCAGGAAATGCATGCTTTTATCAGGAAGACCATAACCGAAGCATATGACGCTTCAATAGCGAATGAAGTGTCTATTTTATATGGAGGTAGCGTGAAACCTGCGAATGCGGGTGAGATATTCTCAAAAACCGATGTAGATGGAGGTCTAATAGGAGGGGCTGCTTTGGTGGCAGATGATTTCATTGCCATTGTAAAGGCTATCTGAACCTAAATGCAGGAACTCTTTCTGGAATATCGGTTTTCCATAAATCCCTTACAACCGGCTACGGATATCTTAATTGCCGAACTGAGCGAACTAGGTTTTGACAGTTTTGTGGAAACAGTAGACGGACTGCTGGCCTATGTAAAAAAGGAAAACTGGAACCCTATAGCATTGAGTAATGTTCAAATCCTTTCCGATGAAAATTTTAAAATCGGTTTTCAGGTATCCGAAATAGAACAGGAAAACTGGAATGAACGCTGGGAAAAGAATTTTAAACCCATCAACGTGGACAACCAATGTGTCATAAGAGCACCATTCCATGATATTCCTGAAGTAACTTTTGATATTGTAATAACTCCTAAGATGAGTTTTGGTACAGGGCATCATGAAACTACCCATATGATGCTTCAACTGGTTTTAGCATTGGATTTCACTGGTAAAACTGTATTGGATATGGGATGTGGAACTGGTGTTTTGGCCATTCTGGCCGCTATGAAAGGTGCCAGCTCAGTAGATGCGATAGATATAGATAACTGGAGTTATCTGAATGCCCAGGAAAATGTTGCCGGAAACAATTGTGAGCATATAAATGTGTTTGAAGGTGATGTCAGTTTATTGACAAATCAAAATTACGATATCATCATGGCGAATATTAATCGCAATATTTTACTTGCGGATATTTCTATTTATGTTGATCACCTCAAAAAAGGAGGAATTTTACTTTTGAGTGGTTTTTACAAAGAGGATATTCCCCTTATTTCAAATGAATGCAAGGCAAATGGACTATCATTTCAAGAAAATTTGGAAAAAAATAACTGGGTTGCGTCAAAATATGTATTTTAGTTATACAAACACCTGTCTATATGAGTACTAAGGAAAAAGTCTCCGAAGAACTACTTTTGGATGAGGAGACGGTTAAACATAATGAAATAGTGCTGTTCAATGATGATGTGAATACTTTTGAACATGTCATACACACATTAATCGATGTTTGTGAACATACACCAGAACAGGCGGAGCAATGTTCATTAATAGTTCACTACAAAGGCAAATGTACCGTTAAAACCGGCGAGTATAAAGAATTAGAGCCTCGTTGCAGCAAACTACTGCAAGCAGGATTAAGTGCCGAGATCGTCTGAGTTCGGCTGTACTTCGGGATTAATTATTGATATAATATTCTTTTCTTAACTTTAAAAAGAATAGTTCCTCTTTATACGCTTAGTTTGAGAATAACCTTTTTTCTACTGTTATTATTTTGTCATTACCTGGTTTATACTCAGGAATTACCTCCTATTCAGAATTATGCACCTTTTGATTACGGCGCAGGAACGCAAAATTGGGCAATTTCCCAATCCGGCGAAAAGTATATTTATGTAGCCAATAATGAGGGTCTTCTTGAATTTAATGGTGCGCAATGGAAATTGCACCCTTCTCCTAATGGCACTTTAATAAGATCTGTTCATGTGGTTGATGATTTAATTTATACCGGATGCTACATGGAATTTGGCTATTGGAAAAGAAATGAATTTGGGGATTTGGATTATTTTTCGCTCTTAGGCCATCTAGATGAAGACCTGATAGAAGATGAACAGTTCTGGAATATCCTGGAGTACGAAAAATGGTTGCTATTCCAGACTTTGGATCGCATCTATATTTATAATACCGAGGATAGAACTTTTAATATCCTCCCTTCCAAAACTGTCAGGGCAAAAATCTTCAACGTAGAAGGAACCATTTATTTTCAAAAAGACAATGAAGGTATATTCAGAATTGAAAATGGCCAATCCGTCCCGGTCTCAAATGATCCGGTAGTAAAGAGTAATATTATTATTGGGGTATTTGCCGTTGATAAAGAGTTATTAATACTTACAGAGGGCAGTGACTTCTATTATCTTAATTCTGAAGGTCTTAAAAGATGGGATACCGAAATGAGCAAGGAAATGGCATCTATAAATGTTTATAGTAGTTTACGGCTTAAAGATGGCAGCTTTATTTTAGGGACAATTTCTAACGGTATTTTTCATCTGGATTCTAAGGGTAGGATAATCAGAAAAATTAACCAGGAGAAAGGCTTAAGCAATAATACAGTACTTACAATTTTTGAGGATGCTGAGAACAATTTATGGCTTGGATTGGATAATGGTATAAGCTCTATAGATTTAGATTCTCCATTTAATGAATATATTGACAAAATCGGAAAATTAGGGGTAGTATACGCTTCCATAGTATTTGATAATAAACTTTACCTGGGCACAAATCAGGGCTTGTTTTATAAAAAACTGAATGAGGAAGGTGATTTGGAATTTGTAGAAAAAACTATAGGGCAGGTATGGAGCCTCAGATCTATTGATAATACATTGTTCTGTGGGCATAATGACGGAACCTTTATTATAAATGATGACCAGGCAAAACAAATATCAGAATTTCCAGGGACCTGGGATTTAAAGATCACAGGTGAAAATCCAAATTTGATACTGCAGGGAAATTATTCTGGATTAAGCGTTCTTGAGAAATTAAATGATGAATGGAGGTTCAGAAATAAAATAGAAGGATTTGATATTTCGAGTCGGTTTGTTGAATTAATTGAGGAAAATCAAATATTAGTGAATCATGAATACAAGGGAATTTTCAATATTTCTGTGGATAAGGATTTAAAAAGAGCAATTAATATTGAAGAAGAGACATCAAAAGGTATTGGTTCCAGCCTGATTTCTTATAATGGCAATCCCTTGTATACAACTAACAATGGGGTATTTAAATATGATAGAAACCAAAAAAAGTTTACCCTGGACACCCTATTAACAGGTAAATTATTTAATCAGGATGAAGGAATAATTGGCGTATTAAATGCCGATAATAAGGCAAATAGGTTATGGGGATTTACCGAATCCAACATTGTATACGTTACCCCCGGTAAATTTAATAACGAGCCACAAGCCGTTAGAATACCGGTTCCAAATAATTTTAGAAGAGATCTGGGAGTCCCGGGATTTGAGTCTATTACACCCCTGAGCGAAAGACGTTACCTGATAGGAATTTCCAATGGATATATAACATTGGATTTAGATAAAATTAAACCGCAAGAATACACAATCAATATTAATTCAATTTCCAAGGAATTCTATAATCATCCAAGTGACAGAATTCCGATTGAGGGGGGTAATGAAATTGAATATGAAGACAATAACCTTAATTTTTCATACGCGGTAGCTGAGTATGATAAATATTCAGAAGTATATTATCAATATAAATTAGATGGAATTTACGACGATTGGAGCAGCTGGTCTTTAACATCTGAAATATCATTCAATAATTTACCCTATGGAAACTATAACTTCAGTGTTAGAGCAAAAGTTGGTAATACACTCACTAATAATACAGCATCTTATTCATTTAGGATTGAAAGACCGTGGTACCTTTCCAATGTGGCAATTTTGGGATATATTCTGCTAATAGTATTTACTGGGTTTTTAGTTAATAAGGCATATCGACGTTATTACTACAAAAAACAGAATCGTCTGCTTCAGGAAAATAGAAAGAAGCTAAAACGGAAAAAGTTAAAGGCAGAGAAGAAGATTATCCAAATGAAAAACGAGCAGTTGAAATCAAAGATTGATAGTAAAAATCGCGAATTGGCTGTCTCAACAATGAGTATAATTCGCAAAAATGAGTTTCTAAATGCTATTAAGGAACAATTGAGGGAATCTGAAAGTAAAGATCAGGTTAAATCCGTAATAAGAACTATAGATCGCAATATAAATAATTCAGATGATTGGAAATTTTTTGAAGAAGCATTTAATAATGCAGATAAAGATTTTCTAAAAAAGATCAAAAAATTACATCCCGAATTGTCTTCTAACGATCTTCGCTTATGCGCTTACCTTAGATTGAATCTGTCGTCTAAGGAAATCGCTCCATTATTAAATATTTCGGTTCGCAGTGTTGAAGTTAAACGATATCGTTTGCGTAAAAAGATCAATCTTTTACATAAAGAAAACTTGACGGACTACATATTAGACCTTTAATTTATCACAACACTAAACAAAATTACCACAACATTACCTATACAAAGTATAAAATCTAAAAACTTTGTTATCTTTTTAATACACCCCTAAAATGCCATACTCATAATATTTGGGGCTATTTTTGAGGATATGGCAAAAACCCTACAAGAAATTTGTTATGTATGTTTTTTGTATAGGTAGGATATAGTAATAACCATTTTTTAAACTATACCTTACCACATCAAAAAATACTACACATGAAATATATTGTTTTATTTCTTTCCCTCCTCTGTTGCACGTCTGGACTTTGGAGTCAGGACCTGACAATAAGCGGAATTGTAAAGGATGCAGTCTTAGATCAGCCCTTACCTGGAGTAAATGTTATTGTTAAGAACGAAACAAGAGGCACAACCACAGATTTTGATGGAAATTTTATTATTGATGATATAAGTGTAGGAGATATCCTTGAATTCTCGTATCTGGGCTATATTACCCAAGAAATAACAATTCAAAATTCCAATCCGCTTACAATTGTAATGCAGGAAGATGTCAGTGCACTAGATGAGGTAATTGTGGTTGGATATGGAACGCAAACCAAAAAAGAACTTACGGGAGCAGTCTCAGTTGTAGGTTCAGAAAGTATTGAAGAATTAAATCCAACGCGTATAGAGCAGGCGCTACAGGGACAAGTTGCCGGGGTACAGGTTACTGCAGAATCTGGTTCGCCTGGTAGTGGTTCAAATATCAGAATTCGGGGTATTTCTACCAATGGAGATAACAGGCCCTTAATTTTGGTAGATGGAAACGTTATTGAAGACTTGAGTGTTATTAATCCAAGTGATATAGAAAGTATTAATATTCTTAAGGATGCCACAGCTGGTATTTATGGTGTAAGGGCTGCAAATGGTGTAATTCTTATAACTACTAAAACAGGTAAGCGCAATACGGAATTGAAATTTAATTATGATGCCTGGGGAGGATTTCAACAAACTTCCAGACAAATTCCGGTTTTGGATGCTACGGAATATGCTATCATTGTTAACGAAGCTTTTGCAGCTGGTGGAGGAAGTTCCCCTTTTCCCGATGTTTCTTCCTTAGGGAGTGGCACCGACTGGCAAGATGAAGTTTTCCAGACAGCTCCAATAATTAACCAAAATATTACTGTAAGCGGAGGTGGTGAGAAAACAACATTTTCTGCTGCATCCTCTTACTTAACTCAGGATGGAATTGTAGGAGGTCCTAAGGCTAATTTTAGAAGATATACTACCAGAGTTAACTTAAATTCAGAAATTTTTGAAGATTTCAACGTGGTGGCCAACCTCCTATACACTGGTACGAATCGCAAAACCCTTCCTGAAAACGCTTTAGGATCAGTTCTGTTTAATGCACTGAATAATGCACCTACTTTTGCAGTTAAAGATAGGAATGGAAATTTTACACTTGCTGAGGGACTCGGTAATGAAGTAATTAATCCTCTCGCTCAGGTTGCAAATACCTTTAATCAGACTAATGTAGACAAGATAAGTGGAAAAATAGGAGCGAGCTATAAGTTTCTTGAAGATTTTACTGCAGAGGCCAGTCTTCAATTTAACTATGCAGAGGTACAAGGCAAAATACTTAACCCCACCGTATTTTATGGATCGGGTAAAGTCTTCAACAATACTGGCAGACCTGCACTTTTCGTGAATAAGGATATATTCAGGGACTATACGTTTGACGCCTTTATTAACTACGATAAAACCCTGGGTGAAGATCATAATATAAAAGCAACCCTGGGAACATCTGTATTTGAAACCAGTGGTATATTCTCAGGAACTACACAAGGATTTTTTGAAACAGATGTTGACTTTGCATCTGCCAGAATTGAAGATACAGTAGATCAGCAGAATGGCTTAAAGGATAGTGGATTGAGCGGTGAGTTTAGGGATAGGTTATTATCTTACTTCCTGAGAGGTCAATACAACTATAAAGGCAAATACCTTATTTCAGCTATTATAAGAAGGGACGGATCTTCTAAGTTTGGACCCAATAATAGATTTGGGTATTTTCCTTCAGGTTCCGTTGGATGGGTAGCGTCAGATGAAACCTTTCTAGAAGATAGTAAGGTAATTAACTTCTTAAAATTAAGGGGAAGTTATGGTATCGTTGGAAATGACAGAATACCCAGTAATGCTTTTAGATCGGTTTTATCCGGTGAAGCCACCTATGTATTCTCCAACGAACTGGTTTTTGGAAAAGCGATTGGAGTACTTTCAAATCCTGAAATTCAATGGGAACAACAGAAAACCTTGGATGTTGGTGTAGATATGAGATTATTTGATAATAGGGTAGATGTCACAGCAGATTATTTTAATAAAAGAACAGACGGACTCTTATTGCAACCTCCGGTTTCAGGTATTTTGGGAGCCACTGCGCCAGGGTCTCAACCACCAGTTGTAAATGCTGGTATTGTTGATAACAGTGGATTTGAATTTGCTGTAGGTTATAGCAATAACTCTGCGAACGACTTCACCTTTGGAATAAATTATAATGTTACCTTTTTAAATAACAAAGTAGTATCGGTGAATAACGGTGTTGGGTTCATTGCAGCCGGATCTTTTGGTGTGGGTCAGGAACCCCCATCAAGGATGGAAAGTGGTAAGCCTATTGGATATTTCTACGGGTTACAAACCGACGGTATTTTTCAGAATCAGGCAGAAGTTGATGCTCACGCCACTCAGGTGGATGCGGCACCGGGCGATTTAAGATTTGTGGATATTAATGGGGATGGTGAAATAGATTCAGATGACAGAACGGATCTAGGTAACCCGATACCAAATGCAACGATGGGCTTAAATTTTTCGGCTAAATATAAAGACTTTGATTTTACCGCTTATGCCTTTGCTTCAATAGGAAATGATATTGTAAGGAATTATGAGCGAAATCAGCCTCTGGTAAACAAATCGGTATACACCTTGAACAGGTGGACCGGAGAAGGATCTACAAATTCATTTCCACGAGTGACCACGGGAGCAACTCAAAATACACTATTTTCAGATTTCTATGTAGAAGATGGGTCATTTGTAAGATTACAAAATGCACAAATAGGGTATACTTTACCTGTTAGCGTAGTTGAAAAAGCAGGTATAGACAAACTTCGTTTTTATATTTCGGTGAACAACCTTTTTACCTTAACTAAATATAAGGGGTATGACCCAAGTGCCTCTTCCGGAGCGCCTATTGGTGCCGGAATAGACCAGGGTTTTTATCCGGTGCCCAGAACCTTTTTATTAGGACTTAATTTTCAATTTTAAAAGTAATAAAGATGAAAAATAACATAACTAAATATTCATTGATCGCCTTTATTTCTGCTTTTGTAGTATTCTCTTGTAGTGATAGTTTCGTTGATATAGATTCATTTAATGAAGATTCTGAAAATTTCTTTAATTCACAGGCAGACTATGAGGATGCTCTTATTGGGGCCTATGATTTACTGCAGTCCAGCTACCTAAATGTTCTGTTAGGTGAAATTGCTTCAGATAATACGGTTGCCGGCGGTGAAAGTGCTACAGACGTACCCGGAATACAGGAAGTAGATAAAATGGCACATACCCCGATAAATCAGCAATTAAGAGATATCTGGAGTTGGATGTTTGCAGGCGTAAACAGAGCCAATTATATTTTGGAGTTTAAGAATAAAACGGAGTTTCCCAATAGAAATGTAATTATTGCAGAAGCTACTTTCCTAAGGGCTTATTATTATTTTGAACTCGTTAAATGGTTTGGAGATGTTCCGCTTGCCGTGGATCAAAGGTTACTTTTTGGAGACCAGGATGTAGTTGACAGAACACCTAAGGCAGAGGTTTATGCCCAGATTGAACAGGATTTAATATTTGCAGCCGCAAATCTTCCCGATACACAAAGCGAAATAGGCAGAGTAACAAAAGGAGCAGCACAAGCTCTTTTAGGAAAGGTTTATCTATATCAGGATAAGTTTTCAGAAGCTGCCACGGTACTCGAAGATGTTATCAATAACGGACCTTATGATTTACTGGCAGATTATAGCACGATGTTCGAAAATGACAATGAGAATAATATTGAATCTGTTTTTGAAGTACAATATACGGATGAAGAAGGAGCAGGATTTGGATGCCTTCAATGCAGTGAGGGTAATGTGGCCGTAGGTTTTAACGGTATCAGAAACTACACGGGACCCGAGTTTGAATCTGGCTTTAGTTTTAACGTTCCGCGACAGGAAGTTGTAGATGAGTTCGAAGCCGGAGATCTAAGAAAAGATGTGGCCATTTTAGATATTGAAGCATGGGCTGCTGAAAATCCCGGAGTATCTTTTACAGAAGGATTTGAGCATACAGGATACTACAATAGAAAATATATTCCCAGATTAGGTGATTTAAATACTGGTGATGCAAACCTTACTAATCCCAATAATTACAGAGCCATTCGTTTTGCAGATGTCCTTCTGATGGCGGCAGAAGCCAATAATAGGGGTGGTATAGATGAAAATAAGGCGCAACAATATCTGAACAGGGTAAGAAACAGGGCTGGTTTAGCTAATGTAACTGACACAGGAAGTTCATTAACAACAGCAATATATAGAGAAAGAAGGGTTGAACTGGTAGGTGAAGGCCATCATTTTTTTGATTTGGTAAGAACCGGCCGAGCGGCTCAGGAAATAGATGGATTTACATCCGGGAAAAATGAATTGTTCCCAATACCTTCTATTGAAATAGAATTAGCTGGTAACCGGTGGGCACAAAATCCGGGTTATTAATAAAAAATAAACTTTGAACAAATGAAAATTATAAAGCAATTATCGGTACTATTTTTAGTAATCAACTTATTTAATGCGTGCACAAAGAAGGAGACTTCATATGCATTGCAGCAAATATCTGCCCCTACATCGGTTAGTGCAGAATTTAACATAGCCCAGGATGAATCAGGTGAAGTGAGTGTTACACCATCTGCAGTTGGTGCATCTTCTTTTGAGGTTTATTTCGGGGATGTAGAAAATGAGGAACCTACGTTGGTAGCCCTCGGTGAAACAGCCGTTCATGTATATGCTGAAGGGGAATTTACTCTAAGGATTGTTGCCATTGGATTAACAGGTTTAAAAAGCGAGTTAAGCCGGATAGTAACCATTTCATTTGACGCCCCAACTGATTTGGAATTGAATATCACTGCTTCAGAAACAAATCCTTTTGAGATAGCTGTGGCACCTACAGCAACGAATGCAACGGTGTTTGATATATATTTTGGGGATGTTGAAAATGAAGAGCCTACGACTATAATGGCTGGCGAAAGTGCTACCTATGTCTATGATGAGATTGGGGACTATACAGTCAGGGTTGTAGCCCGGGGAGCTGGATCGTCAACTACAGAATTGTCAGAAGTAGTTACAATATCTGGTGCTACGGAACCGGTAGAATTGCCTATTACTTTCGAAGACGCAACAGTAAATTATGTAATTAATGGTTTTGGTGCTTCAGATTTTGGACCAATACCTGCTCAGATAATAGACAATCCAGATGCTAGTGGTATCAACACAAGTGCCAAAGTTCTAGAGATTGATAAATTAGCAGATGCTCAAACATTTGCAGGTGCCGCAATTCCTTTAGCCGGAGCTATTGATTGGTCCGGAGGTACCACAATTGCCATTAAAGTATGGTCTCCGCGAGTTGGTACACCAATACGCTTTAAAATTGAAGATTCTTCTTCACCTCCGGATGGCAATGGTAATCCTACAGTCTTTGCAGAAGTGGAAGTGAACAGTACTGTCGCCTCTGGCTGGGAAGAATTGTTATTTGATATGACAGCTCCTGTTGCCGGTGCGTTCGACACAAGTATTTCTTATGATTCGTCAATTATATTCCCGGATTTTGGAAGTACTGGTCAGGGTGAATCGTTCTATTTTGATGATGTGGCTATTGCAGGTACTGGTGGAGTTGGAGCAGCACCTGAGATACCAATAGATTTTGAATCGACTACCATAAATTATGTAATAAACGGTTTTGGTGCTTCCGATTTTGGACCAATACCTGCTCAGATAATAGATAATCCAGATGCTAGTGGTATTAACACAAGTGCCAAAGTTTTGGAGATCGATAAATTAGCAGGTGCTCAAACCTTTGCAGGGGCCTCTATTCCTTTAGCCGGAGCTATTGATTGGTCTGGTGGCACCACAATTGCCATTAAAGTGTGGTCTCCGCGAGTTGGTACACCAATACGCTTTAAAATTGAAGATTCTTCTTCACCTCCTGATGGCAATGGGAATCCTACAGTCTTTGCAGAAGTGGAAGTGAACAGTACTGTTTCCTCTGGTTGGGAAGAATTGTTATTTGATATGACAACTCCTGTGGCAGGTGCGTTCGATACAAGTATTTCTTTTGATACGTCAATTATATTCCCGGATTTTGGAAGCAGTGGTCTGGGTGAATCATTCTATTTTGATGATGTGATTATTGCAGGCACGGGAGGAGTTGGGGCAGCGCCTGAGATACCTATAAATTTTGAATCGACTACCATAAATTATGTAATTAACGGTTTTGGTGCTTCGGATTTTGGACCAATACCTGCTCAGATTATCGACAATCCGGATGCTAGTGGTATTAACACAAGTGCCAAAGTTTTGGAGATCGATAAATTAGCAGGTGCTCAAACCTTTGCAGGGGCCTCTATTCCTTTAGCCGGAGCAATTGACTGGTCTGGCGGCACCACAATTGCCATTAAAGTGTGGTCTCCGCGAGTTGGTACGCCAATACGCTTTAAAATTGAAGATTCTTCTTCACCTCCGGATGGCAATGGTAATCCTACAGTCTTTGCGGAAGTAGAAGTGAATAGTACGGTCGCCTCTGGCTGGGAAGAATTGTTGTTTGATATGACAACTCCTGTGGCCGGTGCTTTCAATACAGGTATTTCTTTTGATACGGCAATTATATTCCCGGATTTTGGAAGCGGTGGTCTGGGTGAATCATTCTACTTTGATGATGTGATTATTGCAGGCACGGGTGGAGTTGGAGCAGCGCCTGAGATACCAATAAATTTTGAATCGACTACGATAAATTATGTAATTAACGGTTTTGGTGCTTCGGATTTTGGACCAATACCAGCTCAGATTATAGATAATCCGGATGCTAGTGGTATTAACACAAGTGCCAAAGTTTTAGAGATTGATAAATTAGCAGGTGCTCAGACCTTTGCAGGGGCCTCTATTCCTTTAGCCGGAGCTATTGACTGGACTGGTGGCACTACAATTGCGATCAAAGTATGGTCTCCGCGGGTTGGTACGCCAATACGCTTTAAAATTGAAGATTCTTCTTCACCTCCTGATGGCAATGGCAATCCTACGGTCTTTGCGGAAGTAGAAGTGAACAGTACGGTGGCCTCTGGCTGGGAAGAATTGTTATTTGATATGACAGCTCCTGTGGCCGGAGCTTTCAATACAAGTATTTCTTTTGATACTGCAATTATATTCCCGGATTTCGGAAGCGGTGGTCTGGGTGAATCATTCTATTTCGATGATATAACGCAACAATAATATATACAAATATGAAGAAGGTAATAAAAAGATATGGTTCATTTTTACTGATTTTTCTGGTCTTTATGGCCTGTCAGGAAGATGAACCCGGATTGACAACCTTATTAGTACCCACTAATTTAAGTATAGCAACAGATATTGCCAGTGACCAATCCGGAATTGTTTCGGTAACAGTGACCGCGGACAATGCTCTTAATATTCATGTTATTTTCAAGGAGAATAATGAGCCTGTAGTGGTAAGGCCCGGTGAGCCTGCAACATTCCAATATACCCAATCCGGTCAGTATTCGCAGATAATTACTGTTGTTGCCTATGGTGTAGGTGGAACTGCCTCTTCAGAATCAATTAGCATTGATCTGGATGTAAGACTGTTGATAGACCCTTCTATTTTGCAAAAATTAGCGGGTGATGGTACAAAGAGATGGGTTTGGAATAAAGAAGAGACCGGGCATTGGGGTGCAGATGCAGCCTTTAATGAGCAGAACGATGGATTTCAGGCACCACCAAATAGTTTAAATCCATGTGCATATGATGATGTCCTGGTTTTTTCCTATGACGCAAATGACACCTATAGCTATCAGCTGGAAACAGGTGCTAATGATGAAACCCTTGTTGGATGGGCAGATGTACAATATTTCTTTCCAGATGCCACGCCTCAACAGTTTGTAGATGAATGTCGTGACATTTCAACAAGCAATAGCACGGCGGTAAGAACCATTGATACTGATACGAGTTTTCTCGTTGTAGAAGAGGATGGGGAATTTTATTTGGAAGTAGAAAACAGTACACTTTCTTTCTGGTCTGGAGCTACTCGATATAAGATTATAGAGCTCACAGACGATTTTTTATCCGTTAGAGGAGATCATCAACCCATCTTGGAAAGTATAGAGATTGCCTATTACCATCAATTCAGACCAGAGGATTACGACCCCGATGCAGCGTTCCAATCAGAATTTAATACCCTTTTCTGGTCAGAAGAGTTTGATGTTGCAGGTGCTCCGGATCCGGCTATATGGAACTATGATTTGGGCGATTTGGGAGTTAACAACGAAGAGCAAATCTATACTAACGATCCCAGCAACATAATTGTTGAAGACGATTTACTCAAGATTACTGCCATTGCAGATGGCAGTGGTGGGTATACTTCTGCCAGGATTCAGACACTTGATAATTTTGAATTTCAATATGGAAGGGTGGAGATCAGGGCCAAACTACCTACCGGAGGAGGAACCTGGCCGGCACTTTGGATGCTAGGCGGAGACCTTTTGACTAATCCATGGCCCGCGGCAGGGGAAATTGATATTATGGAGCATGTAGGCAATAACCAGGATGTTATCCTGGGGTCTACACATGATCCAAATAATTTTGCCGGAAATGCACGCTCCGTTACAACAACACTTCCGGGCGCCTCTGACAATTTTCATTTGTATGGTATAGAATGGACGGCAGGAGAAATTACATTTTTAATAGATAATGAACCTTATGGAACACTGGAGAACAATGGTAGTTTACCATTTAATAAAGATTTCTTCTTTATTTTAAATGTGGCTATGGGCGGTGATTTGGGTGGTACAATAGACCCGGCATTTACCCAGTCTACCATGGAAGTCGATTATATAAGGGTATATCAATAAATTGCTTGAGTTAATTTGTTTTAATTAATTTGTTTAGCAGAAAAAAGGTTAGATGGTTCCCCTAACCTTTTTTTGATTAAATTGTATGGGATAAGGATGTTAGAACACTTTGGATAGGAATTAGGACTCGAGAATTATTTTCAAAAGTAGTATTGAATCAGTTCTTCGACTTGGATTGGTAGTTAGACATCAGATTATCATGGCAACTATAATACAAATCTAAATGTCTTTTAAAATGGAACGAAGAAATAAGCAACACATGGCAAAAAACATAGCCACAATGCTATCCTTATCACTGTTATTCGTTAATTGCACAACCAAAGAAAAGGAATCGCCTGAAAAAATAGCTGAAAAACCCGAACAAAAGATTGTTGCTAAAAGAAACATGAATGCCAGTATCTATACTACCGCCCACAAAACTGATCTGAAACTCTCTGAGACAGGCGCATTGACATTTAATGATTTTAAACAACCTTTGGAGACTGAAATTGATGTATTGGTTGATCCTTCAAAGCAATTTCAGACTTTTTTAGGAATCGGTGCCGCTTTAACGGACGCCGCTGCTGAAACTTTCTACAAACTTACCGAAGAAAATCAGGATAAATTTTTAGAAGCGTACTATAGTCAGGAAAATGGCATTGGGTATTCTTTAGGCAGAACTATTATTCATAGCTGCGATTTTTCCAGTGGCAGTTATACCTATATTGAAGAAGGAGATAAGGAATTGAAAACATTTAATATAGATCATGACCGGCAATACAGACTTCCTTTTACCAAAAAGGCCATAGAAGCCGCAGGAGGAAAATTAACCATGTATGCCAGTCCCTGGAGTCCCCCGGCTTTCATGAAAACGAATAATAATATGTTGCAGGGTGGGAAGCTAAAACCAGAATTTTATCAGCCCTGGGCTAACTATTATGTGAAATTTATTGAGGCCTATGAGTCAGAGGGAATCCCACTATGGGGACTAACTATTCAAAATGAACCCATGGCCGTACAGCGTTGGGAATCTTGTATTTATACTGCAGAAGAAGAACGCGATTTTCTGAAGAATTATCTCGGGCCAACCTTGCAAAAAGCGGGTATGGGAGATAAAAAGGTTATTGTTTGGGATCACAATCGCGATCTTTTATTTCAAAGAGCAAGTGTTATTTTAAATGATCCGGAGGCTGCTAAATATGTCTGGGGAACAGGTTTTCACTGGTATGAAGACTGGAAAGATGGCATTCCAATGTTCGATAATGTACAAAATGTTAATGAAGTATTTCCTGATAAGAATTTAATTTTTACAGAAGGCTGTAACGAAGGTTATGATATTACCAAAATAGAAGAAATAAGGCTTGCCGAGCGATATGGAAAGTCTATGATAAACGACTTTAACAATGGTACGGTGGCATGGACAGACTGGAATATTCTACTGGATGAAACCGGGGGTCCTAATCATGTGGGTAATTTATGTTTTGCACCTGCACATGGCGACACAAAAACAGGAGAACTTACATTAACGTATTCATATTATTATATAGGTCATTTTTCAAAATTTATTCGCCCTGGTGCCAAAAGGATAAGTAGTGTTTCAAGTTCAAATTCCTTGCTGTCAACTGCATTTGTAAATGCAGATGGTAGTGTAGTGATCGTTGCTATGAATCAAAGTGATGCTCCCTTGGAATACAGTATTACCATGAACTCAAAAACAGCAAAAGTTGATATCCCCGGAAATGGGATTCAAACCATTGTGATGGCCGAATAGTTATTGTATTTATTATAACAATAAACCAAACTAAATACCCAACCACATAATACTTAAAATCATGCCAGAACCCAGTTCAGAAATTAAAATGAATAAGTCATATACCATACTCATAAGCCTCATAGTGGCTCTGGGAGGGTTTTTATTGGGTTTTGACAGTGCTGTTATTTCTGGAGCGGTAAAGGGCATTACTGTTTATTTTGAAATGACTGAATGGATGCTCG
>Ga0316197_10001483_pt1 | contig 16704 bp, 17 predicted proteins | sample OudBiesiAoxic_MG_FD_204939 | JGI IMG/M metagenome (GOLD analysis project Ga0316197, IMG submission 204939) | Coastal sediment microbial communities from Oude Bieten Haven, Netherlands - site A oxic | ecosystem: Environmental > Aquatic > Marine > Coastal > Sediment | place: Netherlands... | reverse complement strand
AGTATTTCAGCGTTTCCGGCTCCCGGTTGGCAAGATTCGCTTTCATCGGGAACTTTGTCTTTGGCAAATTCAAAGTGTCTTTATAGTTACTCACTCTCACACTCACTCGCTGAAAAATGTCCGCGCCTGTTCGACATCAAATTCAATCTGTTGCTTTAACGCCTCGAACGATTCAAATTTCTTTTCCTCACGAAGCTTGCTGCAAAACTCAACATCCAGATAGCGGCCGTATATATCCGAATCAAAATCAAACAGGTGTATTTCCAGTACACAGTAACTGCCGTCTACCGTTGGCCGTGTACCAACATTGGCAACACCGTTCAACGCTTCGGTGCCCAGGCCGTACACGCGCACCGCAAACACGCCTTTTAGCGGCGAGACGACCCGGTGCAGGCGTACATTGGCGGTATGAAAACCAATGGTACGCCCCCGCTGCTGCCCGGGCGACACCCGCCCGCAAATACGGTATGACCTGCCCAGCAACTGCTCTGCCAAGGCCAGGTCGCCCTCGGCCAGGGCCTGGCGTATGCGTGTACTGCTGACCCGGTCCTCACCTTCAAGAAAGGTTCGGGTGCTGACCACTTCAAACCCGTATCGCTGACCCGCTTGCTGCAAAAAGGCGAAATCACCGCGGCGGTCCTTCCCGAAACGGAAATCATCACCCACCACCAGGTAACGCACATCCAGTCCCTCGACGAGGATTTGCCGGACAAAGGCGTCTGCGCTCAATTCAGCCAGCTCCTGATTGAAGCGCAGGCAGTGCACCTGATTGACTTCCAGCTCCTGCAGCATGGCCAGTTTGTCGCGCAGACGCTGCAAACGTGCCGGTGCCGTCCGCGGTGAAAAGTACTCCTGTGCCGTCGGTTCAAACGTCATCACCGTCGTCGCCAGCTGCTGCTCAGCGGCGCGCTGGTGCAGGTGCCGCAGCACCGCCTGGTGGCCGCGATGCAGACCGTCAAAATTGCCGATAGTCAGGGCACTTCCCAGCTGGGAATGATGCAGATTGTGCAGTCCTCGTATCAGTCGCATCGCCGAAAACACCGAATTATAATGAAGTTACCGCCCATGTCATGATTTGCGCCCGCTTTGTGCAGCCGGTGTCCACAACAGGGACAGCCGCACACCCGCCAGCCACAAGGCAAACAGATAACTCGCCACCCCTGCCGCGATCCACAGACTGATCTGCAGTGCCCGCTGCACACCCGTCAGGCTTGTCAACACCTCGACACCCGGCGCCCCCCACCAGACCACAACAGCCATGACACCGATGGCAAACATCATCTGCAGCAGCAGGCGCGGCCAACCGGCATCCGGCCGAAACACACCATCGCGCCGCAACTGGCGGTACAACAGGCCAGCATTAATGTAGCTCGCCAGCGCGGTCGCCAGCGCCAACCCGGCGTGCGCCCCGGGGACCTCGAGAAGCACCAGCGGAACCACAAACAACACATTCATCACCATGTTGGAAATCAGGGCGCGAATAGCGATCTTTACCGGCGTTTTTGTGTCCTGGCGGGAAAAAAAGGCGGGTGCGAGCACCTTGACCAGCATGAATCCGGGCAAACCCAGGCCGTAGGCTACCAGAGCGAGGCCCGCCATATCCACATCGTGGCGCTGGAAATCGCCATATTGAAACAGCATCGATACCGCGGGTTTGGCAAGAATGATCAGGCCCGCGGCGGCCGGCAGGCCGATTAACAGCACCCAGCGCAGACCGGTATCCACGGTATGCGAAAATTCCTCTGCCGATCCCCTGGCGTGGGTACGGGAAAGAACCGGCAGAATCACCGTGGCCAGCGCAATACCGAAGACGCCCAGCGGAAACTCGACCAGCCGGTCGGCATAATACAACCAGCTCACGCTGCCGGTCACCAGAAAAGAGGCCAGCAGGGTGTCGAACAACAGATTGATCTGCGATACCGACGAACCGATTATTCCCGGCACCATCAGCTTCAGTATCTTGCGCACCCCGGCATCCCTCAGCCCCCAGCGCGGCCTCGGCAACAAGCGGATCCGCGCCAATGCCGGCAGCAGAAACACCAGCTGCACAAAGCCCGCCAGCAGCACACCCCAGGACAGTGCGATCATCGGCTGTTCCAGGCCGGGGGCGACCAGCAGCGCCATGGCGATCAACACCACGTTCAACCAGACCGGCGTAAAGGCCGCCGCTGCAAAGCGCCCGTAGCTGTTGAGAATACCGGCCGCAAACGCGACCAGCGCCATGAATAACAGGTAGGGAAACGTGAACCGCAGCATATAGGCGGTCAAATCAAACTTCAGCGGATTGCTCCAGAACCCCGGTGCAAACAGCATTACCAGCAGCGGACTGGCCAGCACACAGACCAGCACCAGCAGTCCCAGCAGTCCCAGCAGGGTACCCGCCACGCGGTCGATCAGAGCCTTGACCTCAGCCTGTTCCCGACGGGTCTTGTATTCGCTGAGTACCGGCACAAAGGCCTGTGAAAATGCCCCTTCGGCAAACAGCCGGCGCATGAAGTTGGGGATCTTGAAGGCCACGAAGAAGGCGTCCATGCCCGCATTGATACCAAAGCGCGCAAACACCATATCGCGCAGCAACCCCAACACGCGCGAAATCAGCGTCATAGCGCCCACTGTGGCGGTATTTTTGACCAGTCGGCCGCTCATTTCAGCGCTGCTACATTGACAAATTCTGCGGAAATCCGCATAGTACCGCGCTCTTTGGAACCTGGAACAGGAGAATTATCTTGGCAAACTCGGCTCAAGCGCGTAAACGCGCCCATCAGGCGGAAAACCGCCGTCAGCGCAATGCCGGCCAGCGCTCCGCGCTGCGCACTCATATCAAAAATGTCGTTAAAGCAGTTGCCGCCGGTGATGCGGAAGCTGCCGAGGCCGCCTACCGGAAAGCTGTTCCGGTTATCGACAAATCTGTCGGCAAGGGCCTGATCCATAGAAACAAGGCTGCCCGTCATAAAAGCCGCCTTGGTCAACACGTCCGCGCGCTGCAAAGCTGATCGCGGATTGTTTCCAGGTTGCCGAGAAAGCCGGTCTGTGACCGGCTTTTTTATTACACTGCTCAAACCGTCACCCGGCCGGAAAATCCAACCGCAGGCGCTATCCCTGCAGTTGATTGCAATCCATTGGCATTCAAAGCAATACAAGATTATCCCGGTGGATCAGCTCGGGCTCATCGACATAGCCTAATAGCTGCTCTATTTTCTCGCTCGCCTGACCGATGATTTTACGCGCCTCTTCAACATCGTAATTCACCAGACCGCGGGCGACCGCAACACCATCCGGATCGTGGCAACTGACAACCTCGCCGCGCTGAAAATCGCCTTCCACAGCGGTAACGCCCACCGCCAGCAGACTCGATCCCGACTGCCGCAAAACCCTGACAGCCCCCGCATCGAGCATCAAACGCCCCTTGGCCTGCAGCTGTCCGGCCAGCCACTGCTTGCGTGACGCCAGGCGACCGCTGGCGGGATGCACCACCGTACCGAGCTGTTCACCGGCTGCGACCCTCTCCAGCACCCGCGCTTCATGCCCGGCCGCGATCCAGGTCACGGTACCGGAGCGCGCCGCCAGTTCCGCCGCCCTCACCTTGGTCGCCATACCACCTCGCCCGAGGCCACTGCCGCTGGCACCACTGGCCACCGCAGACAGACGGGGATCACCGGCGTCGGCCTCGTCAATCAGACTGGCAGTCTCATTGTGGCGCGGGTCACAATCAAACACACCCGCCTGATCGGTGAGAATCACCAGCAGTTCCGCCTCCACCAGATTGGCAACCAGCGCCGCGAGAGTATCGTTGTCACCAAAGCGCAATTCATCACAGGCAACGGTATCGTTTTCGTTAACGACAGGAATAACGCCCAGGCTGAGCAATTTACGCAGCGTACTGCGGGCATTGAGGTAACGCGTACGGTTAACCAGGTCGTCGTGGGTCAGAAGCACTTGCGCCGTATGCAGGCCATGCCTCTGAAAGTTCGATTCGTAAGCCTGTACCAGGCTCATCTGCCCGACGGCCGCCGCCGCCTGCAAGGCAACCAGCTCATGCGGCCGGCCATGCCAGCCCAGACGGTTCATCCCTGCCGCAACCGCACCTGAAGACACCAGCACCAGCTCACAGCCACGCTGACGCAAAGCGGTCATTTGCTCGACCCAGAGGTGAATCGCTTTCATATCGAGGCCACGCCCGTTATCGGTCAGCAGCGCGCTGCCGATCTTGATGACCCAGCGAGTTGCCCTGCCGATCTGTGCGCGGTTTCTTCGACTGCTCATGTTTCTTCAGCGACGCCTTGCCGTTTCCTCTCGATAGATTCCATGATTGCCCACAGCAGCGGGCGGGTGCCTTGCTTGGACAGGGCTGAAGTTTCAAACACCGGCCCTTTCCAGTCCAGCCGTTGCACAATATCCCGGCAGTGTGGCTGCCGCTCGTGTTCCGGCAACAGATCGGTCTTGTTCAATACCAGCCAACGTTCGCGCCCACCCAGTTCTGCACTGAACTTTTGCAGCTCACCCGCTATAGCCAGAACATCCTGCACCGGATCACTGCCATCCATCGGCGCCACATCGACCAGGTGCAACAGCAAACCAGTACGCGACAGATGCCTGAGAAACTGCACACCCAGGCCGGCGCCTTCGGCGGCACCTTCAATCAGGCCGGGAATATCCGCCACCACGAAGCTTCTGTGTGGCTCCACACGAACCACACCCAGGTTCGGGTACAGCGTGGTAAAGGGGTAATCGGCAACTTTGGGCCGGGCGGAAGAAATGGCCCGGATCAGCGTGGACTTGCCGGCGTTGGGCTTGCCGAGCAACCCCACATCGGCCAGCAACTTCAACTCCATGCGCAAACAACGTTGCTCACCCGCCGTTCCGGGTTTCGACTGACGTGGTGCACGATTGGTGGAACTCTTATAGCGCGTATTTCCGAGCCCGTGAAAACCGCCACGGGCAACAACCAGACGCTGTCCATCCTCAACCAGATCACACATCAACTCATCGGTATCTTCGTCGTAGACCAGCGTACCGACCGGCACCCGGATTTCAAGGTCATCGCCTTTCCTGCCCGTACACTTGCGGCCACGTCCGTTCTCACCACGCTGCGCGGCGAAATGACGTTCATAACGAAAATCCGCCAGGGTGTTCAGCGCGGCATCAGCGATCATCAGAACACTGCCACCATCGCCGCCGTCCCCACCGTCCGGGCCACCCAGCGGGATGAATTTCTCGCGGCGAAAACTGACACAACCGTTGCCCCCGTCACCGGCTTTGACATCAATTGTGGCTTCGTCGACGAATTTCATGACCAGGCTTCGTTACACGCACATAAAGTTAACCAGCAGGTAAGACAAAAAAAGCCCCGTACCGGACGGGGCTTTTAATCGAGACCGTAAACCGGTCAGGACGAAAGCACGTCCACGAATTTGCGACTCTTTGAACCGCGGATCGCGAACTTCACAACACCGTCTGCCTTGGCAAACAGGGTGTGGTCCTTACCGCAGCCCACGTTGACACCAGGATGAAAATGCGTACCACGCTGACGCACAATAATACTGCCCGCCAGAACTTCCTGTCCGCCATACCGCTTAACACCCAGGCGTTTGGATTCCGAGTCGCGCCCGTTCCTGGTACTACCACCGGCTTTCTTGTGTGCCATTGCTGCTTACCTCACGCTCAGGCAGAGATGCCCGTGATTTCCAATTCTGTATACGCCTGACGGTGACCCTGGCGTTTCATATGCTGCTTGCGACGACGGAATTTGATGATATTCACTTTGTCGCCACGACCGTGTGCCTTCACTTCAGCGGTGACCTTGCCACCGTCCAGCACCGGCGTACCGATCCTGACATCATCACCATCAACCACCATCAGGACCTGATCCAGATCCACACTTTCGCCTTCAGCGGTGTCCAGCTTCTCAACACGAAGCTTGTCACCCTGGCTTACGCGATATTGTTTTCCGCCAGTCACGATAACTGCGTACATGGCCGTTTCTCCAACTTACAGGACCCGAAAGACGGGCAATTCTATAGATTCTCCGGGTTTGGGTCAAACTGCCTGGATTCTGGTACCATGCGCTGCTGGCAGTTAGACTAGGCCATACATACTGAGGCATTCGGTTTTACTGAAACATACAGCTCGACCTATGCAGGAAGTACTTGAAAATCAAAGCGCCGGCCTGAATATCAACGATATTCGGGCACTGGTGCAGGCGGATTCCCAGGCGGTCAATCAGCTCATTCTTGCGCGTCTGAGTTCGGACGTCGCGCTGATCAACGAACTGGGCCGCTACATTATAAACAGTGGCGGCAAACGTTTGAGGCCGCTGCTGGTGCTGCTGGCGTCCCGCGCCTGTGGTTACCAGGGTGAGCATCACATTGAACTGGCCGCCGTCATCGAGTTCATCCACACCGCGACGCTGCTACACGATGACGTGGTCGACGCTTCCGACCTGCGCCGCGGCAACGAGACGGCCAATGCCATATGGGGCAATGAAGCGGCCGTACTGGTCGGCGACTTCCTCTACTCGCGCTCATTCGAAATGATGGTCAGCGTCGGCAGCATGCGTGTCATGGAAATCCTCTCCACCACCACCAACGTCATTGCCGAAGGCGAAGTCCTGCAATTGCTCAATTGCCACGACCCGGACACCACGGAAGGCCTTTATCGCGACGTCATCCGTTATAAAACCGCCAAACTGTTCGAAGCCTCTGCACAACTGGGTGCCGTACTGGGCAATCAGCCGCAGGCGATCGAACAGGCCATGGCTCGTTATGGCATGCACCTGGGTACCGCCTTCCAGCTCATCGACGATGCGCTGGATTACGGCTCATCGGGTGAAAACATCGGCAAGAATATCGGTGACGATCTGGCCGAAGGCAAGCCCACGCTGCCGCTCATTTATGCCATGCGCAACGGCACCCCGGAGCAGGTGAAGGCCATTCGCCAGGCCATCGAAAACGGTGGCCGCTCGCATATTCAACCGGTTCTGGAAGCGATTGAATCAACCCATGCCATCGCGTACACTGCGCAAGCCGCGCAGCGAGAGGCGGATACAGCTATAGAAGCACTGGCCGAACTGCCTGCCAGTCGTTACAAAGAGGCACTATACGGCTTAGCCGAATTTTCGGTGAGCCGCAATTACTAAATCGGGGCGTAGCGCAGCCTGGTAGCGCACTTCGTTCGGGACGAAGGGGTCGGAGGTTCAAATCCTCTCGCCCCGACCAATGTAACTAGTACCTTGCCGGTGTTTTCCCGATTTCAGAAACACCATTCTTCAGTCTTCTGACAAACAGGGCCAGTGCTGCACTGGCCTCTCCTCGGTCATTTAATCAGATCCCCCCAAAGCCGTCAGACACCATTCCAGATTCGACCCGCCGGGCGACTATGACCGTGCGGCCGGCTGGTCATGGGGGTTATCGGGGTATCCGGATGATGCCGATGGTGCTTTAGCCATTGGTGAGCGAATATCAGTTACCGTACGTAGCATCTAAAGACAGGCAGGCACTTACCGGTAGGGATGCGTCGGACGGATTATCGACTGTGTGGCAAGGGCTGCGGGAAGAATTACAAAGCCAGGATTGAAGGTCGCCAATCGATCCGATATGGATACTCCGTCTGTGCATGTACAGCTACGTTCATATCCTTGTCACCCAACTGAGGCAAACACATCAGCATTTTCTGCCAAGCCGCTTGCGCTGTACTTACAACTAATTTACAGTTCGCCTTACTAGCGGCCGCAAGAGTTGCCAAAAACTGGCCCGATAGTCGGGCACCGCGGAGGAGAACACCATGGAGCTATCAAGTATGTTGGGTGCGTGCAGCAGCTTTGCACTCGCATTTTCCCTTATCTGCCAGTCTGGCATTGCTTCCGCAGCCGTCGTTGTACCAGGCGAAAACGAGCTTATCGAAGGGGGCAGCCAAAACAACCTTCCATTTAAAGACTACAACGGACGATATCAGCAGGTCTACGCGAGTTCGGAATTTGGTAGCGATCCTCTGTCAATATCCGCAATCGCATTCCGTATAAATGATCTTTCTTCGGGTTTTCTCGACACGACCTTCACCAATATGACGGTGAATCTGTCAACCTCGGCAAATACTGCTGGCTCCCTGTCATCAACCTTTGCTGACAACATCGGTACTGATGCCCAGAACGTGTACTCGGGGGATCTGATCCTTTCCGGCACCGGTGGCGCAGGACCAAATCCGTTCGATGTCACCATCACTTTCCAGACAGCTTTCGTTTACAATCCTGCCGGCGGCGACCTGCTTCTGGAAATCTTCAATCCGAACAATATTTCGCTACAAGAAGGGACAGCGTTTGATGCAGTGAGCGATTCCAACGTGATGCAACGGGTATACGATTTAGAGGGCGGGGTTAGTTCCGAATCAGGAACGACTGACGATTTAAATTTTGGTTTGGTAACCCAATTCGAGACCACTACCGTTGTTCCACTGCCCGCGGCACTTCCTCTCTTCGGCGCCGGCCTGTTGGGGCTGATTGGAATATCCAGAAGAAAGAAAGCGGCCTGACTTAACCAAGCATCTGCGAAAGCAGCGGACCTCAGGTCCTGGCCGTGAGAGTACCCGGAGTTTTCTTTTCCACAAAGTGAAAATTCGATTCCCACTTGAACGCGAATCGCTGCCTATGGACCTGTCGAATATGGGAGTGACCAAGTCATGCTCTTCCAATAATCGCGCCCTCGCCCCATAACAGGCCCTGGTAACTACACCTTTTGTGCACCAATCATATCCACCCCCTTCAAATCGATCAATTTACGATTTTTAGTCCTGCCTTGATCTTAATCTTGTTTCCAGCCGGCCGCCATATCGCATCTTTTCGCTTTCAAAGCTGGCGGATCAACTGCAAACCCCCTGCTGCATAAGAAAAGCAGGCCGAGGTATTGCGTTGACCGGGGAGTGACGGACGTAATGCCTGAGGCGTACACTGTGGTGCCTCGAGTCAGGGGACGCACAGTATGAAGATTGAACGCAGCCTGCGACAGGTCGAAGTGCTGGCCCTGGAACTGCAACCTCCATTGCTGCTGGACGACTCAACCAGCGTCGCGGAGACCATTCGCGCCATGCGTGAGCAGGACCTGGGCTATGCACTGATCACGACAGAGGATCGACTGACCGGTATTTTTACCGAACGCGATGTGTTTCTTTCGGTGGTCGGTGATGCCGCGACGCTGTGCCAGGCGGTTTCCGGCTTTATGACCCGCGATCCGGTCACTGTTGCCGAAAATGATCCGGTCTGGGAGGTGGTTATACGCATGCACGAGGGCGGTTTTCGACAGGTGCCGGTACTCGACAGCCAGGGGTGCGCGGTAGCCTGTGTGCGCCACAAGGACATTGCCCAGTTCATGGCCAACCATTTCGCGGACCGTGTGCTGAACCTGCCCCCGGACCCCGAACAGCACGCCCGCTCGCCGGAAGGAGGCTGATACCGTGCGTAGACCGTCAGGCAATTTCCAGCCGGTGTTCAGCAAAGCGGATGGCCGTCGATGAGCGCCAGCGCCAGAACCCGCGACGAACTGCAACAGGTCACCGTGCTGTTCTGCGGCGATTCGGGCGACGGCATGCAACTGAGCGGCAGCCAGCTGAGCACCACCTCTGCCGTGTATGGCAACGACGTCAGCACGCTGCCCGATTACCCCTCTGAGATTCGCGCTCCCGCCGGTTCGCTGGCTGGTGTGTCGGCATTCCAGGTCCACTTTGCCGGTCACCAGATCCACACTCCCGGTGACAACCCGGATGTGCTGGTGGCAATGAATCCGGCCTCGCTCAAGGTGACCCTGCCTCGGCTCAAACCCGGCGGAGTACTAATCAGCGATCGGGATGCGTTCAGCGAGCGCAATCTTGCCAAGGCCGACTACACAACAAATCCCCTGGATGACCCGCAACTCGGCTCCAGCTATCGTTTGCACCCGGTACCGATTTCTTCACTGACCCTCAAGGCGTTGGAGGCGGTGGACCTCAAACACGCGGCGAAGCGGCGCTGCAAGAATTTCTTTGCCCTGGGCCTGGTGTACTGGCTCTATGCACGCCCCCTCGAACAGACTCTGGCATGGATCGACAACAAGTTCGCCGGCCACCCGCCGGTGGCGGAAGCCAACCGGCGCGCCTTGCAGGCCGGTTATAACTACGGCGAGACCAGCGAAGCCTTTGCCGTGCAATGGAGCGTCCCCAGGGCACCCGTCGAGGCGGGATGCTACCGCATGATCAACGGCAACGAAGCCATGGCTCTGGGGCTGGTGAGCGCGGCACGACTGGCGCAGAAAGCGCTGGTGTACAGCAGCTACCCGATCACGCCGGCCTCCGAGGTCCTGCACCATCTGTCACGCTGGAAGCATCTGGACGTCCGCAGCATACAGGCCGAAGACGAGATCGCGGCCATGGGTTCGACCATCGGTGCGGCGTACGGCGGTGCTTTTGCCGTTACCGGCACCAGTGGTCCCGGTGTCTGCCTCAAGAGTGAGGCGATCAATCTGGCGGTTATGCTGGAACTGCCGATGGTCATTTTCAATGTCCAGCGTGGCGGGCCTTCCACAGGCTTGCCTACCAAGACCGAGCAGGCCGACCTGTTGCAGGCCCTGTTCGGCCGCAATGGCGAAAGTCCGATACCCGTGCTGGCCGCCAACAGTCCGGCCGACTGCTTTGCCGTTGCTATCGAAGCGTTTCGTATTGCCGTACGACACACCACGCCGGTGTTCGTCCTCAGTGAGGGCTACCTGGCAAACGGCAGCGAACCGTGGCGTATTCCGTCGCTGCATGACCTCGCAGCCATCGAGGTTCAGCACCCCGTTGAACCCGAGGGCTTTCAGCCGTACTCGCGTGACGCTTCGACCCTCGCGCGGCCCTGGGTGCTGCCGGGAACACCCGGCATGGAGTACCGCATGGGCGGACTGGAAAAACGTCCGGGCAGCGGCAGCGTCAGCTACGCACCGCAGGATCATGAAACGATGTGCCGTTTACGCGCCGACAAGGTAGAGCGCATCGCCGCTTTTTTACCGGCAATCGAGGTCGATGGTCCCGAACGGGCGGCCTTGCTGGTACTCGGCTGGGGCGGCAGCTACGGTGCCGCAGCCGCCGCAGTACAGCGGTCCCGGAACAGGGGCCTTGCCGTGGCCCATGTTCACTTACGCTACCTGAATCCCTTGCCGTCCGAGCTGGGCGAAATCCTCAGCCGTTACGACAGGGTGCTGATTCCCGAACTGAACGATGGGCAGCTGGCCCTGCTGATTCGCGCCCGCTACCTGGTGGACGCGGTGTCATTCTCGAAGCTGCAGGGACGACCATTCACCATCGCGGAAATCGAGACCAGAATCGAGGAACTGCTGTCATGAACACTGTCCGCGAGAAAATCAAGCTGACCCGCAAGGACTTTGTCTCGGACCAGGATGTGCGCTGGTGTCCGGGCTGCGGCGACAACGCCATTCTTGCGCAGATGCAGAAGGTGCTGCCGGAGCTGGGTGTGCCGCGCGAGAACATCGTTATGATCTCGGGCATCGGCTGTTCCAGCCGCTTTCCATACTACATGAACACCTACGGGATCCATGCCATCCACGGGCGCGCACCGACACTGGCCATGGGACTTAAGTGCGCACGACCTGAACTCCAGGTCTGGGTGATAACCGGCGATGGCGACGGTCTGGCTATCGGTGGCAACCACTTCAGCCACGCCCTGCGGCGCAATGTCGATATCAATATTCTGCTGTTCAATAACCAGATTTACGGCTTGACCAAAGGCCAGGTTTCACCGACCTCGCCACTCGGGACGAAAACCCGGTCCAGTCCGGATGGCTCCATTGAAAACCCGGTCAACACCATCGGTGTGGCGATCGGCTCCGAGGCCAGTTTCATTGCACGAACCGTGGACGTATTCCAGACACATATGTCCGGGGTATTGAAACGCGCAGCTGAACACCGTGGTGCAGCGCTGGTGGAAATCGCCCAGAACTGCATCATCTTCAACGACGGCGCCTGGGCACATCTGAGCGATCCGGACAAGCGGCTGGAGAATGTGCTCTATCTCGAACACGGCAAACCCATGCGCTTCGGCAAGAAAGAAGAGAAAGGGATACGCCTGAACGGCTTTACGCCTGAGGTGGTCGAGGTTGCAGCGGTGGGCGAGGATCAACTGCTGGTCCACGACGAACGCGCCACCGAACCGACCCTCGCCTATTTCCTCTCGCGCATGGGTCCGCCGCATTTCCCCACACCGGTTGGTGTGTTCCGTGCTGTCCACAAGCCCGTTTACAGCGAACTGCTCATGCGGCAGGTAAAGGCTGCACAGACACAGCGGCCACCTGACCTGGACCCCCTGTTCCGCCAGGGTGAGACCTGGGTGGTAAGCTGAACGCCGCCACGGAGAGAAGCGATGATATGTCCAAATTGCGGCTATGAGAATCTACCCGGTGCTGACCAGTGCGAGCAATGCCTCAGCAGTCTGACCCGGGACGATGTGCCACAGGCCGACAGTGCGGTGGAACGCAGCCTGATGGAAGACCCGGTCGCCTGCCTGCAGCCGATACGGCCTTTGACGGTCGAAACGCACACATCACTGGCGGATGCCCTCGAGTTGATGCGCAATCACCGTATTGGCTGCCTGTTGGTCACCGCTAAAGAGGGCTCACTGGCGGGTATCCTGACAGAACGGGACCTGTTGCAAAAAGTTGCACTCGAAGCGCCGCGACTGAAACAGTGTACGGTTGAAGATTTCATGTCCGCGGCGCCGGAGACCAGCAAACCCGATTATCCCCTCGGTTATGCGCTTCAACGCATGATCGTCAGCGATCTTCGCTACCTGCCACTCGTCGACGATAGCGGCCGTCCGAACGGCATTGTTTCGTCGCGGGATATCATTGCCTACATTGCAAAAAACCTGAATTAACACCCATAAACCGGGGTTTTCACGGAATGAAGACCCTGTCCCACCGGCCAAAAGATTGGCGGGCACGGATTAACCGGATTTCACGTTTATCTCTATCTTGCCTGCTGAAGTGGCATCGCTGGCCGATCGCCACCCGGTATTTGGATGTTAAATCGATTCAGGAGGTAATCATGCTGGTACTGACCCGCCGTACTGGTGAATCCATTTTTATATTTCCGTCAAACGAACTGGATCCGGACACGCCAGTCTCAGAGTTGTTCAAGGATGGGCCGATTCAGCTGACCTTGACCCGGATCAACGGCAATCAGGCTCGCCTGGGTATCGTTGCATCCAACAGTTTGACCATTGCACGCGAGGAGGTGGCATAGCCACCCCCTCGGCTAATACTGTTGCCTATATTCGTTGGGTGAAAGACCCGTCCAGCGACGGAAGGCACGGGTGAAATTACTTGGCTCGGAGAAGCCCAGCAGGTAGGTAATCTCACCGATACGCCGATTGCTATCGCGAATATACTGTGTGGCCAGCTCCTTGCGCGTCTCATCGAGCAGGTTCTTGAAACTGATGCCTTCCGAGTGCAGTTTTCGCTGCAGGTTTCTGACGCTCAGGTTCAGGGAGCTGGCGACGCCCTGCTGAGTCGGCTGACCATCCGGTAACAGCTCGATTAACAGCGAACGCACCTGCATCGATACACTTTCACGATCAAAGCGAGCCAGATAATCAACCACCACCTGATCATTGGCCCGCAGCAACTCCGGGTCTGCACCCGGCAACGGTTTGTGCATCGACTGAGCATCGAAATAAAGAATATTTTTCTCCGCAGAAAACTGAACGGGCGCCTTAAAAAGTGATTCAAAACGCTCTGCACAGGATGGCCGCGGACGCCTTAACGACACTCGCTCCGGGTTAAATGATCCACACACAGCCATCCGGCACATACGCAAAAACACACCCACTGCAGCGTCAACAGATGCCGGCTCAAGCTGATCGGACGGCTGAAGAATATTGACCACCAGTTTGACAGAATCGTCGGTTTCCTCCAGCGAGATGTCGGCAACGGTAGAGATCAAACGTTGATACTTGACCAGGCGGCTCAATGCATCAAACAGGGTGTCGCTGGATAACCAGACAAATCCGAGACCATGAAAGGCCTGTGGCCGCATATGCTCAGCAACAGACAAGCCAAAACAGGGATCCCCGCTTCTTTCCACGGCAAGCCGCCACATGACCTGCATTTTGGCAAAGGGATATCGCGTGCCGGGCGAGGCCACAGCTTCGGAATCGAGGCCGGCGTCACGATAAATCTTTTCGATATCAACGCCATAATCCATCAATGCACACTCTACAAGTGTGGCTGCAGCTCCGACTGTCGTCGCTTCTTCAGGCATTGTGGAAGGTTCCAGCGCAAATAATGAAGCCATGTATCCTCGTCCAACAATACAGCAAAACCGGCGCTGCATTCCAGCGCCGCCGGCGGCAAGGACTCGGCTGCCTCGCAGTAGCGGCTTCTGCCTGCGACCGACCTGCATGCTGCGGGCCCGCTGCGCTACACTGCGTCCATGTTTAAAAAGCTATTTATTGCCGCAAGCTGTTGCCTGTTGGGCTGGCCGCTCGCCGTCAACGCATTGCAGGTAACCGACGATATCGGTAAAAAAATAAGCCTGGATAAACCCGCTCAACGCATCGTCAGTCTGGCCCCGCACCTTACCGAGTTACTGTTTGCTGCAGGTGCCGGAGACGCCGTGGTCGGCGTGGTGAGCTATAGCGACTATCCACCCGAAGCTGCGCAACGTCCGCATGTGGGCGACGCCCAGAACCTCGACGTGGAGTCGATTGTCACTTTACAGCCGGATCTGGTGGTGGCCTGGAAAAGCGGCAACCCCACCCCCCAGCTCGAGCAGCTGACCCGGTTTGGCATACCGGTGTTCTACAGCGAGCCGCGTCGTCTCGAGGATATTGCGACCAACCTGGAACGCCTGGGGCTACTGGCCGGAAGCGATGAGCCTGCCTTAGCTGCAGCAGAAAAATTCCGGGCAGGGACTCGACGCCTGGTTGAACGTTATTCAGGTGCGGAACCGGTCCGCGTGTTCTATGAAATCTGGCATCAACCCCTGATGACCGTCGGTGGCAAGCATTTAATCAGTCAGATTATCCGCGTGTGCGGCGGGGAAAACATTTTTGCAAACCTCACAGCTCTTGCCGCAGCGGTTGAACGCGAAGCAGTGCTGATGGCCGATCCGGAGGTGATTGTTGCCAGCGGTATCACAGAAAAACGCCCGCCATGGCTCGATCAGTGGCTGGAGTGGCCGCAGCTGTACGCAGTGAAACACAAGCACCTGTATTTTGTAGCGCCTGACCTGATTCAGCGCCACACGCCACGGCTGCTGGAAGGCGCCCGGCGTCTGTGTGATCAACTGCAGCAGGCGCGCGTTTCGAGACAACAGAATCCTTAGTGCATATTAAATGACATCAATTTCCGCACAACTGAAACAGCGCATCAACTGCCACGCCCCCGTTTCCACAGTACATCCTTAACGCCCTCGGCGCGGTTCAGGCTGCGCGCCAACACGAACAACAGGTCGGATAGCCGATTCAGATAACGCAAGCTGGCCGCATTGACTGTGCCCTCTCGCGCCAGACTGACCACTCTGCGCTCTGCCCGGCGGCATACGGTGCGCGCCAGGTGGCAAACGGCAGCGGCGGCCGTTCCTCCCGGCAGTATAAACTCCTGCAGGGGTTCGAGAGCCGCGTTCAAGGTGTCCAGAAATTCCTCCAGCCGTTCCACCTGTTTATCCGCTACCACACTGTGACCGGGAATGGAGAGCTCACCGCCGATATCGAACAGGTCGTGTTGGATATCGGCGAGTTGTCCGGCAATGACGTCCGGCACCTTATAGGTCACCAGCAGGCCGATGAGGCTGTTCAGTTCATCGACAGTACCGTATGCCTCCACGCGCAGGCTGTCTTTATCGACGCGTGCGCCGTCACCCAGACCGGTGGTGCCCTTATCACCGGTTCGGGTGTAGATTCTGGAAAGTCTGTACCCCATGCCTTTATCTTCTCCGTTAAGGTAATAAGGACACAGATTTTACTAAGGCGTGGCGAAGTCAGGTGACATGAGCTTGCGGGACCGTCGGCCGCAGGGACGCGGCCGTCGAGCGTACAGGGATGTATTCACAGCGTGTCCCGCAAGCTCATGTCAACTGACTTCTGTACTCTTTAGTGGATCTGCGCCTATTCTACTAGCGGTCGTATTCAGGGCTGGCCGCGATGTTGTGAATACTGAGATCAGCGCCGCGGAATTCCTGCTCCTGATCAAGACGCAGCCCGATCGTTGCCTTGATGGCGCCGTAAATCACAAAACCACCCAGCAACGCGATAGCGATACCCAACGCCGTTCCCGCCAGTTGCGACATGAAGCTGACACCACCCAGTCCGCCCAGCGCTGTGCTGCCGAATATGCCACAGGCGATCCCGCCCCAGGCGCCACACAAGCCGTGCAAGGGCCAGACACCGAGCACATCATCAATCTTCCAGCGGTTCTGGGTCAGGGTAAACAACCAGACAAACAGGGCGCCGGCGACAGCACCGGTGGTCAGCGCACCGAGAGGATGCATGATATCCGAACCGGCACACACCGCCACCAGGCCCGCCAGCGGCCCGTTATGCACAAAACCCGGGTCGTTTTTACCCACAAACAGGGCCGCGAGTATGCCGCCCACCATCGCCATGAGCGAATTGGCCGCCACCAGGCCGCTGACCGCATCAATGGTCTGGGCGGACATGACATTAAAGCCGAACCAGCCGACCGACAGGATCCA
>Ga0316197_10001482_pt1 | contig 16705 bp, 12 predicted proteins | sample OudBiesiAoxic_MG_FD_204939 | JGI IMG/M metagenome (GOLD analysis project Ga0316197, IMG submission 204939) | Coastal sediment microbial communities from Oude Bieten Haven, Netherlands - site A oxic | ecosystem: Environmental > Aquatic > Marine > Coastal > Sediment | place: Netherlands... | reverse complement strand
ATCCGATCGGCCAGGGCCTTGCGCGACACTTGAACCGGCCGGCCTGGGTTGGCGCGAAGAAATCGGCGCACCCTGGCATCCCGTCCGCCCGGACCGCGGAGCTCGAACTGCTCGAGGCCTGGATGGCGCCGGTAGAGATGCCTCCAAAACCATTCAGAGGAAGCGAGGCCGTGGGCCAGAAGAGTGACGTCGGGTCGGATACCCCGTTGCTCCTGGAGGTACCACATCGGGCCGATCCAATGATCACGCTCGACGATGAGAATCGCATTCGGCGGCGCATCGCGGAGCGCTTCGCGCCCGATGTCCCAAGTGAACGTGTCGCGGTGTCGACTGCGTTGGTATGGAGCTGGCGGCGCAACCATGACGAAGAGCAGAAGGGCGGCGAGAGCGACCGGGGTCCACGATTTCCGGTGCGCGCCCAGGTAAGCGAGTAGAAGTCCCACTCCGGAAGCCGCCAACCAGACGGGAATCGCAAGATAGCCGCGGTAGTCGAGGACGTCCGGTGCGAACACCCCGTTCCGGGCGATGAAAGCCACGAAGAAGATCCAGGTCGCGTTGAAGAAGAAGCGGCCGAGTCCACGCTTTCGCGCATAGAGCGAATACCCAGCGAACCCGGCAACCAGCAGGGCGAGAAGCCCGTCGTCGAGCGACCAGAAGAACAGCTCGACGAGGTGCCGCCCCCACTCTGACCAGGAGTCGACGCCTTTGGAGGCGAAGTCCGCAGCTGTGAAGTAGTGAATGATCGAGTCGGCGTCGGTCGGTGCGCCCCAGACCAGGGCGTCTGTCCTGCCCGCGACGATGAACACATACAGGTGAGTGCCCAGTCCGAGCAGTCCGCCGCCGATCAGCATTCCGAGCGCGCGTCGTGGGATCTCCTGGCGGGCGAGCCCCATCAGGACTCGTGGGGTCATAGCCAGGGTGACACCGAAGGCGCATACGACGTTGGCGCTTGCCGCGAGCCCCAAAGCAAGGCCGGTGGAGAAGTACGGTTGCGGCCGCTGGTCTTCATCGAGGACTGCGCTAGCGAATCGAGCCGCGGCCCAGAGCGCGAAGAAGATCGCGAGAGGGTAGACCTCGATCCGTGTGGCAGGTTCCCAGAGGGCTGGGTGCATCCCAAGGAGCGCAATACTCGGCGCGACGAGGCGAAGGTCGCCCTCGGGGCAGTTGCGGTCCGGTCGGACGAGAGCCTCGGCGAAACTCGTTGCGGGGATCACCGTCAGGGCGCCGAAGAGCGCGGAGAGCCCGTTCAAGGCAACCAGCGGGTCGACACCCGGCAGCCGACTGGCCAGCGCCCCGAGGAGCGTGTGTAGCGGTTGGCCGAACGGATGGCCGAGCCCGAGCTGCTCCGCGACCATCGCAAGCTCCGGGCTGTCGTACATCGACAGGCTCCTGCACATCGTCAGGACATAAAAAACGAAAAGCATGGCGGCCGATACGGCCGTGATGAGCCTGGATTGCACCGGGAGACCGAGGAGACGCTTAGTCACGGTCCTCTCCCGAAAGCGGAACCAAAAGATTGATGGCGCCACCGACCCCTGCGGTGAGCAACTGGACGGCCCAGAAGCTCAGGGAGCCAGCGATGGCACTCGATTTGGGAACGCCGACTGCTCCGTAGAGCGTGATGAATGCGGCCTCGCGAACGCCCGCCCCGCCGACCGTGAAGGGGAAAAACGCGGACGCGCCGATCAGGGGCATGGCGACCGCCGACTGCGCGAAGGTCACCGATGGCTCGAGCGAATGCATGATCGCGTGGCCCGCGACGATGGTAAGGAGATGAATCATCAGCGACAAAATGATGGCCCCGACAAAAGGCCCAATCGAAAAAAGGCGAGGGAGCGCCCGCAAGGGCTTGCCGAGCTTGTCGGGAAGAAACGGAGCAAGCCTTGGTGCGACCGCAATGCCGACCAAGGCGGCGGCAGCGGCCCCGAGACCAAGCGTGGCCCAGAGACCCACGTTCTGGATTCCGGGAATCGGTCGAATCAGATAGGCGCCCGCCGCCAGAACGAGCAGCGCCGAAACACCAACGACCCGCTCGATGAACACTACGGCCACGCCGCTAGTCGCGCTTGCCAGATCGAGGTCGCCGAACGCCTTGCGGCCTGCCACGCCGCGAATGACGTCGCCGCCGACGCCGCCCGGCGCGTAGGTGTTGTAGAAGTGGCCGACGAAGTACAGGTGGGCGACACGAGGCCAGGGTGGGATGTCGATCGCGCCGTAGGCTCGCAACAACAGGCGCCAGCGAACCATGCCGCAGCACAGTCCGAGCAGAACGACCGCGATGGCGGTGAGCCCAGCGCCGAGGGAGAGACGCTGAAACGCGTTCAAGACGTCGCGCGGATCGACGAGGCTCACCAAGTACGCGACCGCTCCGAACGTGACGGCGATTCGGCCCCACCTCAGGTAGCGGCGGCGTTTCTCGCCGCTCGCGCTGCGCGATCCCCCTTCGTCGAGCATCTCAGTCCCCAAAGCCTAGCGTGTCCTGGAGCTCCTTGAGCAGTTCTCGGGCGCCGTCCTCCACGATCCTCTGGAGGGACGGGAGGTAGTCTGAGACTCGAGCGGCCTGGTCCTCTTGCACCGCCAACGCCGGCCGGTGTCGAAGTGCGTCCCGGAGCCTGGCCGAAACGAACGCTGGGTCGGCGTAGTCGCTTGGCGCACCCCAAATGCTGAGTCGAGTCCGGAGCTTCGAGAACGCCCGCCCTTGGTCCTTCCAGTCCAGGAGCTCGCTGGCTTCGAGGTCGAGCGCCGCGAGGTACGCGTCGACGTGGCCCTGCTCCCGCACGAGCCAGCCATCGAGGAACAATTCGGTGCCGATGTGACCCACAGCTCGAGCGGTTCCGCGTCGCACGCCGGCATCGGTCAAGGCGTCGAGGGCCTGAGCGCAGGAGGAGAGAAAAACATTTGATCGATGAAACGCGTCGTCGGTCCGATGGTGCAGCTCGATTCCGCGTCGGATACCGGGATCGTGGACTTCCAACAAAGGGACGCCCAACATCGTCTCGAAGTCGGGCAACATGCTCCCAAGCAGGTGTCCCGCTCGGCGGTCGGCCCAGCTCGCAACGACTGCATGTCCGAAGAAGTTCAAAGCCCTAGTTCTCGTGCGATGCGGTCGAGGCTGCTCGGCTTGCGCAGCTCGGCGCTTTCGCTGCGCCAGCTTACACCGGGTTCGCTTCTAAACCAGGTTCGTTGCCGGCGCGCATAAATTCGCGTCGACTTCCGGATTCGACGGACTGTTTCTTCGAAAGGGACATCCTCGCGAATGTGTTCCAGGACCTCTCGGTATCCGACGCTTCCGAAGGGGCGAATCTGGTCTCCCCAGCGCTCGCGGAGCGAACGTACCTCGTCGACCCAGCCCGCTTCCAGCATCCGCCTGGCCCGGTCTTCGATGACTGCGCCGTGACCCTCGTGCTCCATTTCGAGCACGATGAGGAGCGCCCGGTACCTTGGTTGGCCGAGCGCGTGCTCCGCGCGGAGCGCGCCGAGTGGCATGCCGGTCTGTTCGTAGACCTCGAGGGCGCGCACGATTCGAAGGCTGTCGTTCGGATGAATCGCCTTGGCAGAAATCGGATCAACCTCGCCAAGGCGAGCGTGTAATGCGGGTCCACCATCTTTCATCGCCGCGTCTTCGAGACGCTTCCGGATCACCTGATCGACGGCTGGAACGTCGACCAGCCCGCGGATGAGAGCGCGTATCCAAAGCCCAGTGCCGCCCACGACAATCGGAAGGCGCCCGCGGCCTACGATGTCTCGAATCGCAGCGTCGCCAAGCGCGGCATAGGCCATGGCGTCGACTTCCTGGTTTGGGTGGAACACATCGATGAGATGGTGTTCGACTCCCCGGAGCTCAGCGGCGCTTGGCTTCGCAGATCCGATGTCGAAGCCGCGGTACACCTGCACGCTGTCGGCGCCGACCAGCTCGCCGCCGAGCTGACGCGCGATCTCGATCGCCGCGGCGGTCTTGCCCGTGGCGGTCGATCCGGCGATGACGAGGATCGGCTGAAGGAGCTCAGACAAGGGCGTTCTCCGAGCCCGAGGATGACAGGGGCACTCTTGCGAGAACGCAGGAACGATGGGCGTTCCGGCTTGGCCAGACATTCGCGACGATGTGCTTTGCGGCGGCTTCGTCGAGCGGTTTGCCGTTGGGGGTCGCGGCGCACTGAGCCATGGCGCGAAAGGCGGCAACCCGTGCTTCCTCGCCTCCATTTCGTAGGGCTGCGAGAGCCTCTTTGAAGAGCGCCGTGGCGCGGGCGTGGGCGAGCAGAGCGGGAACGGCCCGGACCACGTACGAACCCTCGCCGAGCTCCGACCAATCAAAGCCGAGGGCGCGTAGGGTTGGCTCGTGGCGTTTGAGCTCGGCTTCCGTAGAGGCCGCGAGCTCGAGTCGATCCGGAAAGAGCAGATTTTGATGCGAGAGCGTTCCAGCCTCGGCGGCTTCACGAACTGCGTCGAAGCAAACCAGCGCTTCGGAGAGCTCGCGATCGAGAAGCAGAATCTGATCCTCTGCCTCGCAAACAAGAACACGGTCACGAACCTGAGCGATCAGGCGAAGCCCGTTCGGGCTTCGCGCCTGGTAAGGTTCCGCCGGCTGCGCCACCCCAGCCGCAGTAGCGACCGCTGTCTTGCCGCTAGTCGTCGCATCAGCGTTGCGGATCGGTCCAGACGCTCCAATGCGCGCCTCCCAGTAGCCATCGCCGGCCGGGCCCACCGGAAGTCGAGCTGCGATCATTCGGGTCACGAGATCGACGAGCTGCGCAGGCCGTTTGAAGCGCACCTCGGTCTTCTGAGGATGCGCGTTGACGTCGACGTCTTCAGGGGCGAGTCGAAGCGAAACCAGACCCCGCGGATAGTGGCCGGGCCGCAATCGATCGCCGTATGCGAAAGCGATCGCCCGGGCGAGGCGACGGTCGCTGATGGGTCGTCCATTGACGAAGAGAAAGAGGTGTCGGGCTCCGGCCCGCGCGAGCTCGATGGGCCCGAGAACCGCATCGAGGACTAGCCCGTCTCGTTCCGCGTGGATGTCCTGGAGCGCGACGTCACCAAAGACCTGATACGCCCGCTCGAGGAGGCTCTTGACGGGGAGATACTGGCGCGCCGTCCGACCATCGGAGGTCACGAGCAGGCGCAGCTCGGGATGGCTCAATGCGATACGCTGACAAACCTCGAAGATGCGTGAAGTTTCGGTCTGACGTGCCCGAAGAAACTTCTTTCGCGCCGGAACGTTGTAGAAGAGGTCATTGACCTCGACGCTGGTCCCCGGTGGACATCCGAGTGGAGACACCTCGCGCAACTCGCCGCCTTCGACGACGATTCTGGTTCCTTCCAGCGCCTCCCTGAGCCGAGTCCGGATCGTCATTCTCGACACAGAGCCAATCGAGGGAAGGGCTTCTCCACGGAAGCCTAGGGTCGAGACCCGAACCAGATCGTCGAAACAGGCGATCTTGCTGGTGGCATGTCGTCGGATGCTGAGGGCTGCGTCCTCCGACGACATGCCAATCCCGTCGTCGGTCACTCGAACCTGACCGCGCCCTCCGTCTTCCACTGCCACGGTAATCGAGGCCGCCTGGGCGTCGATTGCGTTTTCCAGCAGCTCTTTGACGAGATTCGCGGGCCGCTCGATGACTTCGCCTGCGGCGATTTGGTCGATCAGCGCATCATCGAGCAATCGTACCGTAGAACCCACGGCCTGCGCCTATCAAAGCTGGTTTCGATTGGCAACGCGGGTTCACGATTTACGTGCCTTCGTTGACCCTCTGTTAATGGCGATGCTACCGTGAATTCAAGGGAGTTAATAGGGAATTCACCAATATGAAGGTATGTCCCGCCTGCAGAATTGATTACGGCGGCGGAGAGGTGTTCTGTCCGGTCGACGCGACGCGTCTAGTCACGACGTCGCAAATGAGCGTGAGCCCACTCGACCCGAACGATCCGCTGATCGGCAACGTGCTTGCCGGCCGCTATCTGGTGAAGAGCCGGATTGGCGAAGGCGGCATGGGTCTGGTCTACGAGGGCCTCCATCGCGACATCGACAAGCGGGTGGCTATCAAGGTTCTGCGGGATGACCTGTCGCGGCGGCCGGAAGTGGTGGCGCGCTTCCGGCAGGAAGCCAAGAGCGCATCGCGAATCGGCCATGAAAACATCGTCGACATTTTCGACTTTGGCGAGACCACGCATGGCTCGAGCTATTTCGTGATGGAGTACCTGGATGGCGAGGACCTTGGTAACGTCCTAGGCAAGAAGGCCACGATCGAGGCGGAACGCGCGTGCGACATCGTGCTCCAGTGTTGTCGCGCTCTTTGCGCCACGCATGCCAAGGGCATCGTGCACCGCGACATCAAGCCCGAGAATATCTTCTTGACGAAGCGTGATGGCGTCGAGGACTTCGTCAAAATCGTCGACTTCGGCATCGCGAAGATGAGCGACATCGAAACCGACGGCGCTCCAGGGCGCAAGCTCACCAAGACCGGGATGATTTTCGGCACGCCCGAATACATGTCACCCGAGCAAGCGGGGGGTAAAGACCTCGACCATCGGGTCGACGTGTACGCGCTCGGGATCATTCTCTACGAGTGTCTCGCGGGCCGCGTGCCGTTCGAAGGCGACACCTTCATGGGGATTCTCACGCAGCACTTGACGGCGGAGGCTCCGGGCATCGACCAGGTGAACCCCAACGCCAAGGTGAGCCCAGAGCTAGAGCTTGTGATTCGCAAGGCGCTCGCCAAGAGCCCGGACGACCGCTATCAGGACACCGAAGAGCTTGCTGAAGCCATCGTGTGCGCTCTCGATGGGCGCGTCAGCCGTGCAACTCGACGGACGCCACCGTCAGCGCTCGGTCTGCCATTGATGGACGACCTCGGCGCGGTTCCGCGGCGCAAGACCTCTCCCTGGGTCTGGGCGACCGCGGTTCTGGGTGCGGCGGGCGTCGTTGCCTGGCTTGCCCTAGGATCGCTTTCCGGCTCGGGAAGCGCAGCGGAGGCCAGCGGAGGTCCGGCCGAGCAGCTTCCGGTCGCAGAGACCGAGACCCTCTTCGTAGATGAGCCGATAGTCCCGGAGGTCGAGCCGGAGCCGATTTTTGTTGACCTGAACGTGGCGAGCGATCCACAAGGGGCGCGCGTCCTCTATGAGACCGGTTCACAGGCATGTGCCGCGACCCCGTGCACGCTACAGGTCGTGCCGGGAGCGCCCCTGGTGCTTCTTGCGAAGCTCGGTAAACGGAGGGGACGCATTGCGCTCACCCCGAGCCAAGATAAAACCGTTTTGATCGAGCTCCAGGCCCCGAAGAAGCCCAGCCACAAGCCGCGCAATGCGCAGGCTCCCAAGCCCAGGCGTCAGGCGCCAGCCCGCTCCTCGGACCTCAAGGTTCCCGAGTGGGCTCAGTGAGTGAAGCCGAGCACAAGACGCTAGCCGATCTCGACTGGGACCAGCTAGAGCGCGCCGTGGCGGACCGATGCAGGGGGCCGCTCGGCGAGGGCCTGTCTCTGGAGCTTGCGGACTCGTTCGAGCAGACCGAGTGTGCGCTAGCCGAATCCAAAGAAGCTTGGCAGCTGCTCGTTCGAAACGAGCCGCTTCCCTTGGATGGGATTTGCGAAATTGCGGCCTCGTTGCAGCACCTGGAGCGGGAAGGTGTTCTCGATGGGAGCGCCCTAAAAGACATACGCATGACGCTGCGCGCGTCGGCCGCGCTTCGTCGCTTTCTCAGTCAACGTAAGGACGGCGTTCCGAATCTCTATCGGATTTGCGCCATCGATCCGACGCTCGAGGGGCTCGAAGAAGAGCTTGGCCTGTCGATAGGCGATGACGGCACGATCCTCGATTCGGCAAGCGCCGAGCTGTCCCGTCTACGTCACGAGGCAGGCAATCTTCGCGGACGGATCATTCGGAAGCTCGAAGAGCTGATTCAGAAGCGAAGCGCAATCCTGCAAGACTCGTTCTTCACGATTCGCGAGGGCCGCTATGTGCTTCCCGTTCGCGCCGATGCGCACGAGCGTTTTCATGGCATCGTGCACGGATCGAGCGCGAGCGGGGCGACCATATTCGTCGAGCCTCGCGAGTTGGTCGAGCGCGGCAACCGCCTCAAGATGGCGCAGGCCGAGCTCGAGCGCGAAGAGCGGAGAATCCTTGCAGCGCTGTCGGACCTGGTGCGCCAGTACGTGCCGCAGCTCCGAGCCGCAGCCGAAGCGCTCGACCATGCCGACCTGCGAAGCGCCAGCGCAAAGCTCGCAATTGATCTGCGGGCAGAGTTCGTCGAGCTGACCAAGGAGCCACGAATTTCGTTGCGAAAGGCGCGGCATCCGCTGCTCGCCTTGAGCGGACTCGAGGTCGTCCCGAACGACATCGACCTCCGGGGAGGTGAAGCTCTGGTCATCTCGGGCCCCAACGCGGGCGGCAAGACAGTCGCGCTGAAGATGCTCGGACTGGCAGCGCTCATGACGCGAGCGGGGCTTGCCGTGCCGGTAGCGGAGGGCAGTGTCTGCGGGTTCTTCTCGCCCGTGCTCGCCGCGGTGGGCGATGAGCAGAGCCTTGCGCGCAGTCTCTCGACCTTCTCGGCCCACTTGGTCACTCTCAAGAGCGTGCTCGAACAGGCTGGTGAATCGGTGCTAGTCCTGCTCGACGAGCTTGCCGGTGCCACAGATCCCGAAGCCGGCGCTGCCCTGGCCTGCGCGATTGTGACGCGCTTGGTCGAGCGCGGGACGGCAGTCGCTGTGACGACACATTACGAGGCCTTGAAGGCGCTAGCAGCCGAGCGCGACGAGATGCACAACGCGGCCGTAGGTTTCGACTTCGATGAAATGGCGCCTACGTTCCGCCTGCGAATGGGCGTTCCCGGTGGCTCGAATGCGCTCGAAGTGGCCCGTCGGTTCGGCATTCCTGCCGACGTGATCGATGCGGCACGAAGCGCGCTGCCGGAGCATTCGCGAAGCTTCGAGACCCTCGTCGCAAAGTTGGACACGGCGACGAAAGCCGCACTCGAGGAGCAATCCGCGCTTCAGAACGAGCGCGCCGAGCTTTCCGAGGAGAGAGCGAAGGTCGACAAGCGACGCAAAGAGCTCAAGGCGCGCGACGCGAGAGCGCTCGGCAAGGAAGCGCAGAAGTTGGTCGATGAGCTCAGGGACGTTCACGGCCGGCTCGACCAGGCCAAAAAGGCACTTCGAGAGCGGTCCGAAGCCAAGTCGGTCGCCGCGGTTTCCGAGCTTCTGAGCGAGGCAGGTGCCGTCCTCGGCGAGATCGAGAGTCAACGTCGATCGCTCGAGCCTGAACCGGTCGAAACCTCGCAGACCCCGCTCGAATCGGTTCGGGTCGGCGATCGCGTCTGGGTCGAACGGCTTCGGAGCGTCGCAGACGTGGTCGAAGGGCCGGCTCGTGGGAAGGTCCGCGTCGCGGCAGGCATGATGAAGCTCTGGGTAGACCTGAGCGACCTCCGCGGTATCAAGCAGGTCTCCGCGCCAGCGGTGAGAGAACGGGCACCCGTGACCGGCACGCAGTTCAAGGTGAAGCGCGCTCTGCGAACAGGCGACAACACTCTCGATGTGCGTGGCCTTCGCGCGGAGGAAGCGGTTTCTCTGACTCAGGCCTTTCTGGACCGGATGTACGGCGCCGCCGAACAGAACGCGTTCATCGTGCACGGAGTGGGCAGCGGTGCGCTTCGGAGCGCCATCCACGAGCATCTCTCGCGGGACGCTGCCTACGTCGAGGGTTTTCGCCAGGCGACCCAGGACGAAGGCGGCCCTCAGGTCACCGTCGTCTCACTGAAGTAGCGCCTCAGGCGCGCGCGCTTTGCGATTCCCCGCTCAGCATTCGGGGTTTCACGGCAAACTGCCACACCGCCAAGCCGACGCAGACCATCGCGAAGGAGGACCACTGCGCCGGAGTGAGCCCGCCGTACCGAACGTCGCCGCCCTCGAGCGGGGCAGCTCGCAGGAAGTCGAGAAAGAACCGAACCGGCGCGTATAGCAGCGGCAGAAGCACGCAATAGAAGCCGACAGGACGGCGCTTGCGGTGCTCGAGCCAAACAAAGAGCCCAATGATCAAGGCGGAGTAGATCACTTCGTACAGGCCGAGGTCGTGGCGCGGCTGATAGGGAGGGGCGCCAAAACGGTACTCGGAGACTGCCAACGCGAAGTCGGTGACCTTGCCCGGATGATCGTGCACGACGAAGCAGCCCATGCGTCCGAAGAGCCAGCCGACGGGCAAGCCAAAACAAACGGCGTTGGCGTAGGGCAGCAGGTCCATCTTCTTGCGGTACTTCCAGATGAAGCAGCCGAGAATGCCACCGAAGAACCCGCCATACGAGGAGAGCCCAAGCCAGGTCGAGAAGAGCAGGGAGGGATCGCGGACGATCTCCATGAAGGTCTCGCGCTCGTAGAAGAGGCCGTTCAGGAAGTAGCCTAGAATGAATCCAGTTACGACCGCGTAGGTCACTAGGTCGCCGGTGGCCACGGTGTCCAAGTCGTTGCGTTGTGCGAAACGTCCGGCGACCCAGGCGCCGAGGAGCACGCCGGTGGCGACCAGAACGCCGAAGGGCTGAATCGACAGGGTGTCGCCCAAGACCGGCAGTGAGAACGGTAGCGGGATGTCCCAGGACTCGAGACGAAACCAAGGAATGAACAGCTGGGCATGCATGGCCGCCGAGCCTAGCACCCACATCCTTGCATCGCTCCTAATCAGCCGCTAAGGCGTCCGCGAGGTGAAATCATGACCGAGATCATCGCCATAGGCGCAAGAGAGATTCTGGACTCCCGAGGCAATCCCACCGTCGAGGTCGACGTGGAATTGATGGGTGGCGCAACCGGCCGTGCCGCTGTTCCGTCCGGGGCATCGACGGGCGAGCACGAGGCGCTCGAGCTTCGTGATGGCGATGCCAGCCGCTATCTCGGCAAAGGCGTCTTGAAGGCCGTTGAGAATGTGGTGAACGAGATCGCGCCGCAGGTGATTGGCGCGGACGCGCTCGACCAGGCCGAGGTCGATCAGACCATGCTCGACTATGACGGCACGCCTTCGAAGGCGAAGCTTGGGGCGAACGCGATCCTCGGCGTTTCGATGGCGGTTGCCCGCGCTGCCGCAGCGGAGGTGGGGCTGCCTCTTTGGCGCTATCTCGGAGGCGTCCAGGCTCAGGTTCTGCCGACGCCCTTGATGAACATCATCAACGGCGGCGCGCACGCGGACAGTGGGCTCGAGATTCAAGAGTTCATGGTCGTTCCGCACGGCTTCGATTCGTTTTCGGACGCGCTTAGAGCAGGCGCCGAGACCTTTCACAATCTCAAGAAGATTCTCAAAGATGCCGGGCACGCGACCGGTGTCGGTGACGAAGGCGGTTTCGCACCGCACCTTGCGACCAACGAGGAGGCGCTCTCCTTCGTTGCGCGCGCGATCGAGGCCGCGGGGTACCGCCCCGGCGAAGAGATCTCGATAGCCCTCGACTGCGCGGCGAGCGAGTTCTACGACAAGAAGACGGGCGTCTACACCTTCGACAAGAAGCCGGTCGACGCGGCTGGCCTCGTCAAGATCTACGCGGACTACTGCTCGAAGTACCCGATCGTCAGCATCGAAGACGGAATGGACGAGAACGACTGGGACGGCTGGAAGATCCAGACCGAAACCCAAGGCGGTAGCGTGCAACTGGTCGGCGACGACCTCTTCGTCACGAACACCGAGCGAGTGCAGATGGGTATCGATCAGGGCGTCGCCAACGCGATTCTGATCAAGGTGAATCAGATTGGATCGGTCACCGAGACCCTCGACACCATTCGCCTGGGTGCCCTGAACGGCTACGCGTCGATCATCTCACATCGGAGCGGCGAGACTGCGGACACGTTCATCGCCGACCTCGCGGTCGCCACGAACGCCGGCCAGATCAAGACCGGGTCCGCATCGCGCTCCGAGCGAATCGCGAAGTACAACCAGCTGCTGCGTATCGAAGAGCAACTGGGCGATGCCGCGGTGTACGCTCGCAAGTCGACTTTCGCAGCCTGAGGGCCGACGGGGAGCTCAGCCGTTGGCCAAGCGCACGGCCGATTCGCTGTCGTACTGCCCTGCACGAAACGAGTAGTCGCTGAGGACTCGCCTCAGCGCCTGCACGTTCGTCCCGAACGGCTCGACGCGCAGCTCGGCCAGCATCCGATCCATCGACAGGAGTGCGCGGTGGCGGATTGGCTCGTAGGTAGTCAGCTTCGCAATCAGAGGACGGTCGTCAGCTGGCAGGGGCAGTCCCACCGTGGCGGAGGACGTCGCACGAACCCGGCCCTGCTGCGACGGCGAAACGGAGAACGAGGAGACGACCGCTTCCTGTTGATCGAGCGCGAGGATCGATGCGTCGAGGGCGTGCCCGCGGGGCTCGAGCGTCTCGAGCTCCTCGGGGATGGGTTCACCTGATGCGATTCGAAGCTGAAGCGCGACCAAGTCCAGGCGCGTGACCATTTCGATCAGGGTGTGATGTCGCGGAAGGCCGATCTTGACGTCCGAGACCCAGGAGAGGCTTGATGGGTCGATTTGAAACCGCACTTCGAGAAGCCCTGCGTAACGAAGCTCGGCCGCCAGGCGTCGAGCACTTTCGAAGAGCGCCATCCGAAACGCTTCACCATCGGTACGAAAGATGAGCTCGGGTGAGGGTGTCTCGTGAATCAGCGTGTGCGCGGAGCTCGACAGGCTGCGGTCGCATTCGACGATGGCGATGGTTTCTCCATGGGAGTCTGCCGCCACCAAGACACCGATTTCGCGCGGCCGTGACGGGTTCTCGCGGTCCTGGACGGTTCGCACCTGCGCTCTCTCGGCTGCTGCCTGGATGGTGGCCTGGTCGGCGAGGGCGCCCAGCACGTCGAGGTCGGTACCCACCACGGCGACATCCGCCTTCTCGGCGGCGCTCGCGAGCTCGAACATCTCGGGCTGGCCCTGGTAGCCGAGGTGCGCCGCTTCGGCGCCCGCTTGCTCGAGGATTGCCGGCAACTGCTCGGTCGGGATGCCGTCGGCCTCTTCGAAGTCGACCTCGATGCTCTTGTCCGCGGCCTCGATGTGACGGCTCGCCTGCTCGTCCTTGGGAGCGACCACAATCGATTCGACGCCCAGTCGACGGCAGGTCCGCGCCACACGGGTCGCAGCTTCTCCGCGCCGGAGGATCAGTACTTTCTCGAACACGCCGGGAGCATAGCAACCGGCCCGCCTCGGGCACCCCGCCGCCCGACTTGACCGAGTCAGAGCTGGGAGCCAGTAGCCAAACGATGCCCGTATGGATTCGCTCGCGCGCCCTGCAACAGCGCCCCGTTCGTCACGCCGTTCTTCGTTGGCGCGCGGAGGTCATGCTTGATTCCCTTGGACTGCCCGATGCAGAGCTGTCGATTGTGCTCTGCGACGACCCGACCATCCGTGAGCTCAACCGCCAGTACCGAAAGATGAACAAGGCCACCGACGTCCTGGCCTTCCCCATGCAGGAGGGGCCTGGGCCAAGGGCGAAGCCCGAGCTTTTGGGCGACATCGTGATCTCCATCCCCACCGCCAGGCGTCAGGCGGCCGAGCACGATCGCCCAATCGTTCAGGAAGTGACGTTTTTGCTGGCGCACGGTCTGCTTCACCTCCTGGGCCATGACCACGTCAGCAAACGGGAGGAGCGCGAAATGACAGCGCGAACAGAGGAGCTCCTAGCCTCCGTGGAAGCCGCTCGTTAACCCCTCGGCCCTGTGGAAAACCCGCAGCGAACGCCCGAGATCAGGGCTCGTAACCTTCGCGTAACACTGCCGTTTTGGACGGTAAAGGAACGCAATTACATCGGATTTAGTCCTTCAAAGCGCGCTGTGGGAAATCGAGCGACTTGTCCCCGGACAGCTGTGGACCGCCTGTGGGTAAGCGCCTCTGCACATGGGATCCCGCTGTCAGTGGCCCCGTTCGGTCACCAGCTAGGATCGCTTAACCCCCAGAAATTTCTTTGCAATCACGCACAAAGACCCTTGTCAGCAAGGAAAACCCCAGGCATAGATGGCGCCGTACCTGTCTGGGGCTTTCTTTTGGGGGCCTTTTTGAACAAAAGGGGCAGGTCACAGAGTTAGGAGGGAACTATGGTAGCGGGCAAGCGAATGACAAAGGCCCAGATCATGAGCGAACTGGCCGACAAGAGCGGCCTGACCAAGAAGGAAATCACGAGTGTCTTCGGTGCACTGCAAGATCTCGTGAAGAAAGAGCTTGGTCGCCGTGGTCCGGGAGAGTTCGTCATTCCTGATATGATTAAGCTCAAAGTCCGTAAGATTCCGGCGAAACCCGCTCGGATGGGACGCAATCCGGCAACCGGCGAGGAGATGATGCTTCCGCCCAAGCCTGCGTCGAAGAAGATTCGCGCAACACCTCTCAAGAAGCTCAAGGACCTCGTCCTCTGAGTCACTGAGACGACGAATCGAGAAAAAGGGGCCTCAGGGCCCCTTTTTTGTTGGGCGGGTGCCTCTGCGGCCGCCAGCGGACGAGCTTCGCAGCCTTCCTTCCGCGTAACTCAGGATGAAGCGAATCTGGTCTGCGTCGAGCTTGAAGGAGACTTGGATTCGCTCCTCTTCGGGCGCGAAGTCCATCCGTCGCAGCGTCTTTCCAAAGCCAGCCAAGGACATGATCAGCTGTTGCGAATAGAAGGTAGCGACCTTCTTCCAGTAGACGGACGCCTGTGTTGCGAGCTCTTCGCTGGCGTACGTTGCCAGGACGGACACCGTCGCTTCGTCCGTTCCGGTTTCACGCACGGCGAGCCGAATACGGATCGGCACGTGCTTGATGTTGCCCCGCACGAAGCGGTGCAGGCCCTCGACCTCGAGAGAGATCGCTTCGTCCGGTCCCATCGACAGAAGTGCGTCCGGCCCACGCGCCGCGACGAGCCCCTCCTTCCTTGCGTCGCGAAGCTCGCGTGCCTTGGCCATGGCGAGGACACGCTCGAGGTCTTGTCGCCGGCTGATGCTGAAGTGCCGCGTGCTCAGGAGCGCGATGGTACGCGCGGTTTGATCGAGGTTGTGCCAAGGCGCCGTGGCAACTCCATATCGTTGCCGCCAACGCACGGCCTTGCCACGCGAGCCGGCGAGGCGTTTCACGCTCTTGCGGGCAAAGTTTTCATCGCGACGGTGCCTTCCGGCGAGCACCAGCTTTGAGCGCTCCAGGTTGGGTGTGGCGACGAGCAAACGATCGAGGTCGACGACGGGATCGATTCCAGAGCCCTGGAGCAAGAGCTGCCAATCGGGAACCCCGCGCAAAAAGGTCGTGACATCCGCGGCAAGAGGCGACTCCCGAACCCGTTTCAAATCCACGCGAAGAGCCAGCTGAGCGCCCGGCGGAATGCGGGAGGGGCCGGAAAGCGTCGAGGGAGCGACGAGCTCCGGTTCGGTGAGCGAGTCGGTGTCAGGATCAGTGCCAGTATCCGTGTCAGGGTCCGCGTCCGTCACGGGGTCGGGATCGGTGTTCGGGTTCAGGGGGACGCCAGCGTCGATGGTCGAGCGGTCCGAATCGCCCGCCTTCGGTGCAAGGTCTCCCCACCTCGGATCGGGCGAGCCCGTCGCTCTCGGCGGAGCCGCAGCCATTGCCATCTCGCCGGTGAGACCGAATTCCACTTCGGTGGGTAGCGTGAGCTCGAAGTCGAAGTCGTACTGGGCGGTGGCGCTTGCGAGATAGGCGAGGGCGGCTAGGTGGACCGAGAGGGAAGCCACGAGTCCGAACGTCGTGGAAAAAGCTTCGACGTGTTGACCCGTGCGCATCCTAGTGACAGTTCGTAGCAGACCGAGGCTGTGCAGCGCACACGACGACCACTGATGGACCCGGGGCGCGTTTTTTCAGGCGCTCTTGCGTTTCTCGTGCTTGCGTTGGCGGGTTGCAGCTTCGATGATCCGCTTGCGTTCCTCGACATCGAGATCCCCGAGAGGGCGCGCGATCTTGGACCGCCGCAGCGGATTTTCGCGAAGCGCTTTGTCACGCCAATTCGATCGGCACCCAGCTCGGAGGGTGCGCGTCTGGGCTATCTGCGCGCAGGGGCCCTGCTTCACTCGACTACGACCGAGCCCGTTGGCTACGAAGGTTGCGAAGAGGGCTGGTACGAGCTCGACACCGGCGGCTTCGCCTGCAGAGCGAGAGACATCATCGTGTTCTCGGGCGAACGACTCCCGGAGCTTCGAGCGCGGCAAGCCGACCGCGACGCGCCGATGCCCTACGAGTACGTGACCGTTAGACGAAAGACTCCGCTCTACAAGCGAATACCCAAAGCCGATGAGGTGTACCTGATCCCGCCGGAAGCTCCGGAACCCGTGGTCGAGACCGCGTCGCCCGAGGAGCCCGCCGCGCCGGATCCCGAGCAGAACATCACCAACCCACTAGTGCTTCGGATCCTCCGGCCGGGCTTCTATGTGAGCTTGGATCGGCGCTTCGAAAGAGATGGCGAGACCTACTGGCGCACCCAGCAAAACGGCTTTGTGCCGGCCGAGAACCTGCGTCGCAAGGAATGGAGCCAGTTCCGGGGACAGGTGTTGGGCACTGGAGCTTGGGAGCTCCCTGTGGCCGTGACCCGGCGCGAGCAGACGACCGCGTACCGGCTGAACGATCGCGGAAAGCTCAAGGCCATTCGTGAGGGCATCGAGAGTCGGTCCTGGCTTCCGGTACGGTCCCGCCGCCGCATCGACGGTAGCGTCTATCTGCAACTTGGAAACGGCCGGCTGGTGCGCGAGGCCGACGTGACGGTCATCGAGCCGCGCACGCCGCCGGAAGGAGTCGG
>Ga0316197_10001481_pt1 | contig 16713 bp, 12 predicted proteins | sample OudBiesiAoxic_MG_FD_204939 | JGI IMG/M metagenome (GOLD analysis project Ga0316197, IMG submission 204939) | Coastal sediment microbial communities from Oude Bieten Haven, Netherlands - site A oxic | ecosystem: Environmental > Aquatic > Marine > Coastal > Sediment | place: Netherlands... | reverse complement strand
ATGGCCCGAAGGAAAACGCGAAGTAGACCGCGTCCTGCCCGACCCGCACATCGGACTTCCAATACACCGTCTCCCAGCTGTCTAGCAGCGAGTCCCAACTCTCCCGCGTGTCCAGCCAGGCCATCGGCTGGCCACCCGTGCCGCTCGTCTGGCAGAAGCGCGAATAATTTCGCAATGGGTAGATGTGATTGGTGCCATACGGCGGACGCGCGGCATGATCCTCGACCAGCTCAGCTTTCGTGGTGAACGGCATCTTCGCCACAAACTCATCGACCGCCCCCACGCCCTCCTCCAGGCCGGCGGCCAAAAGACGTTGCCGGTAAAACGATGGCTCACCGGCAGCGATCTCCGCCAGCAGGTGCTGGAGGCTCTCGAGCTGGCCCGGGAGTTCAGTCATAGCGACCCGGCCGATAGTTCGCCGCGTCGATCCGGTGGACGACCTGCGCCGCCTCCCCCACGACTTCGACCCCAGGCTTCTTCTTCGCCGGCGGATCCTTCGGCTTGTAGAATGTGACCAGGCATCCGCCAATCGCCGCCATCGCGATGCCGAGGATAAACTGCGGGGGAATTGCCGACTTGGGTGGGTGGATCGTCAGCGATACAATCGCGTTCACCACCGGCGCACCCGCGAACACGATCGACATCACCACCCACGGCTTGCCACCGGCGCCGAAGGCCATCAGCACAAAAAACGCACCGAAGGCACCAACTACCCCGGCGATGAAACTCAGCTTCACACCACTCCAAGGGTACTTCCAGAACTGCAGGTCGCCCCCCTTCGCAAGAATGATGAGCCCCGGTGCCAGGACGGCGATGACGAAGTAGGCAAAGCCCACCAGCAGGAACGACTTATAGCGGGCGTGCGGATCTCCTCCGCCCGGCCCGCCACCCAAGCCAATCTGGCCAGAGTGGAGGAAAATTCCGTACACGCCCCAGCAGGCGACGGTCATCAGCGCGAAGGCGAGCCAAGACATAGACTTTTTAGTTGGTTGATTTTTAGTAGTTGCTTGAGTCATCGAGCTAGTTCCGATTCCTGATGGCTATGGAAGATCGCCGAGCATCTCGGCCGGCGCCACCTCGATCTGCAAGCGGATCGCCTCGGGAATCCCAACCGCGCGCATCCGCCCGGCCTCCTGATCGAATCGCACACAGATGACGGTGAACTTCCCTGTCGCCAAGAGCTCGTCACCACCCACGGCGACAAACCGGAACTGGTAGTCGATCGTCTTCGGCCCGACCGCCGCCACCAGAAGCTCGATCTCAAACTCGTCCTCGAACTTCAGTGGCTTGCGGAAATCAGCACTGGCGTGTACCCGCGGCCACCCCACCGGATCGTCATCTTCCTGGCCGACCATCCGGTGGACAGAGAATCCCAGGCTGCGATAAAACGCATGCTCAGCCTCCTCCATGTAGCGGAAGAAATTGGCGAAGTGGACGATGCCCGCAAGGTCGGTCTCGGAGAACTGCACCCTGCGGCGGTGGCGATATTGGTAGGGCATCGATCTCGGCTCAGCTGGTCGCCAAACCTTGTCGCTCGCCACTCCCTTGGCAAACAAAAAGGGAGCCGGCATCCACAACCGGCTCCCTTTCCCAACTGTAAGAGTAGTCGAACTATCAGTTTGGAGTCACTATCCTAGAATAGGACACGCAGACCGACCGTGTACAGGTTCCAATCGGTGGTCTCTTCTGCGAAGTTGTAGCTGTAATCAGCGAAAACCCCAAGGCGCCCAGTCAGGCGCAGCTCAACTCCGGCACCGAGGTGTTGGGTGAACTGGCTCTTGTTGCCAAATGCACCGCCAAGGCCACCGTAGGCGTAGGGAGCGATGCAGAGGCTCTGGATCGGCACGCGGAAGATCACGTCCGCGTTGACGGAAGACACAATGTCATCCCCGTCCCAGAAATAGGCGCGCCCCCGCGCTCCGAGGTATTCCGTGAAGAAGTGGCCGAGACCAAATCCACCGCCGTATCCCGTATCGTACTCTCTCTCCCCACGCGAGCCGCCATTGGCGTTCGTGTAGGTTCCGAAAATATCGACAAAGGACTCGCCTGCGTAGAAACAGTTCTCAGGCTGGAGAGGGATCGGATCCTTGGCCGGCGCTTTGGAGGAGTAATAGTAGGAGGACGGCCCGGCCTGCGCGGCGGACAATCCCATGCCGAGGGCAAGAATCGTTAGTGCTAGTTTTTTCATGTTTTGCTTAGGTTGATAAATCGACGTCTCGCGCCGGGTTTGTTGGTTGAGATGAAGGATATATTAACACTTGGCCCTTCTGGCAAGATGTTTTTTAAAAGTATTTGTGAACAACGTAAGCCGTTGCTAATCAGAGGGCATAAACCCCAAACCCTTTGCTTATAGGGAAATTTTTCCCAAAGAAACCTTAAGTTTTGGGAAGATTTTTTGAAGTACTAACAGAAGTTGGAATTTCTGTTATAAACTTCTTCACATCGCCTCCACCTAGGGGCGAGAAATTTTCCACAGGTGACCGTCGCTGCGGATGAAAATTGCGTGATTTGCGATCGCTGGGGTCGCCTGGATCATCTCTCCGAGCTCCAATTTCCCAATAATTTCACCCTCTTCGCCCTCCAGATCGACGATTTGTAGCAGCCCCTGGCGCTCATTGACGGCGAAGAGACGCGATCCGGCAACCACTGGGGAGGCACCAAACGGCCCTTCGAGGCGGATCCGCCACAGGCGCTCGCCGTCCTCGACATCGGCGCAGTTCAAGACCCCTGCGGAAGTGATCACATAGACTTTTTCATCAGCCACCACCGGGCTCGCCGTCCCAGGTCTCAGGCTGCCCTCGACCCAGGTTTCTTCCACGGACTTGTTAGAAGAATCGTAGCGCACGGCAGCCAGGCCGTTGGAGGGGACATACAGGACACCGCCGCCGACCGCAGACGACGGGATCGTCGACGCCCCGGTGCCATAGCGCCACTCGATTTCACCGGTCGCAGGTACTAACACATCCACACCCTCGCTCCCCTGGAGCACGACACGGTCGCCGAAGACGACAGGTGAAGACCAGTTTGCGCGCTTGGTGCGATCCTTGCGCCAGCGGTTCAATCCGGTCGCGGTATCGATGCCTGCCGCGAAACTCTGGCTGTCGTTTTCGATGTGGACGACCAGCGTGTCACCGACGACCACCGGCGATGAGGCGAGGCCGAGGCTGTTGCTCGCGTTCGGGTAGTCTTGGGTGAGCCCTCGCAACCACAGCAGCCCCCCGTCGAGATCGAGGCAGATCAAATCGTTGCTGGAGAACAGCGCGAAGATGCGCTCCCCATCGCTGGCCGGCGTCGGTGCCGCCACGCAGGTCTTCTCGTGGGCCATCGTGCGACCGGTCGCCCAGAACTGGCGCTCCCATAGCAGGGTGCCGTCGCTGCTGGAGAAGCACAGCACGTGCAATCGATCCTGTTCCACGCCGCTCGAGCAGGTCACGACAAGCTTATCACCGATCACGATCGGGCTCGACAGACCACGGCCTGGCAGCGGCATCTTCCAGGCGATATTCTTCTCGTCGAGGATCTCCGGCAGACGCGGGTCGGCCGCGACGAATCCGCTCGAGTCTGTGCCGCGAAACTGCAGCCAGTCCGCGTGGGAGGGTGAAATTGAGAGCGCGAAGGCGCAGGCGATTGCGATTAGCTTCATGGTTCTCATTTTGTTTCGTCCTGCTTGGCACGCCTGTTAGGGCGGCGGCCGCTCCCGGCCTCTGGCGTCGCGAGCCGTTTGGTGGAGAGCACCGCGGTCCCGGATGAATCGCAGACGCGCAGTTGGAACTCCCACTGCACCGTCCACTCTTCGGTCTGTTCGTTCTGGCAGAGCTTGACCAGTATCTCGTTCTCCCCGGCCTTCAGCTGCGCGGGGATGCGGTACTGGTCGATGCGCATCCCGCGGTGGTATTCGTCGCGACCGAACAGGAGTTCGCCGTTCAGCCACACCTTCCACGCGTTCTTGCAGCCGAGCCTCAGCTCCACCGGCCGGGCCGCCTCAGATTCGAAAGTCGTGTAAGCGTAGCCGACCGCCTCTTTGAGCATCCCGAATGGCTTGTTGAAATCCACGATGCCAAAATCATTGCTCGTCTCCAGCGGCTGCCACTGTACCTTTTTCCCCTTGCCATCGTAGGTCTCGGACAGATCGATCCGCTCCTCGGGAGGATAAACCCGGTCAAACCCCTCGCGGCCAAGGTTGTCGAATGGGGCGATCACCTTCCAGCGCATCAGGAAACCAAAGTGCTGGGGCAGATCGACCTCGCGCCCCAACTCGCGGAGCTGCTTCGAGACCGCCTTCACCTGGTCGATATCGCGCGCCGCACCCAGCGCCTGCCGGTAGAGCAGCGTCGCGCCTGCCTGGTTCTCTGCTTCGGCTAGTGACTTGGCTTGACCGATCAAGCGCGCGACCGCATCGCGCCGCAACTCCGGACTAGGATCGGCGAGCATCCCGGGCACCAGCGCCTCAGCAAGAGCCGGGTCGGCCTTGGCAATCAGTTCGAACGACAGGCGCCGCGCGCGGGGATTCTGCCTGGTATCGAGGAGGAAATCGCCGAGCTCTGCGACCGGCAGATCCGTCCCAGCCCTCCCCGCGATCGTATCGACTGCGGAGCGCAGCCAGTTGGCTGCCAGCGGGTTCGCCCCACGCATCCCACGTAAGATCGGCACCAGCCCTGAAGGCTCGGAGGCTGCCAACTCCCTCCAGGCCGCTGCCGCCTCGACGTTTCCTTCCCCCTCCATGCTGACCGCGCGGATCACGTCGATCGGCTCTGCGATCGACCCGCAGGCCAGCGCCTGACCGAGCATCAAAATGACAATTATCGCTCTCATCTCCCCACCCTAGCGTAGACGCGGGCGAGGGAGCAATCCTCGAAGCTGGCGGACGCCCGGGCCGAATCTGGACGCCGGTCGCTGCCCAGCCATCGACTTCCTCAAAAAGCTGGTGAAGGTTTCGCTTTTCCCCACGACCCCATCGCCCTATAAGTGGGCGACGATGCAGACTGCGGCGGTGGCGTCGCGATCAAGCCGGAGCCCGAGAGCGAAATCGCCAACGACTAGCACAACGGTACCTGTCCGGGGATACCCCGGGCGACCGATCCAACAACACACCGCAGCGCACGAGCACCGCGGCGCCACAACGCCGATGCGCTCGCGCGAGACTAGATAGTTGATCGCGGATGCCGCCGACCGCAGTCTCATCGCCTCCACCCACCTCTCATCCGACGCCCACGATGCCCACACAGCCTGAGATCCAGCGCGTCGCCCAGGCCCTTGCCGACACTTTCCTCGCAGGCGATTTCGACACCCGCCCGATGGCAAGGCGCGCCAGTAAGCACTTCCTCAAATCTTGGCGTGGGTTAGGGCCGCTCTGCGGGCGGCTGGCGGAAGCATTCGGCCCATCCACCCGTCCGGCACGCCGCGACCTGATCGGGGCCATCACCCAAGACTTGACGCTCAGGCGCTGGCTCAAGGCTGGCGGCATGTCGAAGTTCAATCCTGACATCGGCACCCGCCCAAAGATGCGCAGCGCCAGAGGGAATCCCAGCTGCTGGGATCTCCCGGAGATCACCAGCCCGCGGGTGCTCGCGTGCTGGCTCGACCTCACCGAACCCGAGCTGCGCTGGTTCGCCCGCCCGTGGCGGGACTCTACGGGACCGCTCCAGCACTATCGCCACCACTGGCTTGCAAAACGCCGCGGCGGCCACCGGCTCATCGAGAAACCAAAAGTAGCCCTCAAGCTCATCCAGCAGCGGATCCTCTACCGCATCCTCAGCCACATCCCACCACACGAGGCGGTCCACAGCTTCCGCCCGGGGCGCAATGTGATCAGCTACACAAAACCTCACTGCGCCAGGCCGATCCTGCTGCACCTCGACATCGCCGACTTCTTCCCCTCGCTGCACGTCGGCCGCGTCCGCGCCCTCTTCCGCACCGCTGGCTATCCTGACGCCGTCGCCAATCTGCTCGCCGACCTCTGCTGCCATACAACGCCGCGCCCAATTCTAACAGACACACCAAGTCGGCTCACATGGGAACAGGAGAGACACCTCCGCTCGCCCCATCTGCCCCAGGGCGCCCCGACATCCCCCGCCCTCTCCAACCTCCTCGGATACCGCCTCGATTGCCGCCTCGCTGGGCTCGCGGCATCAGCCGGAGCCAACTACGGTCGCTATGCAGACGACCTCGCCATCTCCGGGGATCGCAAAATCGCGAACCTTGCCCCGCTAGTCGGAGCCATCCTCCTCGAGGAGGGCTTCTCCCCCAACCACCAGAAGACCCGTCTGCAACGCAGTGGCTCGCGGCAACGGCTCGCGGGCACGATCGTCAACTCCAGCTCCCCCAACCTCTGCCGCCGTGACTACGATCGGCTCAAAGCGATCCTCCACAACTGCGCCAAGCGCGGCCCGGACGGAGAAGATCGCGAGGGGCTCGGCCTGGATGCCTTCCAGCTCAAGCTCCGCGGACAGATCGCCTGGCTCAGCCAACTGAACCCAAAGCGCGGCTCCAAATTGGAGACATTGTTCGACCAGATTTCCTGGTGAACTCTCACCCCCGTCCATTCCATCCCGGACAAGCTGATCCAAAGTCGCCGCAGGCAGCTCGCAAAGGATGCATGAGGTCATCTCAGCCCGTCCCAGGCAGGGTCACCACCCGCTCCTTCAAATCCCGCAACACCCGCAGCCTTCCCCAATCCGCCCCCTTCATCCGGCGCCCACCACTCGCCCGCTTCTCTCCGAAAGCTTCCCGTCGACTCTCGAAAAACTCATCGACATACTCCTGACTGCCGAGCACCACCCCATCGGTGAAATAGCGAACCCGGCAGCGCAGCGCCTGCGCCAGCGTCAACTTTCCTCCCGCCGCTAACACTTCCTCAATCTCCCGCTGCGTGAACCCGCCCCTCGACTTCACATCGCCATCCGGTGTCTTGCCCCCCTTCACTTCACCGCCCACTCCAAACAGGTATTCGCGATACCGCTCTGCCGCCTTTCCCCAGCTCAGCTTTCTCCCCGGCGAGATCGCTGACACCAGTCCAGCTCGCGCGAGCCGCATCCCACCCACCGCTGCCGCGTAGCTGCACCAGCGGTAATCCTCCGGACGTTCAGCCAACCCCGCACGCACCGGGTTCAGATCGATGTAAGCCGCCACCGCTTGGAGAGCTTCATCCCCCTCCACCAGCGCACACTTGAAGCGCCCCTCCCACAGCGTCCCACTCCTGCCGTGCACGGAGTTGTAGGCCAGCGTCATCCGCTGCTTGAACTCCTTCATAAACACCGACAGGTCGAATAGCCGATCCCGCACCCGCGCCGCAATCTCCGATACCCCAGCCGCGTGCCCATTGCCCCGGAACATCTCCACATCACCCAGCGTCAGACGCGTCGACATCTCGTCCTCCAACACCGACAGCCGAGCAATGAAGTCATCCTCCGTCCAGCCCTCCAGCGCCTTCTCCTTGTCCGGGAGCTCCAGCAGCAGATGCAGGTGGTTGCCCATCAGGCACCAGGCCAACGCCTTCAGACCGCTGAACTTCAACTGCTTGAACAAAATCTTGCGGAACCTCTCGCGCTCGTCATCGCCAAACAGGATCTCCTGCCCAGCCGTCCGAGTCACGACATGCAAAAATCGCGCCCGCCCATCCGGATCTCCAAGAATAAACTGCCTCCCCTGTCTCATCGCCTACAATCTACAAACACGATGTCATCCAAGTCAAGCATAAAAGCTGTCCCCTTGTTAAGAATCCTGGGGCTGCGTGTGCGTGTGTGGCTAGCGCAGGTGGAGCTTGGTCCGGAAGAATATCTTCGGCGCGCGGGGCGGTGATTCGAGGTGCCACACGGCCATCCCTTCGCCATCAACACCTGTGGATGGGACGAAACTTGCCCGTGAGAAGCCCTCGCTGTTCCATGACTTCAGGTCGCCCGACCACTCGGGCTGGGCGGTGACGGCGTCGCTTCCAAGAACCGTCGCCAGACGGAATTCGATGGCACCCGCGTCTGAGATCCCGACCGATTGCCCTGCGATCGCGTAGTCGACCAGATCGCCTTGAGGGGGAAATGGTATCGAGTCCCCAGCTCCGGGATTCCCGCCGGCAGACCTGCTCGGGCGCCATGAGACGGCAGCGTTCTGATCACCGTCGACAAAGACGAGGCTGTGTCCGCCACCATCTGTCCCACCGGGCCAGGGAGCAGCATCGCCGTAGTCGAGAGTCCACAGGACGGTCCCGTCGCCCCGCGCTAGCGAGAAACGATCGCCGCTATTTCCAAGGGCGCCGTCGTATTCCCCCGCGCCGGCGACACCTGGATAGGCAGCGCTGAAGAGCCCGATGTCCCGGACGAGAACTAGGCGCTCTCCAGGGGCGAGTTCAGCGATTGCCGCGGTGGAGAATTGAAACTGGATGCCGCCGGTGATGATGAGATCTTCGAGCGTGTGCGTCACCGTGCCCCGGTTGGTGATCTCCAGGAATTCTGCAGCGCCCGCTGCCGGATGATACATGAGCTCCGACACGTAGAGATCGTTCGCGCGATCGCCTACCAGGAACAGGGCCTCGTCAATCGCTGACCACTCGCCTCCAAGCAAGGCGCGCGTGCGGATCCGGGTGTCATTCCCAACTGCGATCACACCGCCTTCGGCGGCCACATCCCCTGAAATCTCGAGGTCGAATCCGAAGTCGGAGGAATCGGCTGAAGCCTGGTGGACTTCCACCGCAACCGTGTTGTTGCCATCGACCAGGAGCTCGGGCGGCACGTCAAATTCTAACAGGGTGCCCTCAGCCGAGCCGCTCACGCCCATGGCGAAGGTGTCGGAGCTGACGGTCGTCGTGCCGGCTGCGAACTCGGAGCGCGCGACCTCATGACCGTTGATATAGACAATCGCACCATCGTCGCGCAGCAGTCGGAGCCGCAGGGCGACCAGGCGCGAAGTATCGGCGACGTCGAAGGTTCTGCGAAAATAGCTGGTGGTAAATCGATCGAGCTCATCCCCGCCGAAATCGATGGTGGTCGTGATCGTCGCACCCGTGAGCCCTCCGTATCCCAAGGGAGCCGCCCCCCTTCCCCATGAGCTGTCGTCAAAATCGGGATGCTTCCAATTGCGTCCCGAGTATGCGGCGGCTCCCACAACGATGTCGCTGTCCCCGAGATCCGAGCCGTCGTCGAGGTATAGCCATTCACTTCCGAGAGGTAGCAATACCTGCTCCCCGGTGCCGCCTGAGAAGACGAGGGCCGCCGGCGAGACGGAGCCACCGGCGAGCCTCGGATCACTGCCATCGAGCGTGTAATAAATCGTCCCGCCCTCGCCCCCGGGCGAATCAAGCGTCACCCGGTAACCTTCCGCGACCTGCCCGCCACGCTGCGGGAGGAAAGTCGGAGCCTCGATGGCAGGAAAGAGCCCGTCCGCACGGATCTGCTTGAGGGTCGTACTGACGCGTTGCCCGAGATAGTTGCTGCGCAGATTGTTGACCTCCGCGATCCAGTTTGCCCGATCGTACGGGTCCGCCGGGCGCAACAGGCCGCCCCAGCGTGCCGAGTCTCCGACGATCGCACGATCGACCTCCGCCACACGTGCGGCAAAAATCGGATCCGTGACCTCCTGCGTCAGCGCACCGCCGTTGAACAGGTGGCGTTGCACGCGGTCGGCGAACAGCATGCGATAGTCTGCGTTTGCCCGCAGCGCCTGGTGGATCTCTGTGCAGGTGTCGGAGACGGAGCGATCGGTCTGGTCGGCTCCAGTCGAGAGCAGACACTCCTCCGAGTCCCAGCAGAAGAAGCGGAACGGTCCACCGGCGACGCGATTGCGCATCGCGTAGACGTTGTTGTCCACCCAGTCGCCGTTGCCGACGAAAAAATTGATCAGCATGTAGTCGATGAAACTTGGCAGATCGAGCAACTCACCGATCGCCGCATATGCCGCAGCGCTCGAGGTGTCACCGCGAATCCGAGCGATGAGGGAGTTCCAGCCCGCATCATCCCCGGCCGCGACCCGGTGGCCGACGCCGCGCTGCCACTTGATCACGTCGTAGTCGTCGGCATCGCCGCCGAAGCGCGCCGCGGCGAAGCGTTCGTCCGGTCGCTCGACGGGATTGTAGAGCCCCCAGTAGTGACCATTGATGTAGAGGTGCACGAATCGCCCCGGGATCGACTCATTGCCCGTCGCCGCCTGCAAATCACGCACGAACTGGTCGCGCAGGTAGGTATTGCGCTCCAGCGAGTTCCCCCCGCCGGAGAGCGCGCGCCACGGGCTCGGCCATGCCTTGCCATTTCCTGAGCGGAGGATCAGGCGATCGAAGTCATCCCGATCGAGTTCAGGGAACAGCGGGAAGCGAAATTTCGAATCGCCGTATTCCGAACGGAAGTAGAGGCGAAATGATTTCTTCAGCATCTCAGGGTAGCGGTTCCAGCCGCCGTGCATGCGCACGCCACAGTCCGCCTGCGCGTCTTCACCGGAGCTCGGATCGATGAGTTCGATCGATGCCGCCCGCTCCCAATTCCGCCCGCGATTGCGGGCGTTGATATGGATGCCTTCGACGGGATCGAGCAACTCGTCTGCGTCCATCACCAGCGACATGGTCGGGATCGCGATCAGCGCAGCGGCAAAGTCGAAGCTCTCGCCGCCGCCGTCCGTCAGTGGCAACGAGCCGAGCACGCCGGCGTCCATGCCGAAATGGGAGAAGGCCGGAACCGGCTGAACGACGCCGGTGAGATTTGGCACCCATTCCGAGGGAAATCCGCCCGGGGCCGACGATTGCGATCCGACATCGGCCGGGAAGATGTAGGTATGGGTGTCGATATCGGTCGGCTGGTAGCCGTCGAGAAAAGCCGCGGCGCGCAGCACGGTGGTGGCCGAGAGCGTCAGCGCGTCTGCGTGGATCGCCGCTGCCGGGTTGTCCGGACCGGGTGCGGAGCCATCAGTGGTCGTGTAAATCGTTGCACCCGGCGTCTCGGTGGTGATCGCAAGGGTCTGCGGGATCGCGTAGAAACCGCGATCCACGGAAAATTGGGTATCGGCGACGAAGCCATCGACACCGCTGTCCGCGTTCGCATCGCCGGGCGTCGGCAGGAGGAAAAACTTCTCTACCGCTCCACCGGCAGCCATTCCAAACGAGACGTCTGTGCGCTGTTTCGGGTAAGTGATCGTCTGTAGGGGGGTGCCATCGGGTGCTGACAGAGTGAGCGAGGAACCACCGTCCCGGTCTAGCGCGAAACCGGTTGCCGCGACACCGTCGACCGCGACCGCAGCCGCATCGACGATCAGATAGCCACCCGCCGGCACCAGTGTCGGTGGGAAGACAAAACGCGCTGGCTGCTCCGGGGCATCGCTCAGCCGAACCCCCTCGAGATCGATCTCCACCGGGTTCGGGTTCCAGATCTCGATCCAGTCCGGAGTCGAACCATCACTGCGTGTGATCGTCCCGCCATTCGACGCCATGAACTCGTTGATCCACGGCGGCAGCCGTTCACCATCGACCAGCACTGTGACGCTCGCCGTCCGGCTGCCATAGGAATTTGATGCGACCAGAGTGAACACCTGGCTCGAGCTCGGGGTGACATTGCTCGATCCATCGACTGGGACGGTTCCCGAGCCGATGAGCTCAACGCTGTCGGCGCCATCAATCTCCCAGGACAAGCTTGCAGTTGCTCCAGCCGCGATGTCCGTGGGCGTGGCAATGAAAGAACCGATCACCGGAAGCCGATCGATTTCAGCAAAGACGCGGACCTCGCCAAAGTGGACGAGTGTCGTCGCGCTGCCGGGATTGGTCGCGCCGTCCTCGAATCCAACGCGCAGGCTTCGAGCTAGCGTCCCCGCCGGAAGCTCGAAGATCGCCGCCCCCCCGACGCCGGGGTCGGCGACTGGCGCGTCAAATACCGAATCGCCCTCGCCATCATACAGGCGCAGCCTAGCTCCGCCCAGCCGCCCGGCACAGCAATCGGCACGCATGACGATTTCGACTCGCCGAATCCGGTAGTCCTCCGCGAAATCGAGCTGCCAGGCGTTGTTGGCGGTGTCGTTGTCGGTATGCGAGAAAGTCGCGGGATCACCGTCGATCGCGTTGGCTGCCGGATAGAGCCCACCCTGCCACTCCGAGGTCTGGCTGGCGCTGCCCCAGGCGGCGATCTGAACCAGTTCGCCAAGCCCGATGAGCGTTTGGGCAAGCAGCACGAGCACGATCAGAGGAAACTGGCCGGGCTTACCAAATTGCGTGCTGCGGTGGGGGAGAACTGGCTGCATTCGACCCGTCAAACTAATCGTAAACCTCCAGTTTTAAAAGATAATGAGGTCGATATTCCCAGAGAGAAGTTGATGGACAGGTCTGGCGGTCTATGGCAGCCTCGCGCAAGTTCGCCCACACAAATCATGTTCAAATTCACACCTATTGCAGCCTTCCTCATGCTAACTAGCGCGGCTAGCGGCGCAGTCGTCAACCTGGCACCGCCCGGAACCGCCACGGCTTCGTCGGAAGCGTTCGGCAGCGTTGCCTCCGATGCCAACGATGGCAACCGCGACGGCAACTTCGGGAACGGTTCGGTCTACCACTCTGACACGAGCGGTGCCGCCGGCCAGTTTATCGAAGTCGACCTCGGGGCCGAGCGCTACATCGATCGCATCTTGATCTTCCCACGCACGGATGTGCAGCAGAACTCCGTCCGCGACTTCAGCTTGGAGGTGTTCGACTCCGGTGGCGGCTCGGTCTACTCCGGTGCGTTCCTCACAACTTCCAACACTGCAGACGACCCGTGGGGTTCTGCAGCGATGAGCGGGACGCTGGGGCAGCGGGTTCGCCTCACCATCAACAGCCCCGATCTGCCGGCCTTCTTCGCGTTCTCCGAGTTCGAGGTCTGGGGCGATACGGTCCAGGTGCCGACCAATCTCACCTCGACCGCGACGATCACGGCCGGCCCGGCAGACTTCGGCACGACGATCGCCGACGGCGTCGATGGTGACCTCGCTTCCAACTACAACAGCGTCACGACCGACCGCCCGATCTACCACGACGGGAATGCAGCGGAGCAGGGATTCTACCGCCTGGAATTCCCGACCGATATCAACTTCGACGAAATCCAGCTCTACAACCGCATCGTCGACAACGGGGCGACGACCACGACCGAATACAGAATCTCCATCCTCGACGGCGCGGACGGGCTCGTCACCTCACAGCTGGTGACGGCCCAGGACACCAACTACGACAACCTGGTCGATTTTTCCGGCTTCACGGGACGCACCGTCCTGGTCGAAGAGTCCAACATCGGGCAGTTCCTCGCCTTCTCAGAGGTCCGCGTGTTTGGAACCCCGGTGCCCGAGCCCTCAGTTGCCGTTTTCGGACTACTCGGTGGCCTGCTGCTCCTGCGCCGCCGCCGCTGATCCAATTTCGACCGGCCACGACAGCATGTGCCAAGCTTGTTCCAAGCCACTCCTCGTCTGGCTCGCCTCCCTGATATTATTCCTCGCGGATGCGCCGGCCGCCGTCGAGAACCTCGCCCCGGCCGGGATCGCTTCCTCGAGTAGCACCGGATTTGAGGGCCCGCCAGCACTCGCCAACGACGGCAACCGGGATGGCATCTACGCCAACGGCTCCGTGTTCCACTCGGCCGGTGGAACCGGACCCGGCGAGTGGTGGGAGGTCGATCTTGGCGCCGAATTTTTCATCGACCGCATCCTGATTTTCCCCCGCGAGGATGTGCAGCAGAACTCCGTCCGCGACTTCACGCTCGAGATCTTCGATAGCACGGATGAGCTGGCCTGGACTGGTGACTTCCTGCCGGAGACGACGACGATGGACGACCCTTGGGGTAGCTCGCAGATGAGCGGCGTGCGCGGCAAGCGCGTCCGGCTCACTGTGAAAAATCCAAACTTTTTACCCGCCCCAAACTTTCTCACCTTCGCCGAGTTCGAGGTGTGGGGCAGCAGTGATCCGCTACCGGTGAACATCGCTCCAACCGCAACCCTCACCTCCTCGACTCCAGGTTTCGGCGCCATGATTGATAACGGGATCGACGGCGATCTGGCGGCCAACTTCTTCGCCAACTCTGAAGCTGACGGCCCGGTGTTCCATGATGACGACGCGGCGATCCAAGGGTTTTACCGCCTGACTTTCCCCGCCGACATCGCTATCGGCGAAGTGCAATTCTACAACCGTATCGTCAACAACGTCGCGACCACCACGACCGATTACACGATCTCGGTGCTGGACTCGGCCGATTCGCTCGTCACCTCCCAGCAGGTGACCGCGATGGCGCGCGACTATGACCAGGTGCTAGATTTCGGTGGTGCCACCGGGCGATCGATCCTCGTCGAAGAAACGAATATCGGCCAGTTTCTGGCCTTCTCAGAGATCCGCATCCTCGGCTCTGCCGCTCCTGATTCAGGCGCAAGATTCACTTCGATCACCATCGTTGATCCGGAGACGGGGGAGCTCGCGTTCTCCGCCGAGATCAGGCCGAACACCGATTACAAGTTCCAGCGGTCGCGCGATCTCACCGCATGGATCGAGATCAATGATGACACCAGCAGCCCGACCGGTAGCGTCGAATTGATGTTCACCCCAGCCGCTGGGGTCGGGCGGGAGTTCTATCGCTTGACCGAATTAGGCCAGTAGCGTCGCTCGGGGACGGCATGGCTCAGTCCGTTCCAGATCGAACCACGTCAGGCGATCTTCTTGCGCTCTTTTAGGTAATCCTTCAGCAGTTCTCCCGGCTGTTCGTCCTCGCTCGCCTTGCTGTATCTTTCGGCAAGCTCAGCTAGCTTCTCTGAGTTCGCCGGATCGGCCAGTGCGGCTGCCACCGCCTCGCTATTGCCTTCTGTGGGTTTGATCAGTTGGAAAAATTCACTGACGACCGCCTGGCACTCCTCCGCAGCGATGCTCCCCAGGCCTTTATGAAAAGCCTCGTATTCCTCCTGGCGGCCTTTTTTGATCGGCTCGGCGAGGCCCTTGTTGGAAATCATCCGATGGAAGGCCCGCAGCATCTTGGCATCCAGTTCGGCCATGCCCCCAGACGACACGGCCCGCTCCGGCCTGGCTGGCACCATCGCCATCAGGCGCTCGACCACATCGTCTGCACTTGCATCGAGTTCATAACAGGACACGTCCGCCCCGCGCTCGAGCAGGGCTGATACAATGGCCGGATCACCCGCCTGGACGGCAAAAAATAGGGGAGCCCCCCCATTGCAGTCGATATCAGCTCCGTCTTCAAGCGCCTCGACGAGGTCGTCGAGCACGCCCAATCGGCAGGCTAGCTCAAGTTGGGCATTGGCCACTGGGTCGTTCATGGTCGGTCAGTTGAAATCAAAAAATACCTTCGCATCCCGGCTTCACAATGGGAGATCAGCCTCAAAGCACGCCCCCACCCCCACCGATCGCCGCCGGATCGATCGATCGATCGATACATTAAGCCCACTGGAGTCACAGAAAACCCGAATAATTCAAATTTTTATAAAAATTATTTGTAGGCCTCATTTTTATGTGGTATTAGTGATTCGCAATCTTGAGCCGCAACCAAGCTGGAAGATCTCAGGACTGCGAGCGACAGATTTCGAAACGCAGGTGAGCAGATCCCTCCGTTTCCTACAGATCCCATTAGGGAGGCACGACAGGTGGGCGGTTTCTAGCGCAAGCTAGGAGCCGCCCCCAATCGTTTTCGGAGCTAGGGGCGGATTGCATTGCCGGGAGCGTGGTGGGATCCTCGATGCCGATGCCGATACCTCGCCTTCCCCTCCCACCAGCCAATGAGTTCGGCAATGATGGCTGCCGGCTGCTCCATGGTCGTGGGGGCCATTTCGCCCAGTTCGAGCACCTCGCCATCGATTGGTTCGCCCCTGTCCTACTCGTGACATTCTATGCTGAGACCGCCCTGGACGCAGCGCTGCTCGACGAGTTGCTAGCGCGGGCTGAGGCAGCCCCCGAGATCGCTGCGATCGTCGTGCAGAGGCGCCACCTGCGAGGCGCGCCAAAGCAGACGATCTATGGACAGCTCCCCGCAGATCCCACCGCAAGCGAGTCCGGGCTGCGCTACCACCTCGCGCTCGACCGCAACCGCAACCACGGCTTTTTCCTCGACATGAGACCTGGTCGCGAGTGGCTGCGGGAGGTCGGCTCGGGGAAGCGCGTGCTGAATCTGTTCGCCTACACCTGCTCGCTCTCGGTCGCGGCGATCGCGGGCGGGGCGGCAGCAGTCGTCAATCTCGACATGGCCGGCGGGGCACTCTCGACCGGCCGCAAGAATCATCGTCTGAATTTTGACGCCGAGACCTGCCGGCGCGCCAGTTACCTCCCTCACAATCTCTTCAAATCCTGGGGTCGGCTGAAGAGATCCGCACCCTACGATATCGTCCTCATCGACCCGCCGTCCAAGCAGGCTGGGAGTTTCGTCGCGGAGGAAGATTACCCGAAAATCATACGCCGTCTCGGTGAACTAACACAACCAGATTCTGAGATCCTGGCGTGCCTCAACTCGCCCCACCACGACGAAGGCTTCCTGATGGAGATGTTCGACGGCTACCAGTTCCAGCGGCGCCTGCCAGCCGCCCCCGGATTTGCCGACCGGGATCCCGGAGCAGCTTTGAAGTGTCTTCTGTTCACCCCCTAGTCCTACACCCCGCCCCCCCTGACACCTGGGTGCCGCCTACAGCTCGGTGTATTTCAGGTTCGATCCTCTGGCTTTCTCCACCGGGTATTTCTCGGCATTCTTTGCCATCTTGCGGCGCATCTCAGCGAGCAGGTCGAGGCCCAGGTTGTCGGCCAGCTCA
>Ga0316197_10001480_pt1 | contig 16726 bp, 13 predicted proteins | sample OudBiesiAoxic_MG_FD_204939 | JGI IMG/M metagenome (GOLD analysis project Ga0316197, IMG submission 204939) | Coastal sediment microbial communities from Oude Bieten Haven, Netherlands - site A oxic | ecosystem: Environmental > Aquatic > Marine > Coastal > Sediment | place: Netherlands... | reverse complement strand
ATGATAATCAGCAGGTAATCGATCACCCTTCCCAGCGGCGTCTTCGACTGGTAAAGCAGGAACACCAGCACATAAGTAACGATGACGTAGATACCGCGATGGTACTGGGTGGCGGCAGGTTCGAGCACCGCAGAGTAGGAATAGAAGAGAACAAGGAAAAGCGACAGCAGATCGAAGACCGTTTGTTCTACTTTATTCAGCTTGTCGAACATTCTTCCGCTACCTGGTTGGGGTCTGCGTGGCGGGATCCGCCTGCAACAGGAATGTACTTATCCTTGTTGCAGGCGGGGCAGCGGAACAATGCAAATGTTTTTTTGCCGCTTTTCCCGGCTGTTTTACGCCCGCCCTGTGGCGGCCGGTCGCAAACATATTTACAGCAGGTCTTTCTCTTTCCAGAAACGTTCTGCACCGGGGTGCAGGGGCGTAACAATGCCGTTGATGCCGGTTTTCACACTCATTTCCTTGAAAGTCTTTTTCTGCTGCCGCATGTGCGCCAGACCCTCGTCGGTGTAGATTTTGGACAACAGGTCGTAGACCACGTCATCCGGCACCTTGGAATTGGCGACCCACAGGGCGGAGTCCTGGAACGAAGGGGTGTCGGAGTCCACGCCCTTGTAGGTGTTCGCCGGCACCGACAGCTTTGATAAGTAGGGATAGGCCTCATAGAAACCACTCTCCTCTGCGTCCTTACCCAGATCGACCAGTTCGATGTCGTTAGTCTGCGCCGCCATGATCACGGCGCCGCTGGGGAAGGCGGTGAACAGCCAGAAAGCGTCCAGTTGATTGTTGCCGAAGGCTGACGCGGCGTCGTTGTAGCCCATGGCGTTACGCTCGATCTTGTCCCATACACCCATGTGGGTGAAGAACAGTTCGCAGTTGGCGAAGGCCCCCGAACCGGCGTTGCCGACACCCACCTTCTTGTCGGCCAGATCCTTGCTGCTCTTGATGCCGGAGCCTTTGCGCACCACCAGCTGGGCAGGTGCGCCGTACAGATAGGCAACGGCCATCACGTCTTCGTATTTTCGGGTGTCGTTCTTCAGCTGGCCGTTTCTGCCCAGGTAGACATGACCGGAATAGACCACACCAAAATGCATCTTGCCCTTGTTCACCTTGCGCAGGTTCTCCACCGAACCTGCGGACGACTGCGCCTTGACACGATAGTCTTTCGATGCCTTGACGGGATCGTAGACCTGGATGGCGTTGGCCACGACCTGGAAGGTGCCACCTGCCGGCCCACCGCCGAACACTATGCGTTTCGCCGCGCTCGCCTGCAGCGGAATGATCAGCGTAGTCGCCAGCATGGCGATACCGCCAATAAGCAAAGATCTTCTCTTTAGTTGCATGACAAAAACCCTCCCGGTCCTGATTTTCTTAAGCTTTGGTTTAGAATTGCCGGCACAGCGCTTGCGTGCCAATCCGTCGAATGCTCCCGCCGTGGACCGAAAACGGCATGCGGTTACCAGGCTGATTTCCGCCGCTGCGCGATTCTTCGCTTCAAACCAGCCTGAAGCAGAACCTGGACAGCAATAGAAATCGCCACGCCGCGCCACCTGTCGTTATCCTGTTTCCGTGGCATGCGGGCAACTGATGCACCGACTCAGCAAAATATCTGCTGTTACCTAACCAAGACAATAGTTCAAGATTCGTTGAACTTCCACGGAGTTTTCGCCTTTAGCCCGGTTTGAGGCCTGCCATGCCTGCGGCGGTAAGGCCAAAGTGGCCGCTCTTGCACATCCCTGCGCTCGCGGCATTCGTGCGTCCCTGCACATCATCGCCTGCATCGTTCGTGGGGCAGGCTCTCGAGAAGATATCCACCCAGCTGAATGAAAAACCCTTCCTCTAGAAGCCTCACCGTTGCCCGCCTAGAGGTCACACCTGCCGGCAATAACGCAACGGTTTGTATTTGCACGAGGCCTGCGGTTTGATAGCCTCACTGTAAACACCCCATCACGTCGTGGACACTGAGTTCCGTAGGCCGGTATATGAGGGGTAATTTAAACAGAGTACCTATGGCAGCCAATCGTCGCACCGTCTACTTCATCTCCGATCAGACCGGGATTACCTCCGAGGTGCTGGGTCAGAGCCTGCTGACCCAGTTCGATGGTATCGATTTTCGACGCGCCACCCTGCCGTTTATCAACAACAGGGACAAGGCGGAGGCAGCACGGGAGCAGATCAATCGCTGTTTCCGGGAAGAAGGGGAGCGGCCGATCATTTTCTGTACCTTCACGGACCCGGAGATCCGCCGCATCGTGGAAACCAGCGATAGCGTATGCTTCGATTTCTTCGATACCTTTATCTCGCCACTGGAACAGGAGCTGGAGACAGCCTCGACCCATGCCATGGGGCGCACCCATGGCATGGTGGACCCGAATAGCTATCATTCCCGTATCGATACGGTGAACTTTGCCCTGTTCAACGACGATGGCGCCAATCTCAAACAGTATCCTCGTGCAGACGTCATCCTGATCGGCGTATCCCGCTCGGGTAAGACGCCCACTTGTCTTTACCTGGCGCTGCAGTTCCGTATCAACGCGGCCAACTACCCGCTAACGGAGGATGACCTGGGTTCGCCCAGCCTGCCCCGCGCATTAAAGCCATTCAAAGAAAAACTTTTTGGCCTGACGATCAGTCCTGAGTATCTGCAACGTATTCGTGAGGAACGCCGCCCTGCCAGCCGCTACGCCTCTCTGCAGCAATGTCGCAGGGAGATCGATATGCTGGAGGAACTGTACTTCAGGGAAAAGATCCCTTTCCTGAACACCACCACAGTGTCCATAGAAGAGATCGCGACCACCATTTTGCAGGAGACGGGTTTGCATCGCCATTTGTTCTGATCCGACAAAGCGATATCGGATAACCCGCCGACAGGGCCTGCTGGCTATCTGTCCAGCGCCGGTCGGTGGGGTGGGTGTATTCGGTGTCGGTAGCGAGCCCTGGATATGCCGGGGTCAGCGGGGACATGCGGATCTGTGAGGATTATTAACTATACTAATATAGGAAATTTAAATAATTGATTTCCTGTAATTCTTTGGGGATGGTGTCGGCTCGGGTGCGGGCGTCAACCTGACTTTTGCCCTATTGGCGGGCTGGTTTCGGGAACAGAATATGGCAGAACAGATTGTCTGGTTTGAAAACCTTGGAATGCATCACGTTGATCAGGTGGGTGGCAAGAATGCTTCCCTGGGAGAGATGATCAGCAATCTCAAGGATAGCGGTGTTCGCGTCCCCGGTGGTTTTGCCACTACCGCCGCCGCTTTTCGGGGGTTTCTGCGCCACCAGGAACTGGATCAGCGTATCAATGCGCTGCTCGCGGTTGCAGATATCGATGATGTAGCCGCGCTCGCAAAGATGGGAAGCACCATCCGCCAGTGGGTCGTGGAAACACCATTCCCGCAAACCTTGCAGCAAGCCCTCGTTGCCGCCTACCAGCGTCTCGAAGCAAGGTGCGGCAAGGGCCTGGAAGTAGCCGTGCGCTCATCCGCTACGGCGGAAGACCTGCCGGATGCCTCTTTTGCCGGCCAACAGGAAACCTATCTGAACGTGCGGGGTATCGATGCCGTCCTGCAAGCTGTCAAGGCCGTATTTGCGTCCTTGTATAACGACAGGGCCATTGCCTATCGGGTGCACAAGGGATTCGATCATAGCCAGGTTGCCCTCTCCGCCGGGGTGCAGAAGATGGTGCGCTCGGATGTGGGCGCATCCGGGGTCCTGTTCACCCTCGATACCGAGTCCGGCTTTCGTGATGTTGTCTTTATTACCTCGTCCTGGGGGTTGGGAGAGACGGTAGTGCAGGGCGCTGTCAATCCGGATGAATTCTACGTTCATAAGGGTTGCCTGCAGGCCAATCGACCCGCGATCTTACGCCGAACCCTGGGGGAGAAGGCGATCAAGATGGTGTTTGCTGACGGGGCTGACGAGAAGGTGAGAACCGTCGATGTACCCTCTGAGGACCGCATGCGGTTTTCACTGACCACGGAACAGATAGAAGAGCTGGCCCGCTTTGCAATGGTAATTGAGGCCCACTATGGACGGCCCATGGATATCGAGTGGGCTCTGGACGGACAGGATGGTCAGATTTACATCGTCCAGGCGCGACCCGAGACCGTGGAAAGCCGTGTCAATGCCAGCGTGATTGAACGTTACCAGCTCAAAGGCTCAGGAGAATTGCTGGTCTCTGGCCGCGCCATTGGGCAGCGTATCGGCGCGGGACCGACGAAAGTCATCGCGGACGTGTCGCAGATGGCGCAGGTGCAGGAAGGGGACGTGCTGGTAACGGATATGACGGATCCTGACTGGGAGCCGGTGATGAAAAAGGCCGCCGCCATTGTCACCAATCGTGGGGGGCGCACCTGTCATGCCGCCATTATCGCCCGTGAGCTCGGCATTCCCGCAGTGGTGGGATGCGGAGATGCCACCGGCCGACTACAGGGTGTGCCGGCAATCACCGTATCCTGTGCAGAGGGGGACACGGGCAACATCTACAAGGGGCAACTGGCATTCGAGGTAGTACGCAACAGCAGCGGCGACATGCCGCCACTAGCCACCAAGATCATGATGAACGTGGGCAACCCCAGTCGCGCCTTTGCCTTCAGCAGGCTACCCAATGCCGGTGTGGGCCTGGCGCGCCTGGAATTCATCATCAGTACCACCATCGGCGTCCACCCCCGGGCGCTACTGGCGTTCGACGAGCAGACCGGGGACATCAAGAGGCAGATCTACCGCAAGATGGCCGGCTACCCGGATCCAGTGAGCTTCTATGTGGATAAACTGGCGGAGGGTATCTCCACTCTGACCGCCGCATTTCATCCTAAACCAGTCATCGTGCGCATGTCGGATTTCAAGTCCAATGAATACGCCAACCTCATCGGTGGCAAGGCCTATGAACCGAAGGAAGACAATCCGATGATCGGTTTTCGCGGGGCTTCGCGCTACCTCTCCGAGGCGTTCCGTCCCTGCTTTGAGTTGGAGTGTCGCGCCATCCGCAAGGTGCGCGATGACATGGGTTTCGAAAACCTGGAGCTCATGATTCCCTTCGTGCGCACCCTGGATGAGGCCGCCGAGGTTGTAGCATTACTCGCTGCCAATGGTCTCAAGCGAGGCGAGAATGGCCTGCGTGTGATCATGATGTGTGAGTTACCGTCCAACGCTGTGCTTGCAGAGGAGTTTCTGCAATACTTTGATGGCTTTTCCATCGGCTCGAACGACATGACCCAGCTTACCTTGGGTCTGGACCGTGACTCGGGTCTGGTGGCGAAACTCTTCGACGAGCGCAACCCAGCGGTGAAACGCATGCTGGAGATGGCTATCTCCGCCGCGCGGGCACAGGGCAAGTATGTGGGCATCTGCGGTCAGGGGCCGTCGGACTTTCCTGATTTTGCTCAATGGCTACTGGCCCATGGCATCAGTTCCATATCCCTGAATCCGGATACGGTGGTGGATACCTGGTTACACCTGGCGGCGCAAGGTGACAAGAAGGCAAACCATTAGCAGAGCTCCGCCTATGTAACGCTATTAACCAGGAGCCTCTTTCCGGCCCCCTTTTCATGGACAGGTGAGGGCGGGTTTTGTGGCGTATCAAGTCCTGCAACTGTTCGGCGGCAGGCGTTGATAAGAACGCCATCCTACTGTTTTAAATGCATATTTCATGATCTTCTCCTTCGCCCGAGCGTCTTATATCGCAGACATCCGGCTGTTTCGGCTGCGGCACCCTCAATTCTTCCCGCCACGCCATCTCCACCCTAAAAACACAACATGTCCTCGGCGCATGGCAAGGCAATAACCACTTCGCCAGCAAGGTAACTATTTTTAATCGTGCGTGTTAATCCTTGCCAGTTTCATTGATTTAATGAATAGACGTGCCACAATCAATGGGGTTACTCACACCGAAAAGAGTGGCTGAAAGGAAAAACTGCAAGCCAGGATTCAGCACAAGGACGCAGAGTTATTTGCAAATAAACAACAAACGAGGAGATAGTGGCTAATGGACCCAAAAGTCGTGTGGCTGTTTGTGTTCGTTGCGCTGTACTGGTCTTACTGTATTTTCTGGGGCATTAAAGGTGCCCTGTCGGCCAAAACAGCCAGCGATTATTTTGTTGCCGGTCGTCAGATATCACTTTGGGTGTTTATCCTGGCGGCAACCGCAACGTCGTTCTCCGGTTGGACCTTTATGGGGCATCCGGGTCTCATTTACCGTGACGGTTTCCAATACGCCTACGCGTCATTCTATGCCATCACCATCCCGTTCACCGGCGTGCTGTTCCTGAAGCGCCAGTGGATGCTGGGCAAGCGTTACGGCTTCATCACCCCCGGCGAGATGATGGCGCACTACTTTAAATCGGATACCGTTCGCCTGCTGGTCGTGCTGGTGGCACTGGTGTTTTCGGTGCCCTATCTTGGCGTCCAGTTACGCGCCTCCGGCTTCCTGTTCAATGTACTGACTGACGGCATGCTGGACGTGAATGTCGGCATGTGGATGCTGTCCCTGGTGGTCGTGATCTATGTCGCATCCGGCGGTCTGCGCGCGGTAGCCTACGTGGACTCGGTACAGGCCATACTGCTTGCACTCGGCATCGTCGTCATCGGCATCATTGCAATGAACGAAGTCGGTGGATTCGCAGCACTCAACGAGCGGATTGCGCTGCTGGCCGAGATCGGGCCGGACGGCAATGCCGTTTTCGGCAAAACCACACCGGCGGGACATAGCGCCTACATTGCAATACCGGGGGTAATCCAGTTCGGCGCCGGCCTGGGCACGGAATCTGCGCCCGTCGGCGGTGCCTGGACCGGTGTCATGGTTCTCACCTATATGTTCGCGCTGATGGGAATCCAGTCAGCACCGGCGTTTTCCATGTGGGCCTTCGGCAACAAGAGCCCCAAACCGTTTGCTCCGCAGCAGGTGTGGGCCTCCAGTTTCGGTATCGGTTTTATCCTGATGTTTTTCACCGCGATGCAGGGGCTTGGGGCTCATTTCCTGGGTGCCGATACCGCGTTTATGGCGGCTCATCCCGAGCTGGTAAACGATGTCATGGTAAAAGGCTTACAGGGCAAGGATCTGATGGAGTCAGCCGGTAAACAAGGCATGCTTGTGCCCCAGCTGATCTATCTCCTGACCGAAACCACACCCTGGCTGGTAGGCCTGCTTTCGGTGTGTGCTCTGGCGGCCATGCAATCCACCGGCGCTGCCTACATGTCCACGGCCGGCGGTATGCTTACCCGCGATATCATCAAGCGCTACATCCTTAAAAATGCATCCCATGCGCAGCAGAAGCTCTGGGGGCGTATCGGTGTATTGGTTATCGTGCTCGCTGCTCTGGTTGTGGCGACGACCGCCACCGACGCTCTGGTACTGCTCGGTGGCCTGGCCGTGGCCTACGGCTTCCAGATGTGGCCGGCGCTCATCGCCATCTGCTGGTTGCCGTATCTCACGCGACCGGGGATTATTGTCGGTTTGATTGCCGGTCTCATCGCGGTCACCCTGACCGAGAAGATTGGCGCGCAGTACATGCCCTGGGGACGCTGGCCGATGACCATGCATTCCGCATTCTGGGGCATTTTCTTCAACCTGGGGCTCGCGATAATCATTTCGTCGTTCACGCAGAAGAAAGAAGAACTGGCACATCGCATGACCTTCCACAACTTCCTGCGCGAACACGCCGGCCTGCCAGCCGATAAGAGGGGGCTGGTGCCCATAGCCTGGATTGTCACCCTGGTGTGGTTTTTCTTTGGTATCGGTCCAGGTGCCGTTTTCGGCAACACGATTTTCGGCGACCCTGGCGACAGCAGTACCTGGATCTTCGGCATGCCATCCATCTGGGCCTGGCAGCTGTTGTGGTGGGCTCTGGGCGTATTCATGATGTGGCTACTGGCCTACAAGATGGAACTCTCTACAGTGCCTTCCCGAGAGGTCGAGGTTCTGCATGAAGATATCGGAGATATCCATCTGGATGTGGACCGACCGTCATAACGAGGTAGCAAACGGGGGGGCAGCACTGTCTCCCCGTCCTTTGTTGAGGCTATAATGCCGCTTGCGCACATAGACAGGGAACGACAAAGCCCCTGTTGTGTGTTGTTGTGGGCGACACCTGTTCGAATGACTTCATTTAGCCGATGACAACGTATTTTTATTTTTCCGTTTTGGTACTGGCGATTCTGTTGTTCCTTCCGGTCAGCAAAATGATCTGGGCAATCAGTGTGCGCCGCCTGCAACGAAAAACCGGCCGGCTGCTTTCCACTGAGGAAATCGAGGCTCAGAAGACCCGAAGCCGTTTTATAGCGCTGCTTCTGGTGTTTCCCTTTTCATGGTTTTTTAACTACAGCCTGCTGGGCTTGAACCATGGATGACAGAACCTATCGGATTCTGGTACGAACGGCCATTGGTATGGCGCTCCTGTGGGTAGGATGGACAATTTACGACGGTTTCTTGAAAGACGCATCGCCGGATGCCCAGGAACTGGCGGCCGCTTTTCGATTCATGGAAGATGGCCGCAATCAGAAAGCGCTGGACACCTATCAGCTACTACTGGATGAATCCCCGGACAACCTGTTTGCTTTACGAGGTAAAGCGCAGGCCCTGATGCAGATGGGCGAGCACCACGCGGCTCTGCTTGCCTACGACGAGGCCATACGGCGGACTCCTGAGGTAGGTGTTAGCTACGCCAACCGCGGCATCCTCAAAGACCGCATGGGCGACTATCGGGGCGCACTGGAGGATTATGAAAAGGCACTTGAACTCGAACCGGAAGTTGCTGAAGGTCCTGGCTTCCTCACCCGGTTCATGCGTAAGCAGGCGGAAAAGCCACCTACTGTCTCTGACCGCGCCCGTTACCTGAGGGAGCAGCTGGCCAAACCGGAGACCGAGCAGCTGCTCAGCTTACCTGAAAAGGATGAGGAGCAACGGCCTTACAAATTGTAATGAAGAACAATATCGTCTTCACCAGATTTTCAGGATATCGAACAACAGTACGCGGGCGAAAAACAGCAGGGCAATGGAACCAAACAGCATGTGACCAATATCGTTTTCACCATCCTCGTTTCGATGGGTCAACGCGTGGTAGGCGACAAATCCGGTAACACCAAGAAAAATCCAGTCTAGCACCTTATAGTTCCGATAGAAGAAGGGTCACACACGCCATAACCGGGCCGCGAAGCCGATAAGGACATGACGACAGAGCATACAACTCTAACCGCTGTATTTCATCATAAAGTCCGGGACTTCATGCGGGGTGCACCGCTTGCGGTCAATATCAACACCAGTTGCGGCGAAGCCGTACGCTTGCTGAGACAACGTGCGGTATCGAGTCTGGTGGTCACCGATTCCGGCCGGCGTATCTGCGGCATTGTTACTGAACGGGATGTGGTCAGGCGTATCACCTACAGGGAGGGTAAACAGACGCCGGTGAGACTGATCATGAGCAGTCCGGTCGTCACGATTTATCAGGACGACTATCTGTTTCGCGCTATTGCCTTGATGCGGCGCATGCGATTGCGTCACATACCCGTACTCGATGCACAGGGTTCGCTCAGCGGCATGCTCGATCTGCACGAAGCGCTGGGCGCCTCGGTTGAAAACCTGCTTGCCTTGATCGACCGACTGACTCATGAAGAAAGCCTCAAAGGCCTCAAGCACGTCAAGGCCGCGCAGGTCGAGCTCGCACAGTCACTCATGGCCGAAGAGCTTCCCGTGCCCGAGATCCAGGCGCTGTTAAGCCACATCAACAATGACATCTACCGGCGAATCGTGATCATCGCGATGACAGAAATGGCCGATCAAGGCTGGGGCGAACCGCCTGTCGCCTTCGACGTGATTGTCATGGGATCAGGCGGCCGAAATGAAAGTTTTTTGTTTCCGGATCAGGACAACGGTTTCGTACTCGAGGACTACCCGGATACACGGCACGCGATGGTTGACGCCTGGTTTATCGAGCTCGCGGAACGCATGACGCGCGCGCTTGATGCGATCGGCATCCCTTCCTGCAAGGGTTACGTAATGGCAACCAACCCGCTGTGGCGCAAAAATATCGACCAGTGGTGCCAACAGGTCAACGGCTGGTTTCGCAAACCGAATCCGAATACCCTGCGGCTGGCGGATATTTTCTTCGATTTCAAATCGGTCTACGGCGACGGCCGGTTCGCCGCCAGCCTGCGCAGCTATGTAACCGATCGCGCACGGAAACATCCGGCTTTTCTGCGTGAAATGGAACGCGTACAGGAAAGCCACGGTGTTGCTCTGGGGCTGTTCCACCGCCTGACACCTGACAACACGGAAGGCCCGCACAAAGGCAAGTTGAATCTGAAGTACCACGGCCTTCTTCCGTTGGTTGAGTGCATTCGGCTTTTATCTTTGCGCGATGGAATCATGGCGACCTCCACTCTCACCCGCATTGACACCCTGCGTGAAAACGGAGTCCTGAACAGCAATGAACAGGACTATCTGTCGGGTGCATTTCACCACATCACGCACCTGATAATGCGCCAGCAGGTAGAAGACTTTCAGGCGGATCAAACGTTGGGTCCCTATGTCCCGCCAAGCGCACTGTCTGATCGCGAAAAAGACATGCTGGTGGCAGGGCTGGTTGCGATCGATGAGCTCAGTAATCGCGTAAGGACCGAGTTTACCGGCGATATCTTCTAAGTGCTGGCGTCAAAATTCCCTGCGCCCTGCCGGGCTGGAAGTTGCAGTATGAAACGTGTCCCCCATTCGGGAGAGGACTCCGCCCATATCCGACCACCATGATGCTCGATAATACGCTGGCAGATCGCCAATCCGAGACCGGTGCCTTTTTGCTTTCCGTTTTTCCGGCCACCAATCTGGTGGAACTTATTGAAAACCTTACCGAGTTGTTCGACAGGGATGCCCGGACCATTATCTTCAACCTCAATGCGAAAATGCGCCATCCCGGCTATCAACTTCAGATTGACGCGTCCATGGGACGGATCGCAGAACTTTGCTGCATTCGACAATAGATTGATAAGTACCTGGATGATATGGTCGCCGTCGACTTCGGCGATACAGGGTTCCGTGCCCAGTTCGACACCGGTCTCTATGCTGCGCTCCTCGAAGATCTGACTGACAGCGGATACAGCGTCCTGGACCAGGACATTCAGATCCAGTGATTCGATATGCCAATCCATTCGGTCCGCATCGAACTTTGCCAGATCCAGAACTTTATTGATCAGCCGAGACAGGCGCCCGCTTTCTTTTACAACAATTTGCAGATACTTGTGGCGCTGCGTTATCTCCAGATCCGGGTTATCCAGTAGGATCTCCGAGAAGGACCGAATGGACGTCAGCGGCGTGCGCAATTCGTGGCTGACAGTGGCAACCAATTCATCCTTGAGTGTGTCCAATTCCTTGAGTCGTTCATTGGCGGTGTGCAGATCCTCGGTCGCCGCCTCCAGTTCCCTGGATTTATGTTCCAGCTCGCGGCTGTATTCCATCACCTGCGACGCCTCGTCGAGAATCTCCAGCACGCCCTCGATACTGACAACCTCACCCTCGACCACAGAGGACACCATGACGTGCGCGGAAGCCGCCCCTATTGCACCGGCTAACAGGCGTTCGCAGAACTGTATGAAAGCCGGATCAGGATTCAGCTCATGTGGATCAACCTCAATACGGGTTGCGTACACCTCGAATTCCCGTGCTGTTCTCTCCGGGCCGTGAAACCGCTCCACCAGGCCACGCAATTTATCGACCGTCTGACCGTTTACCATTCAGCCTCTCTCAGAACTGTGCCTGCTGCCTGCGAACTTGTACGATCTTTTCCGACGCCTCAAGGGCCTGCCCCAGGGTAGTAATGCCGCGCGCCTGCAACAGCTTCGTCAGACGCAGGAAAATCTCGGCAGTAACCATGGAATCGCCCAATGCTGTGTGTCGTCCGGAGACCTCGACGCCAAGCCGGTTTGCCATACCATCCAGCGTATGGTCTGCAATGTGGTCGTGAAGAAACACGGATAAAAACAGCACATCAAGTACCGGGTTGTCAAACTTGAGTCCACAGCGAGCTTCCTTCAGCTGGATGAATTTCATATCAAAGGCGGCATTGTGCGCGACGAGTACGGCATCGCCGACGAATGCCTTGAACTGTGGCAGCACGACTTGTATCGGCGGCTTGTCATGAACCTTGTCCGCGGTAATTCCGTGAAAGCGAATAGAACTCTTGGGGATGGATCGGCCGGGATTTACCAATTGATCGAAGGTTTCGCCGCCGAGGATTCTGCTGTTCACGATCCTGAGTGCCGCGATAGAAATAATCTCATCGCCACCGCTGGGATTCAAGCCGGTGGTCTCTGTATCGAAGACGACGTACTCCAGCGTATCCAGCGGTTGATCGGCGTTTGGCGCGCTGGCCGTCGCCCCGCTGGCGAGCTCAAAGTCATAGAACTCCGGACGCGGTGGTAACTTCTCGCGGGGCTTCTGCCACTGTCTCTGCGAGGCTGGCAATGGCAGTCGTAACACCGCGTAACCATCACGCTGGTGTTTTTGGCTCCAAAGATTGCTGTCGTGCACGGCAATGATATCGGCCACCGTCGCCGATCCCATGGCATCTGCCAGAAGATCATCCATCCAGCCGGCGATTTCTGCGTCAGGGATGCGTTCACCTTGCCAGACAATATCCAAATAGACACGGTTGTCACCCAACAATGCTTCAATGTCAAAGTTCGACATACCGGTATGACCCGCAACCCGGCGCAGAAGATGTTCCAGCAGGACCACTGTGGCACAGCTGTCAATATGGAGCCACAGGGGTAAACCGGTCATGGTGATCTGCGGATCATCCGCGCTCTGTAAGCGCCGCTGAGTGGCAGTAACCAGATCGGCCGAATAGGCATCGCTAAGTACCCATTGACCACCAAGCATCGACTTGTGTTCCTTCAACAGGGAACCCAGATGCTGTGTCAGGATCTCACTTTCATCGCCAATCACAGCCACGAAACCATCGCGTGCTGCAGCGTCCATATCCGGAAAGGCAATAAGATTCTCCGCGGCAGCGCGCAGATTGGCCAGCGGCGACCGCATGCCGTCGAGCGCCTTGCGCAGCAGCTGGTCCCGCTTACGTAAATCATCCAGCCGGTGGGTAATCTCATCGAAAGTAATCACGAATCCCCGGGCACCCTTCCCTGCCAGCGGTATCAGCGACATCCGGCAATGCAGCAATGAACCGCCACTGCGGGTGACGCAGGCGAATTCACTCTCCTGCTCCCGGTCTTCCGAATCAGGCACACTGTCGCGGGCTGTCAGCGTTTCCAGCGTATGCTGCAGTGGTCGACGCGCAAACATCTGAAAGATGGAACGCCCCAGTCCAATTTGAACATTGCTACCCAGCGTCCTCAGGGCCGCCTGGTTGTAGAGCAGCACGCGACCCTCAGCATCGCAGACGATAACCCCGGTATCGAGTTCTCTTAGAATCGTCTCCAGGCGCTGTTTCTGCAAATCGGTTCGTGCGGCACCGCTCTCCACCGCCCTCGCCACTTCCGTGCGTGCATTGTGAAGGCTGTCACCAAGTTCCTGGATTGTGTTTTGCAGGCCGGCGAGCGCGTGATGCGGCGGCGGATCCAGCGCATGGGCGGTATTACCGTGCACGATGAGTTCCGCACCGCGCTCAATACTTTGCAGGGGGCGCAGCAGCACGACATCGGTCAACACCCAGATTACGAGCAACAACAATACCAGGCCACCGCCGATAACGAGAAAGCCAAGCAAACCGGGAAGGCTGTCTACCGCATCGCCGCCACCATTGACCACGAACACAATACCGGCGGCAACCAGCGCCAAACCGAGCGCGGCTACGGGTATGAAGCCAAACCAGAATTTCTTACGTAGCGACATTGCGATACCTGCTGAAGCCCGGCCTGAACCCGCAATGCTCTACTATTGCAACAGAATGATGGTGAACGGCTCGATTCATCTCTGGAGAACCCGGGTGAGACTTACGATTGCTGCATGACCTCCTGTACTTTGGAAACGACATCCTGGGTGGAAAAGGGTTTAGTGATATAGTCATCCGCACCGAGTGCCAGTCCTTTTTCGCGCTCGATATCACGACCATGGGCAGTAAGCATAATAATGCGGATGTGCGACCAGTCGTTTCTGGCCCTGACCGTTTCACAGACTTCAAAACCGTTCTTCGTGGGCATATTCACATCGAGCAGAATCAAATCCGGCGGATCGGCATCGATAGCCGCGAGTGCCTCCTCACCATTGCCGGCAGTACGCACATCATAGCCCGCCTTGTTCATCAGAAATTCCAGCGAAAGAACTATATTCGCCTCGTCATCAACCACGAGTATCTTATTCGGCATGACTGGCCCGTCTCTATGTCTGAATTCCAGCGCTTGAAGATGCGACTACCATTCGGGTGAAATTCCTTGTGCCGCGATAACAATTCAAACGACAAAACGCCCACGCTTTAGGCTCCGCCTGTACTGTGTAGACACGCCAGGCAGCCGACGCCGAATGAAGTGTTGCAAAGAGCTACCGCTGCAGCAAGAATAAACCCCGGCAGCAGGATTTATGCCGCCCGCTATAGTGAATGGTAGCCGCTTGCAGCTGCGCCCGTATTACCACGCGCGGACTCGCGTTTATTACTGAGCCGAACATTGGATAGCCGACATACCTTGACGGGATAAATATAACACATCATGCTTATGCGGGGAGTGGGGATGCTTGAGCGGATGGTGGCGCGTCTTGTCGAGCAGTGGGGAAGTGCTAGAGCAGCCCTGGATGTGCTGCCAGGCCCAGCCTCAATCCCAATCGGGTTCCGAGATATCCTCGGGTTCAACACTGATGCGGATGGACCCGAACCCCTGGGGGTTATCGGCATCGAGCTTACCTTGTTCAACGGTCGATGCCACCGGAATATCGGTAACTGAACCGTCAGACATGCCGTCCAGCTTGTGGACAGCGTCTATCAACAAGCGCTCACGTTTGGCGCTCAAGTTGATAATGTGTTGAACGGCACGATCCTGGCGTTCTCCACTCGTCTCCTTCACCTCGAGTTCGTATGCCCGTATCTGCGCATCCAGGAAGATCAGATCCTTTTTTACCACAAGACGCAGATCCCTGGCCTGCGAAGCGGTCGATTCCGGCAGTTTCCCCTGTTTGCTTTTGTCGACAATTTCTTCGTATCGTTTATCGAAGGTTTCCAGCAAAGGGGAATCGTCTGACGCAAATGCCGGAACAGCCAGAACCATGGCCAGCGAAATAATCGTGAATCTTAACAGGGATTTTGTTGTCATAGGTCGCAGGCAGGCTCAGCAGGTAGCGGTAAGTATAGCGAAAAAAAAACGGCAGAAGGTGCAAAACCCCCTGCCGGACTGCAATGGAAATCAGAATGTAATGTAGGCGCCCAGGACAAAGGTCTGGATACCGTTCGCTCCGGGTGTTTTGTTGTCGGTGTTCTCGTAGCCGACTTTGACGTTGGCGTTGTGCCCTGCGAAGAAATAGCTCAAGCCAACCCGGTACGCACTCCAGTCGCCGGCATCGTTATTACCATCGGCGTCCCAGTCTTCGTACAGGAACCAGGGCTGCCATTTATTGATGTAATAACCGGCCTGCGCATAGTAGCCCTTGCCCTGGGTCTGGTCGGCATTCACCCCACCACTGAGCGGATCGCCGATGCTGTTGCCCAGCGGATTCTGGGTATCGTCGAGGTCGAGATCACTGTAAGCGGCCTCGAATGTCACCGAACCAGGCCCAATGGGCTGTTCCGCGAACGCGTCAAGCGTCCAGTACTTATAGTCAACAGACTCGCCGGTCACACTGTCTGCGGCAAAATCGGACTGTGTGTCATAGGCGGCGCCGAAACCGAGGGTCTGCTTCTTACCGAGATAGGTGGACAAGCCGAAATATCCGGGTTCGGCGTCACCGTAATTGACTTGCGCGCGCAGCGTAAACCGTTCCTTATCATCGGTTCTCGCCGTAGAACCATCGGACGCGCCCGCGTAGTACTTGAAGTGGAGCGTGTCACTGGTCGACGTCGAACCAAACAACGTAACACCCAGGTCACGAACCGAGACATCTCCCACGCTTCCACCGCGCGTACCTGATATCGCACTGTTATTAAACTGAGTCTGTCCGCGCAGACCCCAGGTCAGCGTGTAATTGTTGCTGCCCGGACGATCGACAGTCATCAGGGCGCCTGAACTGGTCAGGTTCTGACGCGAGGCCGGCGCCATACGTTCGCCACCGACCAACTGGAACCAGTCTCTCGGTTTAAACGTGATAAAGGCGTCAATCAAACGTACATCGCCGCCTGAATTAACACCGTCATTGGAGAACTCCGTCTGCAGAAACATTTTCCACCAGGGATGGGGTGTAATCCCCAGGCGTATACGGGCGCGCCGTACTTTGTACTCGACATCGTTATCGAACGAACTGTCGTTGAACAGCGTCAGATACTGCAAACGGCCACCCAGGTCCACGACCGTTCCCGATTTTTCGTCTTTAATTTTGACACCCGCTTGCACCGAAGCACTGCTGAAAATGAGTGCGCACGATGAAAGCAGGACCAGACACAACTTATTTGGATTACACATAGTTCCTCCTTCGAAGGATTCAGTGAAGTACCCATTCGTCCAACCAAACCACACTATCGACATAGGCTTACCGAGCACTTTCGCGCAAATAATATTGGCGGCAGTCGGAAAATTATCTATGTATCAAGTTTATCCGACCCATACCTAACGATAAGTCTAAGATGAATAGAGCACATGTGACTCGTTT